>Ga0055528_1001903_pt1 | contig 11848 bp, 9 predicted proteins | sample AraplaCol_mMS_r2_2_FD_55006 | JGI IMG/M metagenome (GOLD analysis project Ga0055528, IMG submission 55006) | Arabidopsis root microbial communities from North Carolina, USA - plate scrape MF_Col_mMS_r2 | ecosystem: Host-associated > Plants > Roots > Endosphere | place: USA: North Carolina...
TTGACCGCGTCATCGGAAAGATCGAGAAGAGGGCCGTCGGTTGCGCCGTCGCGTTCGACTTCCGCTTCTTCGTTCTCTTTGACCTTCGTTGCCATTTATGTCGTCGCCTTCCTGACGCTATCCAAACTCGCTGGTGCGAAGCCGCTTCGAAACGCGCGCATCAACGCTCGCTTCGAATCAATTTCACCCACCTAACGGGATGACCTTTAAAGCCTGATTAACCACGATTGCCGGCGCCGGATGACAGAGCTTCAATGCTTCGAAANTTCCGGCCATGGTTNGTGCGATCCGCCTTGACCCAAGTTCACCGCTTCAAGTCGAACGGTGATTCCCACAATTTTTGATCTCGTCAAGCTTTTCCACAAAAAAAGCCGCCGAAAACACGGAAAATGCCTTATCCACAGGCAGAGGAACCGCTCAAGCGATTGCCAGCCTTAGATAGGATGTCACCGGTGAAAGACAAGAGCGCAAAGCTCNTGCGCCCTCATATCCGAGTCAACTGCGGTTTTATAGTGNCCTGAAGAGCATCTCGTCCAGGCTGCCGCAGTATAGATCGTTACCGCGGCAGGCCATCATAGGGGTTGATCTTCAACGACCCGAGATCGATCGCGCGGAACGCAGCGCAGCTTGATCGCGCCATCGCCGCTCCATCCGGCGCGGTCGCCTCGCTGTTTACATCCAGTCCATCACCACCTTGCCGGAATTGCCCGAGCGCATCGCCTCGAAGCCATCGCGGAATTCGTCGATCTTGATGCGGTGCGTGATGACCGGCGACAGATCGAGCCCGCCCTGCACGAAGGCGATCATCTTGTACCAGGTCTCGAACATCTCACGGCCATAGATGCCCTTGAGGTTCAGCATCTTGAAGATCACCTTGTTCCAGTCGATCTCGAAACCGGCCGGCGCAATGCCGAGGATGGCGATCTTGCCGCCATTGTTCATCTTGTCGATCATGTCGCGGAAGGCAGGTGCCGCACCCGACATCTCAAGACCGACGTCGAAGCCCTCGGTCATGCCGATCGACTTCATGACGTCGGCCAGGTTTTCCTTCGAGGCGTCGACGACGTAATCGATGCCGAGCTTGCGGGCGAGATCGAGGCGGTTCGGGTTGATGTCGGTGATGACGACCTTGCGGGCGCCCGAACGCTTGGCGACCAGCGCGCCCATGATGCCGATCGGACCGGCACCGGTGACCAGCACGTCTTCGCCGACGAGATCGAAGGAGAGCGCGGTGTGGACGGCATTGCCGAACGGATCGAAGATCGCGGCGATCTCATCCGGAATATCATCCGGGATCGGCACGACATTGGCTTCCGGAATGCAGACGAACTCGCCGAACGAGCCCGGCCGGTTGACGCCGACGCCGAGCGTGTTGCGGCAGAGATGACCCCTGCCCGCCCGGCAGTTGCGGCACTTGCCGCAGACGATATGTCCCTCACCGGAGACACGCTCGCCGACATGGTACTTGGTGACCGCGGAGCCGACCTCGGCGATCTCGCCGCAGAACTCGTGACCGACGACCATCGGCACCGGAATGGTCTTCTGCGCCCACTGGTCCCAGTTCCAGATATGCACGTCGGTACCGCAGATCGCCGACTTNTTCACGCGGATCAGCACGTCGTTCGGGCCGACCTCGGGAACCGGCACGGTCTCCATCCAGAGCCCGACCTCCGCCTTCGACTTCACCAGCGCCTTCATCATGTTCGACATAATTTTCTTCCTTCGATTGGCGCCCGGCCTCACCGTCCCTTCTCCCCATCGGGGAGAAGGTGCCCGAAGGGCGGATGAGGGGGCTGCCCCCGTAAACATCAACTGCTCTTCGCTTGCGCTCCGAGCCTCGCTTCGCTCGCCCCCTCATCTGTCCTGACGGACATCTTCTCCCCGCTGGGGAGAAGGGGGAAACCGTATCTAGATAACCCCAAGCTCCCTGCCCGCTTCGGCAAACACCGCAATCGCCCGCTCGACATCAGCCTTCGAATGCGCTGCAGACATCTGGGTGCGAATACGCGCCTGGCCCTTCGGCACCACAGGGAAGGAGAAGCCGACGACGTAGACGCCCTTCTTCAGCATCAGCGCCGCCATATCCTGCGCCAGCTTCGCATCGCCGAGCATCACCGGAATGATCGCATGCCCCTCGCCGGCCAGCGTGAAGCCGAGCTTGGTCATTTCGGAGCGGAACAGCGTGGCATTGGCCGTCAGCTTCTCGCGCAGCGCATCGCCGTTCTCGATCAGGTCGAAGACCTTCAGCGAAGCAGCCGCAATGACCGGCGCCAGCGTGTTCGAGAAGAGGTAGGGACGCGAACGCTGCCGCAGCCAGTCGATCACTTCGGCCTTGCCAGACGTATACCCGCCCGAAGCGCCGCCAAGCGCCTTGCCGAGCGTGCCGGTGATGATATCCACCCGTCCCTCGACGCCGCAATATTCGGCCGAGCCGCGGCCGTTCTTGCCGACGAAGCCGACGGCATGGCTGTCATCGACCATAACCATCGCGCCATACTTGTCGGCGAGATCGCAGACACCCTGCAGATTGGCGATGATGCCGTCCATCGAGAACACGCCATCGGTGGCGATCATCTTGAAGCGGCTGCCTTCGGCCTTCTTCAGCTCTTCTTCGAGTGCCGCCATGTCATTATTGGCATAGCGGAAGCGCTTGGCCTTGGAGAGACGCACGCCGTCGATGATCGAGGCATGGTTCAGCGCATCGGAAATGATCGCATCCTCTTCGCCGAGCAGCGTCTCGAAGAGACCGCCATTGGCATCGAAGCAGGAGGAGTAAAGGATGGTATCTTCCATGTCGAGGAAGGACGAGATGCGCGCCTCGAGCTGCTTGTGCTCCTCCTGCGTGCCGCAGATGAAGCGCACCGACGCCATGCCGTATCCGTACCGGTCGAGCGCCTTCTTGCCGGCCTCGGCAAGCTCCTCGTTGTCGGCGAGGCCGAGATAGTTGTTGGCACAGAAGTTCAGAACCCGCTCGCCCGAAGCGACGGCGATCTCGCCGGCCTGCTTCGAGGTGATGACCCGCTCGGACTTGTAAAGCCCGGCCTCTTTCAGAGAGGCGAGTTCGGTCGTGAGATGTGAGAGAAATGCTTTTGTCATTGTAAACGCCAATACCCCTAAAATTTCCTCCGGTGGGCGCTGCAATTAGCACAAAGCAAGTGCAGATGTCCCCGATCCGGTACGAAATATTTTCGGTTTGGCTTTATCGAGAGCGCGATGCTATCGCGCGCCCTCACTCATCATGACTGAGGATCACGTCCAGAAAGGCCTTGCCATAGCGCTCCAGCTTCGACTGGCCGACGCCGGAGATATCCAGCATCTCCTTGCGGCTGCGGGGACGCTCGGTGGCGAAGGCGATCAACGTCGTGTCGGGGAAGACGACATAGGGCGGCACGCCGAGCGATTTGGCGATCGAGGTGCGTTCGGCTCTCAGCGCCTCGAAGAGCAGACCGTCGGCGCCCGACAGACCGGCATGACGGTTGGTGCGCTCGGCCTTGCGGCTACTGCGCCCGGCGACCGCGCGATCTTTGCGGAACAGCACCTGCCGCTCGTGCTTGAACACGGCGCGCGCCTCCGGTTCGAGCTTCATCGCACCATAGGCGTCGTGGTCGATACGGACCAAACCCATGGCCAGCAGCTGCCGGAAGATCGATTGCCAGGTTTTGGCGGCGATATCCTTGCCGGCACCGAAGACCGGCATGTCGACATGGCCGAAGCGCTCGGTCTTCTCGTTGACGTTGCCAAGCAGCACGTCGATGACGTGGCCGGTGCCGAAACGCTCGCCGGTGCGGTAGACGGCGGCAAGCGCCTTGATCGCCGCCTCCGTGCCGTCCCAGGTCTCGACCGGCTTGGTGCAGGTGTCGCAGCTCCCGCAGCCGCCCGCATGCGCCTCGCCGAAATGCGCCAGGATCGCCTGGCGGCGGCAGGAGGCGGTCTCGCAGATGGCGAGCAGCGCATTCAGCTTGCCGCGCTCGATGCGCTTGATTTCGTCGGCCGCGTTGCCCTCGTCGATCATCCGCCGCCGCTGGATGACATCGGCCATGCCATAGGCCATCCAGACTTCCGACGGCAGGCCATCGCGTCCGGCGCGGCCGGTCTCCTGATAATAGGCCTCGACGGAACCCGGCAGATCGAGATGGGCGACATAGCGCACATTCGGCTTGTCGATGCCCATGCCGAAGGCGACGGTGGCGACGAGGCAGAGCTCGTCTTCCTTCAGGAACGCGTCCTGATTGGCGTCGCGCATCGCCCGGTCCATGCCGGCGTGATAGGCGAGCGCCCGGATGCCCTGCGTGTTCAGCCACTCGGCGGTGTCCTCGACCTTGGCGCGCGACAGGCAATAGACGATGCCGCTATTGCCCTTGTGGCCGGAGAGGAACCGCAACAGCTGCTGGCGCGGCTGGTCGCGCTCGACGATTTCATAGGCGATGTTCGGCCGGTCGAAGCTCGTGGTGAAGACCTCGGCATTGCCGAGCTTCAGCCGCTCGATGATGTCTTCGCGTGTGTGCGGATCGGCCGTCGCCGTCAGCGCGATGCGCGGCACGCCCGGATAGTGCTCCGAAAGCCTGCCGAGCTCGCGATATTCCGGCCGGAAGTCATGTCCCCACTGGGAGACACAGTGCGCTTCATCGATCGCAAACAGCGCGATCCGGGCCTCGCCGATGATCTCGCGAAAACCCTCCATCAGGATGCGCTCGGGCGTCACATAGAGGAGATCGAGATTGCCGGACGAGATCGCCCGGCGGATATCGACATATTCCTCGCGGGTGATCGTCGAGTTCAGCGCCGCGGCGCGGATGCCGAGCTGCTTCATCGCCTCCACCTGATCGCGCATCAGCGCAATCAGCGGCGAAACGACGATGCCGAGACCCTCGCGGCAGAGCGCCGGGATCTGGAAGCAGAGCGATTTGCCCGCCCCGGTCGGAAACAGCACGACGGCATCGCCGCCCGAGGTCACATGCTCGACGACCTGCTGCTGCTTGCCGCGAAAAGCCGGATAGCCATAGACCCGCTTGAGGATATCGAGCGGCGCTTTGCCGCTGCCGAACAGCGCGCTGCCCGCCGAAAATGAAGGCTCGCTTCTATCCATCAATGGCTCGCCGCACCCTTGACCCGGCCGGAGAGCACGCCGAAGCCGTCGATGATCGCCTCCTGGTTCTCAAGCCGCAATCCTTCGAAATGCACTTCCTGCAGCGCGCGCATCAGCTGGTCGATGATCTCGGCATTGCCCTCTTCGGTCGCCTCGGCGATCTCGCGCTCGAGCTCGATCTTCTGCCAGCGCAGCGCCTTGGCACGTTTGTGGAAGGCCAGCGCCTGGCGGTAGCCCTCGCGCGCATCCTCCATCGCCGCCTGCTCGGTCGCGGTCCACAGGCGCGCATTGCGCACTTGCTGATCGAGCCCCTTCAGAAGGCCGGTAAAGTCCTGGCGCTCGAGCTCCTCGAAAAGATACTCGCGCGTCAGATGTGGGCTGGCGACCATCGCTGCCGCACCCAACATCGCCGACCACAGGCGCTGCAGATCGCGATTGTCGTATTCGATGGCGGCGATCTCGTCATACTCGTCCTGCATCAGCGCCGGATGATTGATGACGGTCAGCGCCAGCACGCTTTCGCGCAACGCCGGAATTTCCTGATGGCCGCGCACCAGTCCGGAGCGAGCAAGCCGCTCGGAGACCAGATTGACCGTGCGCGCACCACCCGGCGAAGGCCGCCCCTGCCCGTCCTTGCCGCGGAAATTGCCACCGCCGCCGCCCCGTTCGAAGCTGCGCCGGTCGTTGCCGCGGTTCTGGAACTGCGGCTGGAAGAACTTGTTGAGACGGTCGCGAATATCCTGCTGGTAATGGCGGCGGACGTTCTCGTCGCCGATCACCGACACCATCTGCTTCAGCCGCGCCTCGAGCTCGGCGCGCGCTTCCGGCGTGTCGAAACCACCGCCGCCGGCCTCGCGGCCCCAGAGCATTTCGGCGAGCGGCTTCGCCTGGCTCATCACCTTGTCGAACGGCGCCCGGCCCTCGTTGCGCACGAGATCATCAGGGTCCTTGCCATCGGGCAGCAACGCAAAGCGCACGGTGCGCCCCGGCTTCAGATGCGGCAGCGCCAGATCGGCGGCGCGGTTGGCGGCGCGGATACCGGCGCCATCGCCATCGAAGCAGAGCACCGGCTGCGACGTCATCTTCCAGAGAAGATCGAGCTGATTCTCGGTCAGAGCCGTTCCGAGCGGCGCCACGGCATTCTCGACACCCGCCTGATGCAGGGCGATGACATCCATATAGCCTTCGACGGCAATCACCGTCGGCTCTCCGTCCGCCCCCTGCAGCGAGCGGCGCGCACGGGCGAAATTGTAGAGCACCTGCCCCTTGTGGAAGAGCTCGGTCTCGTTCGAATTCAGATATTTCGCCGGCGCATCCGGCGACATGGCGCGGCCGCCGAAGGCAATCACCTTTTCCCGCGACGACAGGATCGGAAACATGATTCGATCGCGGAACCGGTCGTAGCTGACGGGAATGTCGGACCCGTGCACGACGAGACCGCAGGCTTCGATCTGCTCCTTGCCGACACCCTTGCCCGACAGGAACTCCTTCAGCGCATTGCGGCTATCGGGCGCAAAACCGAGCCGGAACGTCTCTATCGTCCGACCTGTCAGGCCGCGGTCGCGCAGATAAGCACGCGCGCGGGCGCCATTCGCCGTCTGCAGCTGATCCTGGAAGAACTGTGTCGCGAGTTCCATGACGTCGAGAAGCGAGGTCCGCTCCTTCTCGCGCTTCTCCATCGCCGGATCGGCGACCGGCATCGGCACACCCGCCATATCGGCGATCTGCTGCACGGCCTCGGGGAAGCTCAGGCCTTCAAGCTCGGTCAGAAACCGGAAATGATCGCCGGTGACGCCGCAGCCGAAGCAATGGTAGCGGCCCTTGCGATCCTCGCAATGGAAGCTCGGCGATTTCTCGCCATGGAACGGGCAGCAGGCCCAATAGTCGCCGCGCGGCACATTGGTCTTGCGCTTGTCCCAGCTGACACGCCGGCCGATCACNTCCGAAATCTGGACGCGGTCGCGTATGTCATCGAGAAAGGAATTGGAAAAGCGCATCAGAACCTCGTGGTGAGCCATCATATAAGCAGGTTTGCCGCAGGTCGCCACGCACTTTGCCGGAAACCCCAGCTATTCACAGGCTTGACGCCCGTTAATCTGTATATACAATTGCATATACGACGGCGCATGAGTGCCTAGAAGCAACCGAACCTTCAGGTGCAGAATGGAACCCGTCGCCAAGCAATTCTCGTTGTTCGAATGGGACGAGAATAAACGGCAGACAAACATCCTGAAACACGGAATCGATTTTCCAACAGCAGCCGCAGCGTTGAACAGGCCGCATCTGGAAATGACCGCCGATCGAAACGGAGAAGTTCGCACACTGGCAATTTGCCCCGATACGCTGCGGTTGATCGCCGTCATCTACACGATGCGCGGCGAATGCTGTCGGATCATTTCTGCCCGTGCGGCACGCGACAATGAGCAAAGAGCGTATCGTCAGATATTCGGCTGAAGACATCGAGAAGATGATCACCAACGGCGAGGATCGAAGCGATCACGCCCGCGTCGACAGCAAAATCAGTGCCGAAATCGAGCAAGCGATGTTCGATGATCCCGATTGGGCGGGCTCTATCGATATCGACTGGTCCAGCGCAACAATCGTCCAGCCTCCTGCCAAGAAGCCCCTGTCGATAAGACTCGACCAGGATGTCGTCGATTTCTTTCAAGCAACCGGCAAAGGCTACCAGACTCGGATCAACGCCGTGCTGCGCCATTACGTCGATCAGCAAAAAATACTGAAAGAAAAGCGCCAGAAATGAACATCAACAAAGCGTGACGCCTGCCTGCGACAGGGTGCGACAATTGTGCACTTCGGGCGCGTGTCACGCCTGTTTTCAAGTTCGCCAAAATGCATATGAAAAAGATTATATTTATATGATTTCAAATGGTTGACCTGAACAACCGGCAGAAAAACGGCTGATAAAAAGCGTGCTAATGAAAAGCCTGAGCGGGCATTGCCGGGGGTCACAACCCAATTATTATATTTTTGTAATTTGAATACTCCGCTGCATCGCAATACCGTCTTCTCATCAAAGCGATCCCCGAGCGAGGCACCATCCCTACCCCCGGCGCCGCCTCGCAAGGGTGCCTTTGCAAATAAACCGCCAGTGTGGGCTTAGGCCCAGCGTCACTGGCGGCCGCAAAGAGCAAGAAGGCAGGAGCGCCCCCAGCTCCTGCCTTCTTTAATTTCCGGCATAGCTGTTCCAGATTTTTGCAATTTAACCTTGCTGGTTAACTGCCCCAACCATTTTTGGGACATTTGTATGAAAATGGACATTGACTCGGCGAACCCTGAGCGCAAATGGAATATCCATTGCCCGCTAGAGTTCACTGATGTCCGTCTCCGCCGAAACACTTGCAAATGATGACCGCTTCTTTGGTGCAGTACTGATCTGCGCCAATGAGATGCTGGCAATCTATAAAGAAAGCCCGAGAATCGCCTCGATCTTTGCTGCGCAGCAGCGATGGCTGATGGCGCATGCAGGCTTTGCTTTGCACTACGGTCTGCCCGGCGAAGACAAAAAAGGTCTATATTCCGGGCGTTTCGTCGATTTTATCGTCAGCAACAAGATCGCCAGCCGCAACACGGCGGCAGCCTTCCTGCAGGAAATGCTCGTCTACCGCTTCCTGCGCCCCTCGACCGGCCAGGCGGACCGCCGCACGCGCCTTGTCGAGCCGACCGAAACGGCAGAACAGCACTTCCTGAAATGGCTGGTGACCCACCTTTTCATCCTCGACAACCTGGACGGCGGCAAGCGCGCCGAAAAGGTAACTGCCGAGCCCAACCTGATCGCAAAAATTCAACCATTGATTGCTTTGGCGATCCTTGAGACCAATCCGGTGCGCGATCCCGGCGCCACCTACAATCTCTTCAACTGGGCAAACTCCGGCGGTCTGGTGATGGACTACCTGATGTCGCGCCTGCCGCCTTTCGACCCGGCGCAGGAGCGCGTCTCGATCGGGCCGGTCTCGCTCGGCGAGCTCCGTACCAAGTTCATGATCTCGAATACGCATCTGAAGCGGCTGCTGACGCAGGCCGGCGAGATGGGAAGCGTCGGCTGGGACGAGCCGCCGCGCAAGGGCGATCTGTGGCTCTCGCGCGGCTTTATCCTCGAATACCGCAATTACCAGGCGGCAAAATTTGCGGTCGTCGATGCGGCGGCCGAGGCTGTGCTCGGCCCCGCGGTCTGATTACTTCAAGAGTTCCTTGACGGCGCCCGAAGCCTTGGAGAAATCCATCTGGCCGGCATAGCGCTCCTTCAGAGCGGCCATTACCTTGCCCATGTCCTTCGGACCTTCGGCGCCGGTTTCGGCGATGATCGCCGAGATATTGGCGCGCACTTCCGCGTCCGACAGCTGCTTCGGCATGAAGTCCTGGATCACGGCGATTTCGGCGCGTTCCTTGGTGGCGAGTTCGGGGCGCGCGTTCTCGTCGTAGATCTTGGCCGATTCGTCGCGCTGCTTCACCATCTTGGCGAGGATCTGCAGAATCTCGTCGTCGCTGGCCTCTTCCTTGCCGGCGCCGCGATTGGCGATATCGCGATCCTTGATCCCCGCCTGAATCAGGCGAACGGTCGAAAGACGCTCGGCATTCTTGGATTTCATCGCGTCCTTGAGCGCGGTGGCGAGTTGATCGCGCAGCATTTTTTCACTCCTGTTGAATGGCGCTACATAAACCACGCCGATGGCCGGGATCAAATAAATTGCGATATTGCGGCCAGAAAGCGCAGGAAAAGCGTGCTGCAATGCGTTAGAAAAGATTGACGGCAGGCAGGAGCATGGCTATCTACCGCCACCTGCACCAAAATTCGTGATCAGGCCTGAGACGCGCGGCGACGAGCCGTGCCCATACGCTTGCGAACACAAATGGCCGCCCGGCGAAACCGCCGCGAGCCGCCGGAAAACGGGATGAAGATGACCGCGACAGCCCCCTGGACCACCGAAAAGCCGACCGCCCTGCTCGTTCTCGCAGATGGCACAGTGATCGAAGGCAAGGGGATCGGCGCGACCGGCAAGGTTCAGGCCGAAGTGGTGTTCAACACGGCGCTGACGGGATACGAGGAAATCCTCACCGACCCCTCCTATCTCGGCCAGATCGTCACCTTCACCTTCCCGCATATCGGCAATATCGGCACCAATGACGAAGACATCGAAGACCTGACGCCGGCAGCACGCCACGGCGCGGTCGGCGTCATCTTCAAGGCCGACATCACCGAACCCTCCAACTACCGCGCCGCCAAGCATCTCGACGCCTGGCTGAAGGCCCGTGGCATCATCGGCCTCTGCGGCGTCGATACCCGCGCGCTGACCGCCTGGATCCGCGAGAACGGCTCGCCGAATGCCGTCATCGCCCATGACCCGAACGGTGTCTTCGACATCGACACGCTGAAGGCTGAAGCCAAGGCCTGGAGCGGCCTGGAAGGTCTCGACCTCGCCAAGATCGCCTCCTCCGGCCAGTCCTCGCAGTGGACGCAGACGCCCTGGATCTGGAATGAAGGCTACGGCGAACTCGCCGCCGGCGATGCCAAGTACCACGTCGTCTGCCTGGACTACGGCGTCAAGCGCAACATCCTGCGCCTCTTCGCCGGCCTCGACTGCAAGGTCACCGTGATGCCGGCGACGACGAGCGCCGAAGACGTGCTCGCCATGCAGCCGGACGGCATCTTCCTGTCGAACGGCCCGGGAGACCCGGCCGCCACCGGCGCATACGCCGTTCCGGTCATCCAGAAGCTGATTGCCACCGATATCCCGGTCTTCGGCATCTGCCTCGGCCACCAGATGCTAGGCCTCGCGCTCGGCGCCAAGACCGAAAAGATGCACCAGGGCCACCACGGCGCCAACCATCCGGTCAAGGACCACACGACGGGCAAGGTCGAGATCGTCTCGATGAACCACGGCTTCGCGGTTGACACGAAGTCGCTGCCCGAAGGCGTTGAGGAGACTCACGTTTCGCTGTTCGATGGCACCAATTGCGGCCTGCGCGTTGCGGGCAAGCAGATTTTCTCGGTCCAGCACCACCCGGAAGCCTCCCCCGGCCCGCAGGACAGCCACTACCTCTTCCGCCGGTTCATCAACATGGTGCGCGCCAAGAAGGGCGAAGCGGCTCTCGCCGAACGCTAAGAACTGTTAGGACAGAGCCACCAGACGCCGGGAAACCGGCGTCTGCTTGAACAGCCGGGATAGGCCGAGGCTGACTGCAGCGACGATAGCTGCGATTGAAAGAGCCCAGAGCGGCCCGCTGACCGGCAGATGCGCTGCCACCGTTTTCAAGATGAAAAGATGGATGAGATAGGCGCCGAGCACATCCCGGCCCCATCCGTAATCGCGTGCCTGCGACAGCCGGGTGGCGAGGCCTGTCATGCCGATCGCCGCGGCGATGGTGCCGAACGAATAGTCGTGACCAAGGCTTGATGTGCTGATGGCAAAGCCTTCTGCCAGATGAAGCGCAAGTCCCGCCAGACCGAGCAGCGCAAACTGCGCCGCCGTGAAGCGCGGTAGATAGCGGCGCAGCATGAAGCCGGACAACAGGAAGAGCGGCGCCTCGAATATCCCGTTGCGATAGGCAACGAGCGGAAGATGGATACCGATCAGGTCGCCATAAGTGCCGAAGATCACGCCCGCCAGATAGAGCAGAACGCAGGCCGCCGCCGTCAGCGCTGCCCCGACATAGCGCAGCGACAGCCAGCACAGCGACACACCGATGAAAAGCGCCGGCAGGAACCAGAGATGGAAGCCCGGCCCTCCCGAAAACGGCACCAGC
>Ga0055528_1001907_pt1 | contig 11828 bp, 1 predicted proteins | sample AraplaCol_mMS_r2_2_FD_55006 | JGI IMG/M metagenome (GOLD analysis project Ga0055528, IMG submission 55006) | Arabidopsis root microbial communities from North Carolina, USA - plate scrape MF_Col_mMS_r2 | ecosystem: Host-associated > Plants > Roots > Endosphere | place: USA: North Carolina...
AGAATTAGTTTTCGACTAAAACGGATATTCTAAATACATCTATCTACAATAAATAATCTATTTACTTATGCTAAGAATACTGTATATAGTAATATTTGTAATTGATATTTTCCTAGAGTTGTGAAAAGGTTATTGTTATTCCAATCTTCTGGTATATTGTATCCGAAACTAAATTGCTCAAAACAATAGCAAATTTGATATATATATATATATCTCTCTCTCGTGAATATAAAGGATATATAGATCCATCAATCAGAAAATACTATAAATTCGGCTAGAGTATTTTACGGATTCAATAGTTGAATTCAATTTTTTATCAACCAAAAATAAATATGGGATACTGTTTTTGGAATAGGGAAAGAATCTACAGAAGAAATCGATATAGAACTAAATAGATTTTATTTTCGAGTATAGCAGAATTAATCTTTATAGATTCAATCCAGTAATAAATCCGGAATTCTTGAGGAGCCAAAAATTTATTTTTGTATTTGTTTTATCAAAAAAATATATTCTTCTTATATTGAAACTTGTTACAATATCAATCTAGTGAATATAGAATTATCGATGTTTATTCTAGAATTGATATATATAGAATCCAATCTAGATATTATAGATTCTATTTGAAATAAGTAAACAAAATTCCAATCTATAGAATTTTCTACCAATTAATTTCATTGGTTTCGAAAAATTATCATTATATATTTCGACTTTAATACGTAATAGATTCGGAATTCGATATTAATAATAATTGAAAAAGGTGTTGGTAATAGTAGAAAATAGTATAACTGTTTCATTAATTTGAGTAACGATGTATTATAAAATATCGATAGAATTAATATTTTTGATTATTCGGATACAAAAAATCTTTTAAAGTACTGTTTTTGCTATTCATAAATAAATATGTTCACTGAAAAAGCAGTTTCTATTTCGGTTTCAGTAAATACAGGTATAAAGATAACTAATGGAAATGTTTTGTTGGATTTAACTAATATTAATAGCATTAATAGATACCTATGAATAGAGATATTGTCAAAAATAGCAGACTAAAAAGAAACCATAACAAAAATTATAGATATCGAAAAAATAGTAGAAAACTGTTAGAAATATATACACTGTTATTTAAATTCGAGAGACTGACAGTATGAATAATTTCAATCCAGTCTAGAAAATATAGTACTAGAATAATTATACTAACCCGGAAAAAGCCGACTAATCTACTATATTAGTAAAGAATCAAATTTCGATCTATCAAAATACGATTTGTAAGACTATACCAAACTAGAAAAAATCTTTGCAGCTATAATTGAAATATATTTAATAAATATAAAATTATATTTGCGGTATCAATTCCTAGAATTATGGAATTATATATAATAAAGATAGTTTTGTTTTTTCGATATTTAAAATATAGTCTTGGTTGTGGAAATCAAAATATTATTAGATATAGTGTAGGCTATCGAAATATCTTATATTATGAAATAGTTAGTAGTAGCAAAATTTTCGGAATTGTAAAAAAAAATAAATATTGTTACATTCTCTTATAAAGTTAATTTGTATATTTTTCACAATTTTGTATTTAGATAGTAATTATTCTATATAGATAAAAAAGATTGAATTTGTCTACTATTTTTCTTTTTATTAGTACTTTTGATTTTTTTTTCTTTAAAAACATTTTACAGATAATATAAAACTATATAAATTTTCGAATCGAATATCGGTACCAAAAATCTAATACTGTTTACTACTACTAATAATAATATCTTTGCCTCCAGTATTGTTGAAATTGAAAATTTATATTTTCTAGATTAACGGTCTAAAATTCGATATTGTCAGAAAAAAGTTCTGACCAATAAAATTCCGATTTTACTATAAAGAAAATTACAATTGAAAAATTGGTCTATTTGATAATTTTATATTTACTGACAAAATATCAGAAATAAATTCTTACAGTATAGTATTATCTATAAAATAATTATAATGTCAATCTTAAAAATTTTAATACTAATATCACTTTACTATTATTAAATATATCTACTATTCGATATTACTAGACTGCTATCGATATAAATTTCTCTGTTGATCTAACTGGTTTAACAAAAATTAAATTATCCATATAGATTTATAATTTGAACTATATATAAAGTTTTTGCAACAGAGAAAATAGAAAATACAATAAATGGAAAAAAACAGTAATCGAGAAAAAAATATTACAAAACAATTTAGATTATACGATTATTTTGATATATTGATTATTCAACTGGAAAACCAGAATCCGGATTTATTCAAATTTCATCAAGAAACTACTATATTTGAATTTCGATACAAGAAATTCTACAATTTGAGGGAATCAACAAAATAGTTGACCGATAGAATGTTGCAACTGTTCGATTGTTTCAGTCAGATAAATATCGAAATTGTTGAAATCGGTATGAAAATTGGTTATTGAAGCTCAGACATATATGTATATTTTAGGTTTTCGCAATAGTATACCAGATCGAAAAGTAACAAGAAAAATATTAGTCGGTCTGCTGTGAAAATTATAAAGAAAATAGTAGATTCTACAGTAAATCTGAAAATCTTGAACAAAGATAGATATTCTGCCAAAGGAATTTGGGTAAATCTTCTTGGTCTATTCTTTTTGTAATATTAATTTGATTGACAGTTTTATACAATATGTTCTATTACTTTGAATAGTTCTAATTTTCGTGGTATCTATGTAATAATTGACTTTATGGGTAATATAGTATTCTAGTATAGAACAACTGGATTTGAATAGACTATTCTTTGTAAAAATATTTTTTTATTATAAATAAATTGATCAAGATATTTTTTATTCTATATAAAATGGATCTATATTACTGTGTGATATATTAATAAAAATTTTAAATGAATTTCAATTTCTGGAAAAATCAGAAATCTTTAAATATTTTTTTCTTTTATACACTAGACTTAATTTTGATTACTGTACTGACATAATATTTTACTCTAGTTCGTTTATCAAAATCTCAATCCAATAATAGATAAATATCCAACTAGAAAATTCTATATCAAATATTGCTACAAAAAGATTTTTATTGATTAATATATTATATTCTACGAAAAATATATAAAAAATCACTAAATTTTATTTTCAGTAAATATCTATAGTAATACGATTTTCTCAATTGACTATAACATATTCGGTATAATATACTATCAGTATATTATATCAAAAGCCGATTGAAAATAAATATAATACTATTTTCTGTTCGATATAGTATTCAATTCTCTACCACGTAAATCTTTTCGAACTATTTGTGGACTATTCTAAAAACATTACTATTTATTTAATCTATTATTAAATATTGATATATATTCATTTGTTGGGAAACAATATTCTCAAAATTCATATCGATTCTCTAGAGAGATCTATTCTGGAAATATACCAAATCCAATCCAATATCAATAATATTTATATATTCGACAGAATTCTGTAATGTTAGTAGTATCATTTCTCTATCATAGAAGTTGAAAATTTATATCTTTTACGGACTAGAATTTTAGATGACGTATCTAGAATATACGGAATTTTTTACAATATTTTTATGGTAGATATTTACTACTATTGATACTGGTCTGAATAAAATCCAAGTAATATAAAATGAAATTAGTTTATTCATAATTATGATATTAAGATAAACATAGTTATAGTCTGCACCAATAGTAATAGTTTCAGAATCGAGATAGATGTTATATTCATCAATCTAGAAATTATCAGCGAACAATCAGAAACAATGGTAGATTGGTTTATTTATTTTACCAATTTACGAAATATTTATTTTGTTTTCCCGTATATATATATGTGTGTGTGTGTGTGCGTGTAAACGACACTATTTCTAGATAGTACACATAGAATTATAGTGCTATTTACTATTGTTGTCAATAGTTAAACAACTATCTAAACGTATACTATACTATATTGACTCTTCGACCATAAAATGTTATAGATTATTGTTCAATATATTGACGATCTATATTTTCGAAATATTGAAGGTCGGATCTATTGGATTTTTGTTTGTCTCGATATAATTTGTAATTAATATATTGACAAAAGAGCTAAGTTGATAATTAGTAGTATTACTTTTTTTCGAAAATTCTAATGATTTTTTATTGTACATATTTGTAGAAAACTAAAAATTGAAAAATAGAAAGAATACTCAATCAAGAGTTTCCAGGATATATATATAATGTTTAAAGAGGTTTTTGTACTATACATTTATCTACATTAATTAGTAAAAATATACTAGTATAGATATAGTTCACTAAAATTGATCTTGTAATATATCTATATTTTTTCTGGTGGAAAAAGGGTACTGAGCAAAGGTTGCATGAAAATTCAGTTGATTCTTTTTGCAACAAGAATATACAAAGTATAGTATTTATTTTCTTTCACTATTTATACAATAACAACTTTTTTGGGCAAAATGAATATTTTTGTTCTGAAATTCTACGTATGTTATAAAATCTACTATTTTTTGATTTTTGTAACGAATTGATTAGTATTGTTTTCTCTTTTTTTGATGTATACTAATATTATAATATCGCGAAAAAGTTATATCCGAGATTTTCTGATCGACTTTCTGGTTCAATTACAACTTTGATAATATAGCTGTATCGAAAAAGCTCCATGCTATTAATTTCCTTTGACTGAATCATAAAATAGTCGATCTATTCTGTCAATTGATGATTTTGATGATTTTTTCAATATTATAGCTATTCTTATACTGAAAATTAAAAACAACAAATTATTGATTGATCTTTGGCAAATCCGGATTCTAGCTCTTTAGTAAAATACTTAATGTACCAAAACAATTCGAAAAATCTAAGTTGTCACACAGAACTTTTCTCTATCGTTGTTTTTACTATATATCATATTTCCTATTGCAAAGCTTTTGTATATGGTATTGTGATTTATATATCCATGCTAATAAATCAGTTTCTAATTAAATTTGGTTGGTTGAGAGATAATTAAATGAAAAAATAATTCAGTAATATCGAATTTACTATTTGTTTGATAGATCGTATTGTAATAAAAATTTCCTGGGAATCTGACAATAAATCTAAAATCACTGAAGAGATTGATATTTGTATTACAATTCTCCTGTTTCTAACAATATCCGGATTTTGCTTGTCAAATTCTTTTTGTAAAATATCCAATTATAGACGATTAGTCTGGAGAATATTGAATATCCAACTTCAACCATATATAATACAATCACTAAACAATATCGATAAAAATCGATAATATTACTAATAAGTAGTATTCTATCTTTGATATCGATATTTGATACCGAGGATCGATCTAAATAATTTTTGTCTATAATCGACGCAATTTCTTTCTTAAGAAAGAACTAATAATATCAAAAGCAGAAAATACGAAGATCAAATATAATAGACATTGACTATCTATATAAAATTCTCTCTAAATACAAATCAATCTTAGAAAAAAAGCTGGAAATTGCCAAATTAGTTACATAAATTAATAATATCTATTATGCTATATACAAAAGAATTCTGAAACATATTTTGTAAAATTTTGTATAGTAAAACCAATAATATGCTGTATCTATTTTTTGGTTAGTAGATACACTAATCCAACTACCTGGTTATTAGACATTATAATCGAGACTTCGGTATTTCCTTTCTACAAATATATCTATATATCTTTTATAATTACAATATTACAATAGATATATATATATATATTAAATTTATTGGTATTTCCGCAATTGCAATTTTTGATACAATATTTCGTCAGATTATGACTAAATCAATTTCTTACTATTTTTGAAAATATTGACTATATATGTTATTGTAAACGATATCTATAGTATCAGTAAATCAATTGTTGGAAATAAGTTCGACTTGTCCTATTCTTTATCATTCAAAGAAGATTCTATTAATTTTTTAAATAAAAATATCGATAATCTAATTAGCTTAATAGAAAATTATAGATTTGATTTGATACGAAATATAGTATACTTATATTTAGTAACTAGATATTTGATTATATATAAATTCGATACTTAATTTTATCTAGCTATTTTGCTTGACAATTAACAAATAGAAAATATTTCAATTTTTACTAAATTTGATTCTACCCAGTAATAGTGAATGCTATTTTGTACTATCTTCAAGTAGAAAAGATTGGTTAGAAAATTTGTATTCATTTTAATTAGTTCCTTATAAAAATTGGTTGTTATTTCTGGACTTTTCAAATTTTCTCAATCTATATATTATCTAATTTTCCAGAGTATTATTGAAAAGTATATATATTATTTTTCGACTATTCAATTGTAAATACAGTTATTGATATATCAGCAATATCTATATAATAGATCAAAACAAAAATATATTTTTTTATACTACAATATTAGTTAAATTGTACAGATATAAAATATCGATAGTATTTGTAGTATAAATATGTTCAGGAAACTATACAAATTATATCTAACATTAATAGTTTTTAGAAATTTGCTAGACCTGTCTATATATAAAGAGTATCTTGTATATTGATTCTATACAACAACAATCACAAATGTCTTATTTTTTGGAAAATCTACTTTCTATATAATAATTTTGTTGTCTCTATGTCAAATCTCGATCTTAGCAATATCAGTATCTATGAAAATTTTGAAAACTATTTATATAGTCATTCTATATCAATATCAAATTTTCTATTTACTAAAAATAAAATTCCATACCTTATTCCATCAGCAGTATTCTATAGTATTTCTAGATCAGATATTCTTTTTTAATATTGTTTACAAATATATTATTACTTTACTAATTGTCTTTTAATATATATTATTCACAATCTTATTCATAATATAATTTTTATTTTTACTATTTCTGAATTTAATTTTTTGTCAGTATAGATTATATTAGAACAATATATTATAGTACTATATAAATCAGAGAAACCAACCTATACTACATTCAAAATCTACTATATTTAACATAATCCACGGCCGAGCGGTTAACCCACCCCCATAATAAAAATTGAAATTATGATACATCAACCGAAGTTCATCAGTTCTGCTATACCTATCGTTTATTACTATAATTCAATCTATATCCAATCTCTCGCATCCACTACATTTAGACAGGATCCCTTTGCGTGGCCCAGCCCGGGCGGATTGGATAAAATCGTCTTGCTTCTGCAATACTATCTTGTTAATTTCACAGACTGAATTCACTGCTGAACTAGCTGTAGACCCTCTTCGACCGATAGATTCTCTTCGTATACAATCTGTCTAATCGATCGAAGACGTTTTTGACGTTTTTTCTTATTCTCTCTCCATAGATCGGTATCTATTTTACTAGTAATACAGTATAATACAAAATTTGTTAGCGGTTTTCCAATATCTGATTAACCGCTAATTTTAACAGATTTGAAGAATATTTTGGCCGGCGACCCATTATCTTTTAGTATATTAGTCTGTTTTTGTAATTGGATTACTATTTTAGATATTTTTGGTATAGATTGACTAGAATAGCTGTTTGGTCAGTTTAATAATATGAAAAATAACTGATAAATTTAGAACTTTTTTTTTGGATTGATTGATACAATATCAAAAACTGCAAAATTGTTTTGAACAATATTCCATTAGAAAACTTTTAGCTTTATACAAAGCGATTTATTCCAAAAATCAAATTTATCAATATAATTATAAATACAGAAATAGTTCTATATACTGCAAACAAAATATTGACTATCTCTCGAACGGTAGAAAATTTAGATACTGCTCCATACGAATTGATAGAAAACATGTATTCATTAAACGAATTATTTTCCAATTGTGTAAATCTATGGCTGTTTGGTCATATATCATGACGAAAAATTCAGTTCTGAATATATTCATACAGAATAGAATGGAGTATATCGTATAATTTTGTTGCTGTATAAAGAGATTTGACGCGATATCTTTGATATCGGATAGGACTAATAGAATTCTGCATTCCTGGTTGGCCTATTTCTGCGGAAATTCAGTGCAAATTGGTAGTATGGTAGATAGTAGAATTAGATAGGGTGGTTGGCTGACTTGATTTTTGATGAGGTTAACCGCTTGGCCGTGGATTATATTAGCTAATTTTTATACTAAATGAAAATTATAGATTTGTTATCAGAATCTATTTTAGCTATTTGTCAAAACACCTTTTTATTATTATCTATCTAGATTGGACAATATATCCATTAGGTTTACAATCGTATACTTTATTTATTTTCTAAAAAAATTACAAAATCTAAAAAATATCATACAGTAATAATATTTTATATTAATATTTATTGTTTCTGTATATACTATATTTTTGAATGAATTATCAAATAGAATAGTAATATTTTAATGATCAATAAATTTTATTTATTATGCTGAGAATTAGATTGATAACAATAAATCGATAATTATAGATATTTTTCCCGAAAAATTTTTGCTTTATCTTGATTTTCAATAATACTATTCTAATTGATAAATTCTATAAACTAGATTCAATTGTTTTCAACAAATCTCATTCTGGTAATATCTTTAAAATATTAATCCATTATATTAATAATGTAATAATTCTGATATAGAAAAATTCAATTCAAAGTGTTTACTATATTTATCATAACTAAACTAGTCAATATATTTTTTGGTTTGTACAAAATAGATATAAATTACTATATCTATAATAGAAAAATATTTTCAGTTGATTTCAGTTTCTATAAAATTAAAAACTTTTTCTAAAACATATTTGTTTTAAATACTAATTTGTAAATTGATTGCAATACTAATATAAGAACTTAATCTAAATTTTTATCAAATATCTAGATATAATACTAGATAGATATCTGATTGAAAGATTCTATATCGATTAATTTCGCTAAGAAATACTTCTCTGATCAATATCTTATATTTTGATAGATATAGATAGTAATACTATTATTCAAATTAATTACAGCGTATTTGATATAATATATTATTGATTTATTTAATCTTATCAGAAAACTGTTGAAAATAGATATAATACTATTTTTTGTTCAATGTAGTATTAGATTTTTTATCAAATTAGAAATATTTTTCGTACTATTTTCTAAATTCTTCTATAATACTACTTTTTATTCAATCTGTCAGTATAAGAAGTATATATTGATTTATTGAAGAAATATATATCAGAAATTATATCTACTGAAAAACTCTATTCTGAAGATATACTAAATCAAACCCGATATCGATATATATCTAACGAATTTGATTGATATTATTTTTTTTGCTAATATCTGAATATTTATATTTATTGCAGGATAGAATTTTAGATAGTATATTTAGATATAAAGGACTGTATTCGAATTAACTCTATTGCAACTAAACCAATATACTGTTCACAAGATATTTGAGAAGAAAAANTATATATATATATATATATATTACTATTTTATTCTGGCTTAACAAATAATTTTTATATAGAATCATTTTGGTCTCTGATCGATTTTATTTTCAAATATTTTGTATATGATACAAGTTTTATTCTTATTTTCGATATCTATTTCTGTTTTGTATAGTCAATTTATTTTATCGAAATATTATTCTATTTTGTTTATATATTTTTTGTATTTATCTAGTATTGTCTCGATTTTGTATTTCTATTGATTTTGAATAGTAGTGATTCTATACTATCAATAATTTGAATTCCGAAAAGTTGTTTAGTTATAAAATATATTAATTTGGTATAGAAGATTGAATAGATATTAGTCAATATATTGAATTGAATTGTATAGTATAGTCAGATATTGTTATTATATAATATTGTATATATCTAGTCAAATCCTTTCAAAAATTTACAAAAATTAGACATAAATATATATTTTTAATATATTTTCTATTGTAATTATTACTGATTGTATTTATTCAATAATTTTATAAAATTGATTTATAAATATTCTGTCAAATTTTTATAAAAAATTTACTTGAATTGCAGAATCAGTTATATTATCGATATTTGAAAATCAATATAATAATTATAGACAAAACAATAGAATTACTATTAGTAATACTATATATCTAATATAGTCCACAGTTGAACGGAATACCCAATACAAAATTGTATTACTATTAATATTCTCCGTATTCAACAATCTTTTATACTATCCAAATATACTAAAATTTTAGCAAATTTGGTAAATAAACAGAATTCTATTAGTATTTCAAAATATTCAAAATAGCTATATCAAATCTCTATATACAGCTACTAGAGTATACAATAATATAGATAGAATACAAACTGACCGGATAAACGAACTGGCCATCCGTCTAGAGCACGACTGTATCTTTACTATCTACCAATTAGATACCAATTTATTCAAAAGATTTCTGAACAGAAAGACCGTATTCTATTTGTATTATAAATTTTAGAAAATAAAAAAATACCAAATTTTTGTACAACTGCGAAGATATTTGATATTCTACGGAATGTATTTCAAATCCGAATAAACTATTACAAATCGTATTGATATATATATCAACAATTATATATTGACTGAAATAAAAGAGAATTTACTAGAAAATTGGATATTTGATACAGATAAACAAAAGATTGTTTTCAAATACAATATAGTAGTAGATATAATCAATATTTTGTTTCGATAGTATAGTAATGATAAAATTGCTATAATCGGTCAGAAATAGATTTACAATTTTATAAAACAAAAATCTATTTTTCGGATATATTTTTTATATCGATATAATTATCAGTATATTTTATATAAAAATAACAAATTGATTCAGAAATACTTAAATAATATTTGTAAAATTATTGTTTACTATAGTATTTTCAATAAAAATATTTACAATTTCGATAGAACTGAATTTATTATAGATATTGTAAATACTGTATATATTATTATCAGTAGAGATTAAATTGAACAAAAAAATTATTCAATTCAGTAAATAAAAATGAATAACAGTGATTGAAATTTTTAATTTTCAAAATTTTATACTATCAATTGTCATTCTCAAAAACAAAAATTTCAATCAAATATAGTATATTATAATATCGGAACTATACTAATTCGAATTTTCTTCAAATAGATAAACAAATAATAAAATTGAATTGAAACAGTTTCAAAAAAAATATATTCTATAAATCAAAAATATCAAATATAGTTTTTAACAATTCTTTATTATAGATAACTATAACAATTATTTAACAACAGATCTCGAGATTGTTATTAGACAAATTATATTGTTCTGATAGTAATATTATTTTATTTGATATCGGAAATCTTTCGATTATAAAATATATATACAAACTATATAGAACAAAATATATTACAATTTGTATACTATTGATAAAATAATTTTTTTCGAAATCTATTTTCAAATATATATATTAATATTCAACAAAACTACTACTGTTATCAATAATTTTGCAACTACTAATTTGATATTTTTCAATTTGTAACAAATTTTGGATAAATTCAATATCAGATTGATATTATTTTCAATACTATTATTTTTTTCTGTTGTATAACAATCTCAAATTTCTACTAGATTCCGAAATATTTTTTTTCAGATATTTTTGATTGAACGATTATTGTATAAACAATTCCAATTATTTTCCAATTCGATCGGACAGAAAATAAATCAACTGAAAAAAAAAACTGAATATACTATCTATAATATTCAAATATCTAATCAATCTGGAATAAATATTGAATTGGTAAAAAACTATCTGTAAACCCAAATAGTAGCCGATAAAGATAGTAGTAGTAATAAAATAGATTGCCGACCGATAATACAGAACAGATT
>Ga0055528_1001914_pt1 | contig 11820 bp, 5 predicted proteins | sample AraplaCol_mMS_r2_2_FD_55006 | JGI IMG/M metagenome (GOLD analysis project Ga0055528, IMG submission 55006) | Arabidopsis root microbial communities from North Carolina, USA - plate scrape MF_Col_mMS_r2 | ecosystem: Host-associated > Plants > Roots > Endosphere | place: USA: North Carolina...
ATTGAGCAGGATCTCACTCGTTTGCTTCGCGATGAAAGATCTGCCGCCACTCTCCCTCAAACGGAGCTCAAGCTTGCCATGGGCTCTGCATCGGCCTTGATCAAATATCTCGGTGTAATGACTGATCCTACCAACTTTGGCCAGTATTCACTTTATCAACATGATCTCTCGCAATATATGAAGCTGGATGCCTCTGCTCTCCGTGCTTTGAATCTTATGCCCGGTCCCAGGGATGGGTCTAAGAGTATGAGTTTGTATGGTCTGTTGAATCACTGCAAGACGCCCGTTGGAAGCCGTTTATTGGCGCAATGGCTGAAACAGCCATTGATGGATCTTGCTGCTATTCAGCAACGGCAGCAACTAGTCGAGGCGTTTGTTGTCAATACAGAGTTGCGACAGACTATGCAGGAGGAACACCTACGTGCCATTCCTGATTTGTATCGACTTGCAAAGCGCTTTCAGAGAAAGCAGGCTAATTTGGAGGATGTTGTCCGCGTCTACCAAGTTGCCATTCGTCTACCAGGGTTTGTTAGCTCTCTCGGCGATGTAATGGACGAGGAGTACCAAACGCCGCTGGAAACAGAATATACTTCAAAGATCCGCAGTCATTCGGATAATCTGGCTAAGCTAGAAGAGATGGTGGAAACTACCGTTGATCTTGATGCGCTAGAGAATCACGAGTTCATTATCAAACCTGAGTTTGATGAGGGTCTTCGAGTAATTCGAAAGAAGCTGGACAAATTACGATATGACATGGACATGGAGCATCGACGAGTATCAAAGGATCTGGACCAGGATATGGAGAAGAAGCTATTCATGGAGAATCACCGAGTTCATGGCTGGTGCTTCCGTCTGACTCGTACTGAAGCCAGCTGCATTCGCAACAAGAGAGAGTATCAAGAGTGTTCGACTCAAAAGAACGGCGTCTACTTCACAACCTCAGCAATGCAGTCACTTCGCCGGGAGCATGACCAACTTTCCTCCAACTACAACCGTACCCAGACTGGGCTTGTAAACGAGGTTGTCAATGTTGCTGCCTCTTACTGTCCGGTTCTCGAGCAACTTGCCGGTGTTCTGGCCCATCTTGATGTCATTGTTAGCTTTGCTCATGCCTCCGTTCACGCCCCCTCAGGGTATGTTCGACCCAAGATGCACCCACGGGGCACAGGTAATACTGTTCTTAAAGAAGCCCGTCACCCTTGTATGGAGATGCAAGACGACATTTCATTCATCACCAATGACGTCTCTTTGGTCCGTGATGAATCATCCTTCCTAATAATCACCGGTCCGAACATGGGCGGAAAATCCACATACATTCGCCAAATTGGTGTTATCGCGCTCATGGCCCAGACTGGATGCTTTGTTCCTTGCACCGAGGCAGAGCTTACCATTTTCGATTGCATCCTTGCTCGTGTCGGTGCCAGCGACTCGCAGCTTAAAGGCGTGTCCACGTTCATGGCTGAGATGCTTGAAACCGCCAATATTCTCAAATCGGCTACGTGTGAATCCCTAATTATTATTGACGAATTGGGTCGCGGAACAAGCACGTACGATGGTTTCGGTCTAGCCTGGGCAATCTCAGAGCATATAGTGACAGAGATCCGTTGCTTCGGTCTCTTCGCAACTCACTTCCATGAGCTCACTGCTTTGGCTGATCGATATCAACAGGCCGTCAAGAACCTACACGTCGTGGCCTTCATCGGTGATGGAAATGAGGCCGCAGCTGGTAATGAGGCTGAAAAGAAAAAGCGTCAAGTCACACTACTCTACCGTGTAGAGCCTGGGATCTGCGATCAGTCATTCGGTATTCATGTTGCCGAACTTGTGCGATTCCCAGATAAGGTCGTTAACATGGCTCGTCAGAAGGCAGAGGAACTGGAGGATTTCACATCTGCGAACCCTGAAAATGGCGAGCTGCAACAACCGACGCCGTCGATGGACAAATATTCCCAAGAGGAGGTTGAAGAGGGCAATTCACTCTTGAAGGACATGCTTCTGAAATGGAAAGCAGAGATTGAAGGCAAGGAGCTATCATCGGACCAAAAGCGTCAGATCATGCGTGATTTGGTCAGGGCGGATAGCAAGCTGCAGACGAATAAAGTGTTCCGGGAGATTTCAGCAGTCTGATAGTGCGTTGATACACCATTAATTTCGTTCTTCGAGTCGGAGTTCTTGACTTCCTCACTAGTGGGTGGCTTTCTCTCGGATTTCCTTGTGGTGCCGCAGACCCTCAACCCTCTCTGTGTTGAATGATATTGTTCCGACTCCTTTGCAGGCCTGATACTAAACCCGTCGTTCTGGAAAGGCATGGTGGGAAATACCAATTTGATCATCTCTATCTTTGAAAAGCTCTTTGTGGGATAATATGCATATTAAGGTGTTGTGGAGTATGATAATATGAGGTTCATTAACATTTTTCGTTCTCCAAGTATGTCCTTACTAGATAAAAACTAAGTAGGACTCATAAGTTAGCGTTGTTCAGTCCTCCTTCGTATACTATTCAAAATATATTGCTGTACTACTAGTACCAGTAATATTTAAGGGTCGATAAGGGGAGGTGGGTAATGATATATCAGCCGCGATAGTGAGAAAATGATAGATTCAAGTAGTTAGCCAAGTATTGATCTGAAAGATCTTCTTCCGTGGCTGCATTGATAGTCGTATAGTCATACACCATCTTGAATCCACCTTGATCCTTCCCCACGAATCTCGTCTCCGCTGGCCAGAGCAACTGACATCTCATGATAATTTGAGACTTTTCCATCCATCATGGGTATGGCTATTTTTTTTGGAACGTCCTCTCTTCGGGCGTGTATCATCGAATGCGTAATGCGCGTGGTATAATATGCGTTAAGTAGGTATTCAGTGCATCACCGACATGGTCGAAGGCATTGCTTCGATTTTCGTAGCGAACATATCCCTCCTTGTCCACATACCAAGGGCAGCAATTCCCCACTCTGCAGAGACTCATTTGAAGACGGAATAGCTTCTTTCCGTTTGCACCGTTCCATAGCTTGAGGAACTGGAGTCCTCTTCCTCGCTCGAGTCGTATTGATGGTCTGATTGGATGCGAAGGAGATTTTCCTTGTGACATGCTACCAATGTCATAGTGAGCCGGAGCTTTCAACATAGGAAGTTGAGAGATGTGTAATGGGAAGGTGCTAACAACACAATAAGATAACGATAATGCTCCAAGGAACTGCTTGAGTATCTACATCAAATCCGTATTATCTAGACCAGTGGCATCATACTATGAGACCCATTATCCCGAAATCTTACTTGATAGATGGTCTAGTGCAGCATGGCCCTTCATACTGACGGAAATAGCCGCATCGTGTCTCATAACACAACGAAACTTCAATGGCAGATGTTATGAGAAGAGCAGATGTTACAAAAAGAGCATACAGCACTCTGAACCTGGCATATATCTCACCCCACAGCATAAAAAAACCTTGTGATAAAAATATAATCCTTAGCCAAGCTTCCAGAGTTTATTGACTGGCGAAGATTGTGAGAATGTGAGATTTCAACAGTTAGCAGCCTTGAAAATTTTGATAACTCTGAAATAGAATGATATCGAGTACCCGATGGAGTTGATTGTAGATTAGAAACGCTATGTGTATATATAAACTATTTAGGTCTGTAAATATTACTAAGTGGGCGGCTGGCCTAATGGTAAGGCGCTTGATTTCGGCTCAAGAGATTGCAGGTTCGATCCCTGCGTCGCTCAATCTTTTTTGCCTTTCTTTTTAAGTCCCTCTCACTTAGTTTTCTAGGTCTTATATCCATGTTGAGCTTACGTCATTACTAATAGGGTGGCTGGCCTAATGGTAAGGCGCTTGATTTCGGCTCAAGAGATTGCAGGTTCGATCCCTGCGTCACTCAGTCTCTTTTTGCACTTCTCACTTATTCCTCCTTAAACTTTTTTTTATTAATGCCTGCGCTGCTGCTTCAAAGGGAGGAAGGAGGTTTGATGATTTTTGGGCCAGCCAATGTGTGGTCGCGTTTGGTGGACAGGAACCAATGCTAACTAACCATGGAATAAACCACTTATATACATACCCTGGGCTCTGCAGCTACAGTATTTATCTTTCCGGTCATCTAGATTTTATCCTTAATCGCCATGTTGCCTGACTGCCTAGGTCAAAATTCAACTTGCCTCTATGTAGCCGATTTCTCTCTCTAGCTAGCCAATTTGCATTAAACCTACTCTATCTCCACATCTACTACACAGTCTGCTGAAGAAATACAAGGAACAAAAAATTGACACTGAGATCATAGAACGTTAGAAAGCCTTAGATTTTCACCACCAGCTTAGCTTGTTCACACTTATTTATCATCGCTTGCAAAATTGAATGCTTTTTAACAACTTTTTTTTAAAAAAAAAAATGTTAAAGCGACAGCAGTGTGGTTCGAACACACGCCTCCGAAGAGATTTGATGAGTTGAAATAATTCAAGTCAAACGCCTTAGACCACTCGGCCATGCTGCCACTAAAGTGCGTAGATGACAAGCGGAAAGCGGTTGTGTAAATACGGTAGATTGTCGGATTGAGCATTCACGTGGTTTGACGCAACGCGTACTCGGTGGAAGCGACAGCAGGCCATCCTGTCCGTCCAAGCCCCCCATTCATTTTATGCTGCCTACCACTCGTTCGTTTCTTCAATTCTAATCAGCCTGCGGTTTCTTGATTCTCAAACTTCCATTGAACCTCCGAATTGTCCCTAAATATTGTTCTCCCAGCTATGCGCGCAAACTAATACGCGGACCGCTTAAACCACCCTGATTAATGCACCCCTTTTCTATCCTCACCCTTGGGATCTTTGTCGCGGGTTATACCACCGCCAGGTGGGATCTTGTCACCCGGCTTTACGAATTGGCCATCTTTGCCTGGGATCACGGGGTCGTGGTAAGTGTCGTGGCCGATTTCAATGTGGCCCCTCCGTTCCCACTTGAAGCTTGGCTGTATGCGCCTGCCAATGAGTTTTGCTTACCATCTATATTTGGGAACCTTTAGACACGAACACTGAAGGGGTTTCTTTTCCTCTCAGTTTTCTTTTTCCTCCTTGTCGTGCCTATCAGTTTCCTCGCATCGAAAGAGGGTAGCCAGGTTAGTATAATCCGTGGCTCCAAGTCCAGTGAACACCTAATATATGGGGGCTTGCTATGTATTTATCTATCAGAAATTGACATAGGCTGACATTCTTGGAATATGATAGCATCCCCGCCACGTGAATCTCGGTGTTTCTGCTCGAGAACAACTCCGTCGTCGAGGCTCATTTTGAGAGCTTAGTGGAGGATGACAACATGCTCATGAGCGATGGATTGCTACGGGTATTCTGGCCATATGATCTCCCACGATCTTCATCGCCGGGTGTCATAGTCGGCTGGCGAAATTCAGAGCTCGATCTATTTGTTCTGACAGTTCTTGAGGATGTCGAGGTGCGAAGCGATTGTCCCCAAACTCTCTAATCTTCCTTGCCTGAGACACGCATCTAATCTTTACTCATTAGCCTCGGAATGTCGACAATGCGCTACGGGCCGGTATACTCTTTCGAAACAGTCCACATCCCATCGTCCGGATCTTCACGCTTTGCGGACGTTCTCAGATGCATGTCCTCGGCTCGACCAATTCACGCACCGTCCCAGAGTCTTTCAATGCCTCTCATCTCTATTTCACTACTCAATCGTCATCAAAAGCCCCGCAAATTCAATGCTTGACCGATGCGAGTGTGTCAGTCCAGGTCATAATGTACCTTCGTCCACATCCAACACGCATGGAGTACATGTCTCTTGATCCAATTTCCCTTGCCCTTGGTGACAAAGTGGCAACAACGGGACAAGGAAGTACAATGTTGGAAAACATAGAATCAGAGGAAGAAACAGAAAAGGCCCGATCTCGAATTTTGGTTGACAAATTGAAGCTTCATACAGTAGTCAAGCACATTCCATCTCAAAAAGAGCAGGCCCTACCACTTATAATTAACCAAGTTAATTGTGCCTATGAGATGGCCCAACTAATGCACAAGAATAGCCATCTCATTGGCATTCGTGCCAAACGAAGTATGAGTGTGGGTGAGCGAGTGGTCGAATCCGCTACAACACTGTGGGGATTCATTGTGCTTTGCATTGCCCATGTCTTTTGGCAGTGGGCTTGGCCGGTCATTACTCGTCTATTTGTTATAGCACTTGTCGGCCATCGTTCCGTTGCAGAAATCGTTCTACAGGTCCTGGAGTGGCGAGCTAGACCAGATGCCGCCGCTATCAAAGACATCTCTGCTACAGCCCAACAGGTTGATATACGGTTACAGCAATTTTGCTACTGGCCTATACAATATGTCAAGCTGCGACAAAGGAAAGACAACTGGGAAAGTGTCACAACCAGCCACCCAGATTATATTCGATTTTACAACAGTTTATGGCTTGTCGCAAATGATGTGATCATTGGCATTGCCCTCGGATCCTATATCATCGATAATGCAAACTGGGTAGCATCGCAGATAAATACTATCCTGACTGGCTGGACAGTGGAAGGGTTGCAACGAACTATTTCATGGCTAATGGATTGGCCAGCTGGTCTGAAACTAAACAACGAGCTTGCGGCTTTCCTTGGTGACTTATTCCTGTGGGTCATCGAGAACTGGGCAGCTTGTATCGCCAATCTTCAGCCTTATCTTCCCGCGGTCATCTACGTTGTCGGCTGCTCCAGCTTTGCGGGGGCGAGTATGCCCATCGCGCTTTTTTCCGACCTTCTCTCGATTTTAACAGTCCATATCTATTCGTTCTACATTGCCTCTGCCAGGATCTTCAACTGGCAACTTACCATTATAGTCTCCCTCTTTCATCTATTCCGCGGGAAGAAGCGAAATGTTCTCCGCAACCGAATCGACTCATGCGATTATGACCTCGACCAACTTCTACTCGGCACTATTCTGTTTACAGTGCTCTTTTTCCTCCTCCCAACCGTGATCGTATTCTACCTGACCTTCGCCTCCGCCCGCATGTTGATCATATCAATGAAGGCTGCCCTAGATACCTGCCTTGCTTTTCTTAATCACTTCCCTCTGTTTGCGTTGATGTTGCGCGTCAAGGACTCACGAAGATTACCCGGTGGTATTCGGTTTGAGCTCCGGGATGAGCTAGACAAGCAAACGGCAACTCCGGACTCCTCTACCGTCTCCTACATCCATCTCGAGGTTGGTTATCCTCCGATCTACCCTGTGGAGAATTTCGTATATACTAATGTGGCTGAATGCAGTCTATCCCTCTCCCATTGCGCGCGATGTTCGATCAATACTTCCAGCTCGGTCACCGACTTCGCAAGCACTATCTGGCGCCTCGCGTCATCTTCTGTCTTGTGACTGGCCGTTTCGTTCCACCTATTCACCGACGGAATTTGTATAGTATGCAATACAGTATGCTTCCTGCTCGCCGCGCAGGAATGGCGGAAGTGTGGACAATGCTCACACAGCCAAAGAAGACTGGAAGTGGAAGTGTGGGAAGTGGTTCGATGGCCGGAGGAATCGGGGCTATGAGTGGACCATTGCCTAAAGTGCCGCCCAACTTCGGACAAAACGATCCACGGAGACGAGGTCATCGATAAGATCCAGTATTAGCATAATACCCTACCTAGTAAATAAAGTTTGCATGGATAATTCATACACTACTAGTACGAGATGATGGTCATCGAACTGTCTGTTGTATAACGACAGGGGCCAGTAATCCATTGCTTCATGGATGAAGTTGAACAAGAGAACAAGTTATTCAAAAAATTCATGGAATGTGATGTAAATAGCACGGGGTGCTATTTGCAACCTCAAAGATCTTATCATTAGCAACACACGGTTGCCCAACCTTGTGTTGGTGTGTTGCTGGAAACTTCAAATAATGTTGGGTGATATATATTTAGTGCTTGTGCTGGTAGGAGTGCCATGCTAGAACTTATTAACCTCCACGCCAGGCCGGAACAAACTCGCTAGTGATTGCAAATGTAATATACATGTAGAGAGTAGAGATGATATATGTGAAAGATGATGCAATATAAATCATGACTTCTTGAGGAACTCTGCATCGGTTTCACTGCTGCCCTTCCGAGCATCCTCAAGCATCGTGTCGATGCCTCTTTCCTTGAGAACTTTCTAAAGTCCCAGAAACCATGTCATCAGCCAAATGAATAAGATAAAGAAATGGAGAGCCAAGAGGATTTCACTTACACTCAGGCAATTCTTGTATTTGGAGAACAACTCTTCGCACTCATTTGAGGTGGTGTTGCCACGCAGGTATTCTTGTTTGATGTCAGATATATGATAGTCCAGATAGCCTGAAATGAGGAGACATACTCTCACTGTACCATTTGAGAAAACAAGTATCGTATCTCCTGTTTGGGGCTGACGTCAGTTTCATGAAATCTGAATATACAGCAGCATGATGTTCTTTGGACTCAACGTACTCTTTGATATCGTTACATTCAGGTGCAATAGAGGCAGCCATCTCAAATAGCGTTGGAGGTCAATGACAAAGTGATAATATGGTATAATAAACACGCAACTTCCTCCTTCGACTTGTTTGCTTCGATTTATAGAGCGAGGGAGAGGTGGAGTTAAGAGGAAAAGACGAGCCTCCGCGGAGATCGGCCAATTAAAAAACGGCCGTAAACCACATCTCCACTTTGGGTAGGCGGTAAATCAATCCGCGACTTTTTTTTCGGGCTTCATCTGGAATCTCTTCATCGTCAACTCGTGTCGCCGTGGGTTGGAGCTTTGCTATGGATTCTGCAGAGTATACTCCGTTCCAGGAGAAATTGTCCTCCAACTTGGTCGAAGTCATCAAGCTTGCGAATCACCTCGGTGGACAGGGCCTCGACTTCCACCGCACTTCTAGCGCAGACTTCTCAGCGTCGCTTGATGACCAAAGCGATCGGATTCTTGCGCTGGCCTCAGCTGTAATCAAAGCCGCTTCTACTGGGTCGGGTGTCAAGAATCCGGACTTACGGAATGAGGAGAGCTTAGACGATAACTGGCGAGGAATTGTGGATGTGATTGATTCGTTGCTGGAAAAGACCGACGCATGTTTGGACGAATTCACCGGTGTGATTAAGAGGCTGAGTCCCTCGCGCGAGGAGCAGCCCCCCATCAAAAGAGAGCCTAATTTTCCGACTATCTACGACTATGGCCCATCGAAGATCCCGAAACCGCAACTGCAATTCGAGCATAAGCCTGACAATTCCGACGGAGCTACTTTCCAGCCTCTGTTACGGACCAAACCAAATGCCACTGTCCCATTGCAACAGGCTTTACAGAAACGGCAGATTGAAGGCAAGTCTAGCTATGTTAGCCCTTACGAACCCGAGATCCGCGCCGCAAAGTACCCGAAGTCCACATACAAAAAATCTCCTCCCATCGACTACCTGCCGTTCGACACTACGACCGCTACCTTTGTGGATACGTTAGATGGGGTCAAGGAAATGCTATCGGAACTCAAGACTGCCAAAGAGATTGCTATCGATTTGGAGCACCATGATGTGCACTCCTACCATGGTCTTGTGTCTTTGATGCAAATTAGCACCCGCGACAAGGATTGGGTAGTCGACACTCTCAAGCCCTGGAGAGAGGAGCTTCAAATACTCAACGAAGTATTCACCGATCCCAAGATTTTGAAGGTCCTTCATGGTGCCACCATGGATATCATTTGGTTGCAGCGCGATCTTGGATTGTACATTGTTGGCATGTTCGACACTTTCCACGCTGCTTCTGCTCTGGGATACCAAAAGCGAAGCCTGAAGTTCCTTCTCAACAAGTTCGTCGACTTTGAAGCGGACAAGCGATACCAGATGGCCGACTGGCGTGTTCGTCCGTTACCGTCTGCCATGTTTGACTATGCCCGATCCGATACCCACTATCTCCTCTACGTTTACGACAATCTGCGAAATGAGCTTATCGATGCCTCCGAACCGAATAACAGCCTCGTTGATTACGTTTTAGAGCGTTCTAAAAATGAAGCTCTCCAAACATATGAGCGTCCCGTATATGATGCAGAAAAGGGACAGGGCCCGGGAGGTTGGTACGATCTACTTTCTCGAAATGGGGGCATGCACTTCTCAAAGGAGCAATTTGCCGTTTTCAAGGCTGTCCACCAATGGCGTGACGAAGTCGCTCGTGAAGTGGACGAGGGTTGGCAGTGCGTATTCCCGAAACATATGCTCTTCAAGCTTTCCCATGTCATGCCCCTTGACATGGGCACTTTGCTCCGAACCTTGTCTCCCGTAACCCCTCTCACAAAAGATCGGGCTAGCAGTCTCCTCGAGACTATCAAGCAAGCCAAGATCGCCGGTGCCAATGGCCCTGAATGGCGCGATGTGACACCGCCACCATCGAAGTACGTACAGGCACCGGCTCTGTCCATGGACATTGAAGATGCAGACTTCCCTACTGCCGAGCGTTATGAAGCCTCTCAGTTCTGGGGTACGACTCTCGCTGCCCAAGAAAAACCGACCCCTCTTTCATACTCTTTGGCAGCTTCAGCTGAAGCCCTTCGGCTTTCTCTTCCCCTGCCGTCAATGCCATCCACTGTCTCCGAAGTGCGTGAAGAACTTGGTACTGGTGCGCTTAAGCAAACACCTGCCGCCCCTCAACCAGCACCTGTTCCAACACCAGCCCCGAAAGCAGAGGATGAGAAGAAGGTCTTCACCGTTAAAGAGCTTGGAGGCCCCCGCAAGCGCAAGGTTACACCCGTTGAAACATCCGACCAGGATGTGCTGACTGCCGATGGTCTTGATGATACAAGCAACGACAACAGTTCCGCCGAGAAAAAGCAGAAAAAATCGCGCAAAGAGAAGAAGAAGGCCCAGAAGGCTGCCAAGTCTGAGGCTGCCGACGTTGCCCCGTTCGATTATGGCGCTGCAGACTCGGTCTTCAATGCTCCGTCAACTTCTGCTCCCGGTGCCAAGGCCCCCAAGAAAACATTCAACCCTTATGCCAAGGCACTGGAAGCACCTTCGGGCGTGCGCAAACAAAAGAAGGAAATTCCTGGAAAGTCTCTTACTTTCCGAAAGTAGGACAGCCCATCATAGTCTTGTATCATCTACCAGAGCATCTTCGGGGTTAGGGTTTGATTTTTGCTGGGAGGCTTCCTGTTTTTTTATTCCATTTCTCTCTTTACAAGCATAGCGATACCCATGCGTCACTAGAAGGCTCTAGGGTCTATTTTGATGTACGTATAGATAACAATGAGTTTCATGCACAGAACAAAGTTTGTCAAGCGTAGAACCAATTTTGCAAATTGTAAGGTCGTAAGTATTCTGATGTACATAATAGTCAAGCGACTTCAAGAGTTGAAGTAAACTAATGTCCTACGGGGACTGGCTTCTCCATAGTCCTCATTCGCTCTTCGATAATATCCTTGCGCTCTTTTCGCAACCTGTTTGCGTATCTCACGCCAAAGCCATGCTCAAAAACATCTTGAATTTCTTCCAAGACGAGACCTGAAACCTCAGGGTAAAAGAAATAGATCCACACGTATCCCAAGCCACAGATAGCCGCGAAGAAACCAAAGGCCCCAGAGCCAGTCATGGACTTCATCATCGAGAGGAAACAGCTAGATATGATGACATTGGATCCCCAGTTGGAGCAAGTAAGCCACATTGTACCCATGGCACGAACTTCCAATGGAAAAAAATCCGTGCTCATCCACGCGGTATTACCAACTGATACACCGTAGAAGAGCACGAACCAGATCATGAAAAGAATGACCACGATAGCTGCAGGTGTAACACCGTTTGTAGATTCAATTTCACCAGTATCACGATTAAAGGGGATCCAGACGA
>Ga0055528_1001915_pt1 | contig 11818 bp, 4 predicted proteins | sample AraplaCol_mMS_r2_2_FD_55006 | JGI IMG/M metagenome (GOLD analysis project Ga0055528, IMG submission 55006) | Arabidopsis root microbial communities from North Carolina, USA - plate scrape MF_Col_mMS_r2 | ecosystem: Host-associated > Plants > Roots > Endosphere | place: USA: North Carolina...
CCACGCTGGATGTCACAGCCGCGACGATTGACAACGCGGCCACCGGTGAAATGACCGGTGCTACCGTCAAGCTCACCGCCACCGACGTTCATACCCTGATCAACCGCGGCCTGATCGATGGCGTGAACACCCAAATCAACACCATCACCCTGAACAACATCGGCACGGGCCGCATTTACGGCGACACGGTGAGCATCGCCGCCACCACCGTCAACAACGACGCCGAAACCGTGGGCGGTGTCACTAAGGCCGGCACCATCGCGGCACGGCAGCGCTTGGACATAGGCGCGACAACGGTCAATAACAACAACGGCGCGCTCATCTTCAGCGCCGGCACGGGCGCCACTGCGCTCAACATCGGCGGCAGCCTGGATGCGAGCGGCCACGCCATCGGCCAGGCCGGTGCCGTCAACAACAGCGGCGGCACCATCGAATCCATGGGCGGCGCCAACATCAGCGCCGGCCAGATCAACAACACCAACCCCAACTTTGCTTACGCCTTGCAGGGCGGCAGTGCCAGCGGCGGCAGCGTACGGGAGTTTGTGACCCTCTCGGGCACTTTCAGCAGTGCCGACGGTGCCTGGAATCTGGGTTCTTCCACGCTCACCTGGATACCGCAAGGAGGAGGGATCATGTTGGGATTCATGCCTGGCAGGCTTTTCAGCCTTGGGGGGACCGGCCAACCCATGGTCATCGCGCCAGGCACCACGTTTTCAGCACCGATCTATCAGCGCATGTTCAACACACCCAATGTGGTGGAGGGCGGGACCGTCGTCGTGCCGCCCGATCCATCTGTGTGGGCGCTCTTTGGCGTGGCGATGCCCGCAGGTAGCCCGCCTGCGGAGGCGAAGCCACAACCGTTTTGCCCCGGCACCTCCTGCGGTGTCGGCGACCATGACGACGCGACCTGGATACCGCCCGACCCGGTAGCCGTGGCCGCCTGGGAGGCCGCAGCTGCCCCCTGGATTGCTCTTCAGACCGCCATGGATGGCGCGCGCGCCACGATTGCCGCAACAGGCATCCCCATCGAAGGTTTCCGCGACTACACCTCGACAACCCAAACCGCCGTCATCACGCAAAGCACCCCCGGCCGCATCCTGAGCAGCGGCGCCATGACACTGAACGCCTCCACCGCCCTCGTCAACGACCAGAGCCAGATCATTGCCGGCGGTGCGCTCAACATCGCCGGCCAGGCGGTAGACAACCGCGGCCGCACCGTCAGCGTCAATGCCCAGCGCACCGGCACCGCCTATGCGTGGAGCAACTTCAACGAAGGTTGCGGCGGCTTCGGCGGCTGCGACTACAACTACAACGCTTATCGCGCCGCGCCCTATGTGCAGGATGTCCCGCAAACCATCGCCCTGAACGTAGTCCGCAGCCAAAGCCTGCTCTCGCCGGCTAGCCAAGGCCTGGCCTCCGGCACCCAGCTGGGCAGCGCCAACACAGGCCATGTGAACGCCACCATCACCACTCCCGGCGCCGCCAGCGCGGCCGCCCGCAGCGCCGGCATCGTGCAGGTCACCTCCGCCGTGGCCGGTGTGGGCGCCTTCACGGGCAGCACGCCGGTGGTGCGCAGCATTGCGCCCAATTTCTCGTTGCCCACGGCCAGCCTGTTCAATGCCCGCGCTAATCCCAGCCCGACGGCCAACTACATCATTGAAACCGACCCGCGCTTTGCGAACTACCGCAACTGGCTCTCCAGCGACTACATGCTGCAGGCCTTGTCGCTGGACCCGGCCGCCATGCAAAAGCGCCTGGGCGACGGCTTCTACGAGCAGCGCCTGGTCAACGAGCAGGTCGCCCAGCTCACAGGCCAACGCTTCCTGGCCGGCTATAGCAACGAAGAAGCGCAGTACAAGGCCTTGATGGATGCGGGCACCACCTTTGCCCAGCAATACCAGCTGCGTCCGGGCGTTTCGCTCAGCGCCCAGCAGATGGCCGCGCTCACCAGCGACATCGTCTGGCTGGTCGAGCAAACCGTGACCCTGCCCGACGGCAGCAGCACCCAGGCCCTGGTGCCCCAGGTCTACGCGCGCATGAAGGCCGGCGACCTTGACGGCACCGGCACCCTGCTGGCCGGGCAGGTCACAAACCTCAACCTGAGCGGCGACATCAGCAACACCGGCACCGTGGCCGGCCGCACCATCGTCAACCTCACCGCCGAGAACGTCAACAACCTGGGCGGGCGCATCAGCGCCAACGACACCAGCGTGACCGCCCGCAACGACCTGAACAACATAGGCGGCACCATAGACGGCGTCAACAGCCTGACAGCCATTGCCGGGCGCGACCTCAACATCGCCAGCACCACCAGCAGTGCCAGCAACTACACCGAAGGCACCACCGTCAACCACTTCAGCCTCACCGGCATAGACCGCATCGCGGGCCTTTACGTCACAAGCCAGAGCGGCACCACGCTGGTGGCCAGCGCCGGGCGCGACGCCAACATCGTCGCAGGCGTCATCGCCAACAACGGCGCCACCGGCGCCACCACCGTCACCGCCCAGCGCGACCTCAACCTGGGCACCGTGGGCACCAGCAGCAGCGCCAGCGTGGTGCGCGGCGCGGGCACCGACTTCCTTGAAGACCGCCAGACCGCCGATGTGGGAAGCCAGATCAACACCCAGGGCAACCTGAGCCTGGCCGCCGGCCGCGACATCAACACCAAAGCTGCGAGCGTGCAAGCCGGCGGCGACCTCACGGCGGTGGCCGGCAACAACATCAACATCAGCAACGGCCAGCAGACCAACAGCACCAGCTTTGGGCTGACCAGCAATGACGGGGATCTCTTCAGCTCGACCAGCACCACCGAGCGCCGCAGCGGCGAGCAAAGCAATGCAGTCGGCTCCAGCATTGGCGGCAAAACCATCACTGCGGTAGCCGGCAACGACCAGACCGTGACCGGCTCCAGCGTCATCAGCGACGCAGGCACCACCCTGAGCGCTGGAAGAAACCTCACCATCCAGGCCGCGACCAACACCAGCAGCCAAAGCGACTTCAAGGAAACCAAGGAGGAAGGCCTCATGAGCAGTGGTGGCGTAGGTGTCACCATAGGCTCGCTCGAACAATCACTTGAGCAGAAGAGCCGCGGCACCAGCGCCGCCGCCAGCACGGTGGGCAGCATTGCCGGCAACATCACCCTGGCTGCCAACGAGGCTTACAAGCAGGTCGGCAGCGACGTGCAAGCCCCGGGCGGTGACGTCACCATCGTGGCCAAGAAGGTGGACATCGTTGAGGCCCGCGAAACCAGCCAGAGCGAGACCGAGCAGAAGTTCAAGCAAAGCGGGCTGACGTTTGAGGTCACGTCTCCCATCATCAGCGCCATTCAGACCGCCCAGCAGATGAGCGAAGCCGCCAGCAATACCAGCGACAGCCGCATGAAGGGCTTGGCGGCCGCGAATACGGCCTTTGCCGCCAAGAATGCCATGGACGCCATCGAGAAAGGGCAACTTCCCAAGCCAACTGGCGGCAACAACCCCAGCGCCAACACCGACGTGCAGCCTAGCGCAGCAGAAAAAGCCGGTGGCATCGACCTTGCCATCAGCATAGGCGGTAGCGAAAGCCAGAGTCGGCAGGAAACCCAGAGCAACACGACCCGTGGTTCCAGCGTCACTGCAGCCGGCGCCATCACCATCGCCGCTACCGGCGCCGGACAGGACAGCAACCTGACCATCCAGGGCAGCGTGGTCGAAGCAGGCCGCGCTGCGCAACTGCTGGCCGACAACAAAGTCAATCTGCTGGCCTCGCAGAACGTCGAAAGCCAGAACAGCAGCAACAGCAATAGCTCCGGCAGTCTAGGAATCAGCATCGGTACCAGCGGCTTGCTCTTCAATGCCAGCGCCAGCGGCGGCAAAGGCAAGGCTGACGGCACGGACGTTTCCTACACCAACACCGAAGTGAAGGCGGGCCAGCAGGTCACCATCACCAGCGGCGGCGACACCAGCTTGCAGGGCGCTGTCGTAAAGGCAGACCAAGTCAAGGCCATTGTGGGCGGCAACTTGAATATTGCCTCGCTGCAGGACACCAGCACCTACACCAGCGAGCAAAAGAGCATGGGTGGCTCAATCAGCGTGGGCTTCGGCAAGATGAGTGGCAGCTTCAACGCCAGCAAAAGCAACATCGACAGCGACTTCAAAAGCGTGGGTGAGCAAAGCGGCATCAAGGCAGGCGACGGTGGCTTCCAGGTCAATGTGGGCGGCAACACGACGCTCAACGGGAGCGTGATTGCCAGCAATCAGGCTGCGGTGGAGCAGGGCAAGAACAATTTCCAGACTGGAGGAAGTCTAAGCATTAGCGATATCCAGAACACCGCCAGCTACGACGCCAAGTCCGTCAGCATCAGCGTGGGATCAGGCCAGCAACCGATAGGCAAGCTGGACTTGAGCGGGCTGGGAATTGGAATTGGAAGCGATAAAGGTAGTGCCAGCAGCACCAGCAGTGCGGGTATCAGCGGCATCGCAGGTAACTCCGCTGTCCGGAGCACGGATGCGGAGACGGGGCTGCAGAAAATCTTTGATGCCGATACGGTGCAGCGTGAAATCGCGGCGCAGGCGCAGATCACGCAGTATTTTGGGCGGCAGGCTACCAAGGCCGTGGGCGACTATGCCCAGATCAAGCTCAGCGAGGCCTCTGCGCTGCGAGATCAAGCCAATCAAGAAACCAATGAGGAACGCAAAAATGCGATGAATGCACAAGCCAAAGAGCTTGAGGACAACTGGGGCAGCAGTGGTGTGCTCCGAGTGGCCCTACATACAGTCATCGGCGGTTTGACCGGTGGTGCAGGTGGGGCGGCCGGCGCGGCCGCAGGGACACTGACCGCGCCTATGGTGGCGCAGGCATTGGCTGATGCGGGCGTCGACGGGCCGTTGGCGAAGACGCTGACGGCGATTGCCTCAACGGCTGTTGGTGGGGCTTTGGGCGGAACGGCGGGTGGGGCCGCTGCGACTAATGAGGTGCTTAACAATTACCTTAAGCACACGGAGATCGACAAACTCCTCGAAGCGCAGAAAAAGTGTGCTGCAGGTGACACCGAGGCCTGCAGTACACGCGACAAATTAAATGCACTGGACATTAAACGTCAACAAGACATACAAAAGGCCTGCGTCGATTTCAGCAGCGCAAGTTGCCGGAATGAGCTAACCAAGGCCGGTGCGGACTTTGATGGCTTGGTGTTGTATCAGCAGTCGCTGTGGGAAAAGGTCAGAAAAGGAGAGATAAGTTACACCGACGCGGTACCTTATCTGAACAAAGCCGCGATGGAGATCAAGGATATTTCCGGGCCACTCAAGGACTATTACTACATCATGTCTGGTGGCGTAGCGGATATGGCGAATCCTTACTGGCTAGCGTACAAGCAGATTGATGGACTCAATGCTAGTGATCTGGCCAATCTCTGGAACGCGACAGCAGCGATCGGTAGCACGCGAAGAGGCTTGTTGTCGGAGCCTGCGGTTAAGCCAGCAGCAGAGACTACACCGCCACACACCGACAAGGAGACAAATAAAGCCCCACCAAATCCTCGCGGGGAGACCGCTCGGCCATCACCTCCCCCTCCCGGTGTAGAGTTTGCTACTGTCAACGGTACCAAAGTCTTGCCCGAGCAATATCAAACGCTCTACCATGGCACCGACAACAAGACGCTGGGCTACGACAGTAATTTAAGTGTGGAGACTATTGCGCAAAACATTTACGCCACAGGCTTACCAGCCAGAGGGGCAAACACAGACCTCATTTCGCATGCGGTCAATGCAGCACCGGACACGGCATTTAGAGGTACTACGGCACAGCCACTAACGCAAAATAAGGATGCTGGCGCTTCACTCTGGGCGGGCGAAGGAGGAATCGTCATTGAACTCAAGGGAGTCAAAGGCTATGACGTGAACGCCGCCCTTGAAGGGAGAGTCCCAAAGCCTGGTGGCTTTGGGGACAATCCAAAGCACGGAGAGCAGGAGGTTGCTGTACCTGGTGCTATTTCTCCTCAAAATATTGAGCGCGTTGGAGTGGTGATAGTCAATCCGGATACAGGGGCAATGCAAATCAAATGGATAAGCAAAAAATGACCAATCTTGAAACTCGCTGGGAATTTGATTCAACTTTTCGATTTTTAAAGGACTTTTTGCTCAATCCATCGATTCAACCCGAAGGAATGACGCGGCGAGAATGGTTTATCCACGCAGCACCAAAGATAGAGCACCCCGTAACGGATGCCACTTTGGATTGCAGGGGATTAAACCTAGATCGCCAAGAAATTGGCGAAATCTGGCTCAACTACATCCTTGATGAAAGCAGCTTTCGAGAGTGCAAATTCAAGCAGACGTTTCTTCAATCTGCATCGGCGAAAAATTGCCGATTTGATCGGAGCGGTTTTGATCATGTACAAATGTCCCCCTTCTATGGGGCCAACTCAGATTTCAGAAACTGCCAGTTCAAATTTTGTTTTGCCCAAGGCACTGGCCCTCGGCATCACACCAACGCCGATGGCGAACCTACTAAAGGTACATACAGCGATTTTCGAGCCTGCAATCTTACAAATGTCGGTGCCGTAAAAACAGGGTTTGATCGATGCGACTTTAGAAGTGCAAACTTTACCGGCGCTAGCTTTGAAGAATGCACATTTTCGGAGTCGGACCTACGGGGCGTCAAATTTAGCAAAACCCGGTTTGTGAGATGTGTCCTGCGAAGGGCTATTGTCGACGACACCCCGGAGTGGCGAAACGCTCTAGAGATCAACGATAACCTGGATGTGGTTGACGTTGTCTGGAATAGGTAGTTGTTGAATTTCGACGAAATTTGATCCCGGGACAGGCTGTTGAGTTCCGTCAAAGTCTGACCCAGCTGGAATCGCAATAGTGGCTACAAGGTGGAACAAAATCCTCCAACGTTGTCGAATTGTTGAGTTGCGTCTAAGTCTGGCCCAACTAGAACCGCAATTTCCATCTGAGCTTCATCCACTTGGGCCTTATCTTGCGAGTTTTGATGAAGAGGGAATGCAGGAGTGATGCCCGTATCGAGAACATCTTCCGCTGGCGAAGAGCATGGATCGCGGAATTTAACAACCAATGAAATGAATAGTAACAAAGATCTAAGTGCTCTCATGATTGAGAAAATTCAGAAAATGGCAAAACTTTTAACTATTGCCAATCAACCCCACTGGGCGAGGCGATTGATACAAATCTCTCACTTATCCAGTGGAGGTGACGCGATGGCGCGAGACATTCTCTCCTTGTATGGAGGCATGGGTTCTTTGAATGATCTGGTTCTTTATATTGAAGGCGTCCCTGATGTGAAAATCAACGACGAATTCGATGTGCTTAGAGCTGCTGTCTACGACCTTTGCTATTCCCCTCGATCCTAGACTTGCGGCGCAGGCAGACCGAAGATAAATTCAAACAATCGGCCCTCACCTTCAGCGTCAGCAGCCCACTGCTAAACAAGTGGGGGATATGCCGCCGGTTGCTACGCGAGCGGATGGCGCGACGCTTTATCCATCCACGGTTAACGGGTCAGAATCGAAGTCATAAAAGTCGGCAACAATGTGACTGCTGCTTACTCATGTGGTCGTGGTCGCACGTCTCCCACAACTTTTGCGGGGCAATAGCATGTTTGAAAAATACTCTGCATACCTGGATGAGGATTTCTCCGTTGACTATTGGTCGGATGAAGGAATTGGCTACGCCACTACCTTTTTGGAAAAATTCACAGATTCAGACTGGGCGTCGCTTAAAGACATCATTCAACATAAGCCGGTTTCGTGGTTGATTCGCTGTGCGGAAACGCTTGGTGATGTTGGAGGAATCAGTTCATTTGATGTGTTACTTGAACTGATTTCCGTGGAAAACGATGAAGTCAAAATATCTGCCCTTGATTCGGTGAATAGCCGCCTGTCTTTAGGCTTTGCTTTGGGCGAGAGTGCCGGAAGAATCCGTTCTGCCATCAAGGTAGCTAGGAGTTCGGCTGGTATCGCGGCTTCTATGGTGTTGGATTCTTTGGAAAGCAGGCTGGGTTAAAACTGTGAGGACAACTCCAGGCGCGTCCACTGCGTATCCCGATATAGCCACGGGTGTTGAGTTCCATCAAAGTTTGACCCAGTTAGAACCGTAATTTCCAACTGAACTTCACTCGCGTTGCTAGCCCTGAACCCGGAGGGAATACAGGAGTGAAGCAGGCAGGAGCGTGGATCAAGAGTCGATGGAAAGACTGGGTCGGACTTTAGTGCAATTCAACAATTTCTCAACTGAACGCGTCACCGTAGTTATCTCTCAAACTAGAAGTGGCTTTGAAATGTTGCACGAAGAACGCGTTACTTATATGACTCTGAAGTCGTGGGCGCTGGAATGCTATTACGAAGGCTGCAGAGATCACGCGTTAATGAAGGGAAGGCCACACGAGCAAATCATGGGTTATGTGGACTATCAATTCGAGAACGTCTTTGAACGTTCGGTAGAAATTTGTATGTGGCGTGTGGTGTTGCTGGTGTTATCTGGCGGGTGGCACCCGGAGTGGAGTCTTCGTGCTCGGCAATTGATCGTTGATCAAATTGCAGCGCAAAACCTTCAAGACCTTCTTGCTGATGTCCCCACAGATGAGGCCGATCTGTTTTTGCATGATCTCGAAATCCTTAAGTTGATCTAGCGCACCACTTACCGAAGATCATGAGCGGCGTGACGGATGCGCTCAAGACTTATTGGCAGCCAGGGATGAAGCCCATTAAGGAAAAACCATGAGCAAAGATATTGTTCTTGGCGGGTATTGGATTGATGCTGAGGGTGTCCGACATCAATTGCCCGTCGCTGTTAATCCGAGCAATTCAACTACAGAAGACATCATTAGAAATGTGTCTAGTGCAGGCAAGGGTGTTGTCGCAATGGGATGCAATCCACCTCCGGAAATCGGCCCTGATAAGTTGGAGTTGTATGTGGATGATGGAAATTTATTGCTAATGCTTAGTGTGAATGAAGAAGATGGCGATTGCAGTGTGAGAACGTTAACGAACGAGAAGATGCCAAATAGTTTGATGACCATCTTGGGAGAAAAATATCCCGCTACGGCGGTTACACGAGATATCGGTTTTGTCTGTACTGTTTTTAATGAATTTGCTCACGTCGGGAATGTGTCCACAGATTTGCTGAATTGAAGATTTGAGGTATCGGGACCGGGTAATGATGAATAACAAAGCTTTCACCACAGCATGTTGAATTCCGTCGAAATCTGACCCACTTAGCGCAGTAATCTCCATCCAAAACTGACCCACGTAGGCACTACCCTGCTTGTTTTAAAAGCAGGGGAATTTAGGAGTGATAGACGTGGCGACATTGAATGTCATCAGGCGATGGGCACTGCGAGATCAGATGTCCATCCGCGAGATCTCAAGGCGTACAGGCCGGGCTCGCAACACAGTGAAGAAGCACCTGCGATCGGAAGAGAGCGAGCCCAGCTACCAAAGGCGGGCAACCCCAAGCAAGCTCGACCCCTACGCCGAGAAGCTGGCCACCTGGCTGGACATCGAGGCAACAAAATCACGGAAACAGCGGCGCACTTTGAGGCAGATCCACACAGACTCAGCCGAAAAAGGAGAAAACCAAGAACTTATCCACATCGTGAGCACCTTCTGCTCACAAAGAGTGTGGGTCAAAATTCGATGGAAAACTCGGGTCAGACTTCAGCGGAATTCAACACCAACATGGTGTCAACGGAAACATGGCATGGATTTGGCACAGCCGAGGAAATGTGATGACTAAGAACCCGGACAGCGACATACTTCAAACAATGTGGCGACTGGCACAATTGCTGAGGGCTCAAGTGCAAGGCGATGATGGGGAGCTTCATGGGTCGAACGGAGAATGCACCCCGTTGGAACGGATGAAAATCTCTTCTCCGAGACGTTGGTGGAAGTTTTGGTAGCGGTGCTTGTGATTGCTGTGGCACCAAACGCCGCAAGTGATTTGTGACATTGAGTTAACACACCAATCCCAGGTAATGCGCCGATTAATCCCTTTCGGTAAGGCCCTGTCCGAAATCGCACGCCACGCGTAGGCCATACGTAACATTTAAGCCCTTCATCGCGACTCTACCTCCCCTATTTGTAGGAAGCCGTGCGGTACTCCAGCAAATCCACAAACGTCACAAAGTGTGCAAGGCCGCCGGCCGCCCCCCAAGACGGTATCAATCACCTTGTCAAAGCCATTAGCGTGGCGTATCTTGCAAAGCAAACAAGCACCGCAGGGAGACAACGGTGATGAAGATGCCGAGCTTTCACGCCAGGTCGATTCGTACCCACCTGTTCTGGACATACGCCGCGCTGGTGACGGTGCTGGTGGTGGCGCTCATGGCGCTGGCGGAGATGGCGGCCAGCCGTATTGTGTTTGACGGTGCGCAGCGCGAGCTGGAGCAGCTGGGCCGGCGCACGCAGGAGCAGTTGCTGCGTTTCCAGGAGCCGGCGCGGGCCTGGCTGGAGGCGACCGCCAACGACCCGCATGCGGGGCTGGAGGGCGAGAACGATATTTCGGTGCTGCGCATGCAGATGTCGATGCAGCAGCGTTATCCGCAGATCGGCTCGCTGGTGTTCGGCTACCCGGACGGTAGTTTCCAGCAGAGCATGGCGCTGCGCACGCCGCGCGACCGGGCCTGGGCCAAGTCGCTGCCGGAGGCGCGTTACGCGCTGCAGATCATCCGGGTAGACGAGCGGCAAAAGCGCACCGAGGAATGGGTGTTTTACGACCAGCAGATGACGGCGATCGCGAGCCAGCGGCGGCCCTGGGGCGAGCACTATGACCCGCGCGAGCGCCCTTGGTACCAGGGCGCGAGCGACCTCAACCTGGGCACCTTCCAGGCGACGGATCCTTTTGTGCTGAAGGTGCCGCAGGAATACGGCATGGCGCTGTCGAGGCCGCTGAGCGGGCCGCGGGGTGGCGTGGCGGCGGCGATGTTCACGGTGGCGGGTTTGTCGGATTTTTTGCATGCACGTGGGGAGGAGAGCCATGCCGAGCTGATGGTGTTTGACGGGCTGGGCCGTGTCTGGGGATGGTCGCAGGCGGCCAGGCTGCGCCGCCTGCTGGGCCGGGGCACACCGGTCAGCCTCTCGAGCCTGGGCGATCCTTTGTACGCTTCGCTGCAAAAACTGGTGGCGGAGGGCGCGCCGCAGGACACGCCCATCCATTCGCTGGAGGGCGCCGGGGGCCAGCGCTTCGCGGCGGTGGTGATGCCGGTGGAGGGCGTGTTCAACCACCGCGCCTATGTGGCGCTGGTGTCGGACCAGAACCTGCTGCTGGCGCAGGTGCGGCGCATGCGCTGGATGCTGCTGGCGGTGGGCGTGGCGGGCTTGCTGATGCTGATGCCGATGCTGTTCTGGATGGCCAACCGGCTGGCGACGCCTTTGAAGAACCTGGTGCGTTCGGCCAAGCATATTCGCGAGTTCGAGTTCGACAGCGACATTCCGCAGGACAGCGATATCTCTGAAGTGCGGCGCCTGCAGGAATCGCTGGCGATGGCGCGGATCGCGCTGCAGGGTTTCTCGCGCTATGTGCCGCGGCCGCTGGTGAAGCATTTCATCGCCAACCGCCTGACGCCGCAGGCGGGCGTGGAGCAGCGTGAGCTGGCGGTGCTGTGTGCGGCGCTGGACGAGCAGCACGCGACGGCGGTGAGCTGGTCGCCGCATGCGGACCACTATCTGCAAATCCTGGCGGTGGAGGTGGCGCAGGGCAAGGGGATGATGGACCGCTATGAAAGCTGCACGGCGGTGGCGCTGTGGAACACGCCGCTGAATGTCTCCAACCCCGCGGGCTATGCCTGCGAGGCGGCCTTGCGTGCGGTGGATGCGATG
>Ga0055528_1001938_pt1 | contig 11738 bp, 7 predicted proteins | sample AraplaCol_mMS_r2_2_FD_55006 | JGI IMG/M metagenome (GOLD analysis project Ga0055528, IMG submission 55006) | Arabidopsis root microbial communities from North Carolina, USA - plate scrape MF_Col_mMS_r2 | ecosystem: Host-associated > Plants > Roots > Endosphere | place: USA: North Carolina...
CGTTCTTGGTGACAAGGATATTCTCTTTATGAAGAACCATGGCGTCATGGTCTGCGCGCCTAACATCGCGGAGGCCTGGGACGATCTCTATTATCTCGAACGGGCGGCGGAGGCTCAGTTGAAGGCCATGAGCACAGGACGACCCTTGCTGCCGGTAAAACCGGAAATTGCCGCTGCCACTGCAAGGCAGATGCGGGAAGGCGACCCAGAAAGCGCCCGCTTGCACCTGGAAAGCCTGAAGCGCAGGCTTGATGTGACGGTGCCAGACTATAGGTCGTAGAGAGCGACGGCGATCGCGCCGATGTTCGATAGGGCACCGGCGCGTCCTTTCGACCAGCGAAAAGACGCGGGGGCAAGATCGTCATGGGCCGATATACAACAGGCCCACCGTGCGACTTCCTCGAACTGCTGGCCGACCTGCGGTAGCCAATGACCCGGCTACCATTGCGAAACGGACTTCGGCCGGAGAGGGAGGATCAACACGTCGCGAGCCGACACCTCGATATTGCCGCCACCATGGATATGGTCGACCGGCCAGACAGGTCCGGCGAAGTCGGGCTGGCCCAGGCCTTCGGCGAGCTTCACTTTCGTTGACTGAGATGTCCGTGTTGGATTGACCAGCCAGAGGAAGCTGCCTTTCTCACCCTCGTGTACTCTGGCAAAAAGATTGCTGTTATCAAGTGTCACGTGCTTCGCGCGGCCGCTCCAGGCCAGCAGGGCGGCGAAGAATGCGCCGTTCTTCTTTCCGTCGGTACGGTAATAGGCGACCGAGGGATTGGTACCAATCAACAGCGTGCGGCCCTTGCCGTATGTGTTCTCGACGATGGCAAGGCGGCCGTCCGTGAAATGGCCGCGGCCGGTCCCATCGGTCAGGCGGTAGGATTGCAGGAGACCGCCGCCGTCAACCGCAAGGCCGTCCATGTCGAAATGGATGCGGTCCCCGATATCGGGCATGAACTCGACTGTTTCCTCATGCACACCAAAGACCGCGTCGAGGCCAAGGTTCGGTTGCACGGTCCCCACACGACCGCGATCGCCAAAATAACCGGGACACGCCTCGGCGATCAGCGTACCGCCTTTTTCCACCCAGGCTCTCAGTTGCTCCGCCTGTTTCGCGGTGAACATGATGGGGTAGGGGAAATAGAGGAAATCATAGGCGTCGATATCGTCGATGTGTACCCAGTCCGGCTGGAGTCCGCTGTCGAGGAAGGCGCGATAGGCGCCCCACATGGCCTCCGGATAGGGCTTTTCCTTGCGGTCGTAATTCAGCAGATAATCCCATTCCTGGGTCTCGCGCACGACGAGGATGCCGATCTCGCCGCGTATAGGCTTGGCTTCCCAGAGGGCGGCCCGCGCCGGGTCGTTCGCCCATTTTGCCATGGCGCTTTGCATGTCCGAGCGGGACGTTCGCGAACCATCCATGCCATAGGCGCCGAAGGCGCCGAAGAGCGGACCGTCGAGCAGTGGGCGCCAACGCAGGTTGAGCACGCCGCGCGCGCCTCCGGCAAGCGAGGTCATGCTCCAGATGCGGATATCCTCGGGCTCGGCGACGCGGCCGTCCTCCTTATCGCGGCCGATCACCTGGGGCTGCAGCCAGAGCGGCCCGCCCTGACGCTCGGCGTGCCAGAAGGGCTTGCCGCGGGCCGCGGCCCGATTGATGTCAACACCGTACCAGGTCTTCCAGGGCTCAGTGCCCTTGCGGGCCTGGATCCAGGTGAAGCCGTAGACCTCGACCTTGGAGGCGGCAAGCCAGTCGTCGCAGCCGTTCGACGCCATGTTGGGGATCGAGCCGGAGATGCCGTGTGCGGCGATGACGTTCTTTTGATCGACGGCGCGGATGGTGTCGATGCGCCACTGCATCTGGTCGTAGAAATTGTCGCGCTTGAACTGCAGCCAGTCGATACATTCGGGGTAAGGCGCCATATGAGCCGGCGGCTCGATATCCGCCCAATCGGCATAGCTGTAGCGATTCCACGCCTTCGCCAGCACTTTCAGGCTGCCATATTTCTTCTCCAGCCAGATGCGGAAGGCAGCCTTGGCGTAGGAACTGTAATCGACATCGGCGGAATAGTTGCACTCGTTCCAGACATCGTAGCCGTAGATCGCTGGATGATCCTTGTAGCGGGAGGCAAGCGCCGTCAGGAATTTGCCGGCCGCTTCCTTCACCTCCGGGCAGTTGAGCGTCAAGGCGCCGGCGCCGCCGCCATTGTTGGAAAAGCCGCCGGTGGCCGCCGAGACGCCCATGTAGGATCCGAGTTTCGTGCCGTCTGCATTGACCTGAAGCGCATCGGCATATTTGCGCACCGCCCAGTCGGGCACGGCATGGATCAGTTCGGCAATGACCGTCTTGATGCCGTTCTTTGCGGCAAGGTCCATCTGGCGATCGTATTCCTCCCAGTCGTAGATGCCGGGTGCGGTTTCGATCGCGCTCCACATGAACCAGTGGCGGAAGATATTGAGGCCGTCTTCACGGGCCGTCGTGTAGTCGCGCTCCCAATCTTCGGGGGGCGGGTTGGACTTGCGGAAATAGACGGCGCCATAAGGGAACTGGATATCGTTTCTGAGCATTGTCCTGTCCTTTTCAATCACGTCCGGACATGCCTTCGGCGTCCGGAGACCTGCTCCGGTCAGGGCAAACGACGATGATGTCCGGGGTTAGTTTTGAGCGGTTCCTTTAGCGCGGACCTCCGGCAAGAAGATCCAGCGTTCGGATGAGGGCGGAATGGTCACGCTCGCCGTCGCCATTGGCAATCGCGGCGTTCATCAGCTGCTGCGTTGCAGCGGTGTTNGGNAGCGAGAGGTCAAGGGCGCGGGCAGCGTCGACGGCCAGTGTCATGTCCTTGCGGTGCAGACGGATGCGGAACCCCGGNTCNAAGGCTTCCGTGACCATGCGTTCGCCATGTACCTCGAGGATACGTGAGGAAGCAAAGCCGCCCATCAGNGCAGAGCGAACCTTGGCCGGATCGGCNCCNGCGGACCGGGCAAAGAGAAGGGCTTCAGCAACCGCCTCGATTGTCAGCCCNACGATGATCTGGTTNGCGACCTTGGCCGTCTGGCCATCGCCGACACCACCGATCAATGTGATATTCTTGCCCATCTTCTCGAACANNGGTCGNGCGCGCTCGAAGACATGCTGCTNACCGCCGACCATGATCGTCAGGGAGGCGGCCTTGGCGCCGACTTCGCCGCCGGAAACGGGCGCGTCGAGATAGTCGCAGCCGAGNGCCTCGATGCGACGGGCAAAAGCCTTGGTGGCCACCGGCGAGATCGAGCTCATGTCGATGACGAGTTTGCCCTCGGTCAGGCCNGATGCCACGCCGTCNGGACCGAAAAGCACCGCCTCAACATCGGGCGTATCCGGCAGCATGAGGATGACGATGTCNGAGGCNTCCGCTACCGCCTTTGCGCTGGCTGCNGACTTGCCACCCCTGGCGACGAGCTTTTGGGAGTTTTCCTTCACTCGGCTCAGATGCAGAGTATGGCCGGCATCGATCAGGTGCTCCGCCATCGGNCGGCCCATGACACCCAGTCCGATAAATCCGATATTCATATCATCTCCACTTCGNCTGACTCGAGNTAGGGTTTCATCCANCCGAGGCCTTCGCTGGTGCCGGCCTTCGGCTTGTATTCGCAGCCGACCCAGCCGTCGTAGCCAAGGCGGTCGAGTTCAGAGAAGATGAAACGGTAGTTGATCTCCCCGCTGCCCGGTTCATTGCGGCCGGGATTGTCGGCGATCTGGACATGCGCGATCCTGTCGCGCAGCCGCGTGAAGGTCGGGATCAGGTCACCCTGCATGATCTGCATGTGGTAGAAATCGTACTGGATGTAGAGATTTCCGGAGCCGACCTTGTCGAGGATCCGTTCGGCATGTTCCGTCGTCGACAGGAAGAAGCCGGGAATGTCGCGCAGGTTGATCGGCTCGATCAGCAGCTTCACGCCGGCATCGGCGGCGCGTGCGGCAGCATATTTCAGATTGTCGACCAGAACCCTCTCCAGCACTTGGGGNTCGGCGCCCTTCGGCACGAGACCGGAGATGACGTTGACCTGCGGGCAGTCGAGGGCCTTGGCATANTCGAGTGCGAGCGTGACGCCGTTGCGGAATTCNTCGATGCGATCNGGCAGGCAGGCAATGCCGCGCTCGCCGCCAGCCCAGTCGCCGGAGGGCACGTTGAAGAGCGCCTGCTTCAGACCGCTTGCCTTCAGGGCGTCTGCGACCTTCTCCTTCGGCTCGGCGTAGGGACCGAGATATTCGAGCGCGCAGAAGCCGTCTTTTTCGGCGGCGGCAAAGCGGTCGAGGAAGGGAAGTTCCTGGTAAAGAAAGGAGAGATTGGCGGAGAATTTCGGCACTGGAAGGTCCTTATGCATTGGCAGGCGCGATGAAACGATGCCGGTGCAACATGCGCTTGTCGCGTGGATCGGGATTGGGAACGGCGGAGATGAGGCTCTTGGTGTAGGCTTCCCGCGGAGCGGTGCAAATCTGCTCGGCTTCGCCGAGTTCGACGATCCTGCCGCGATGCATGACGGCGACGCGGTCGCAGAAGTAGCGAACCACGGAAATGTCGTGCGAGATGAAGATGAAGCTGAGGTTCAGGCGCTGGCGGATATCGAGCAGCAGATCGAGGATCTGGCTGCGGATGGAGACATCGAGCGCCGATGTCGCCTCGTCGGCGATGATGATGCGCGGATCGAGCGCCAGTGCGCGGGCAATGCCGATACGCTGCCGCTGACCGCCGGAGAACGCATGCGGATAGCGCTCCATGCCCAACGGATCGAGACCGACGAGCCGCATGAGCTCGGCGACCCGTTGTTCCAGCGCCTTGCCCTTGGCGAGTCCGTTGACGATGAGGGGATCGCCGATCACCTCCTTTACCGTCATTCGCGGGTTGAGCGAGGCGAATGGGTCCTGGAAGACCAGCCGTACCTCGCGATGGAACCCGCGCAGTGACTTCTTGCCGAGCTTCGTGACGTCGACCTCCTCTCCGCCCTTGCCGTGGTAGATGACGCTGCCCGTGGTCGGTTCGACAGTGCGCAGGATGAGCCGGCCGAGCGTTGTCTTGCCGGAGCCGCTTTCGCCGACAATGCCGAGATTTTCGCCCGGATAGAGATCGAAATTGANGTCGTCGACGGCACGAAGCGTGTTGGCGTTGCCGTGCCAGCCGAAGGTCTTGCCGAGATTGCGCACCGANAGGACCGGCTTCGGCGCCTCAGCCGACAGCGCGATTGCCGGCGACCTCCCTTCGACGTGATGGGTGAGCTTGACTGTCGAGGCGAGGAGCTGGCGCGTATAGGGATGTTCNGCCGCNTGGTAGATCGGGTCGACCGGGCCGCGCTCNACGATCTTTCCGAAACGCATGACAGCGACCTCGTCCGCGACTTCGGCGACCACNCCCATGTCATGGGTGATAAGCAGCATCGCCATGCCACGCTCCACCTGCAGGCGCTTGATGAGATCGAGGATTTCAGCCTGGGTCGTGACGTCGAGCGCCGTCGTCGGCTCGTCGGCGATCAGGATATCGGGATTGCCGGCAAGTGCCATGGCGATCATGGCGCGCTGGCGCATGCCGCCCGAGAATTCAAACGTATAGCGATCGGCCATCTTTTCGGGATTCGGGATTTCGACCTGGCGCAGCAGTTCGACTGTACGGGCGCGCGCCGCCGCCTTGTCGAGGTTGCTGTGCAGGCGTACGGCTTCGACGATCTGCGAGCCGATGGTGTGGACCGGTGACAGGGAACTCATCGGCTCCTGGAAGATCAGGCCGATGCGTCGGCCGCGAATTGCCCGCATGGCGCTGCTGGCAGGTGAAAGCGTCGCGATATCGGTGATGGCGCTGCCATTGCGAAGCAGGATCCGGCCACCGACGACGCGTCCGGGGCTGTCGACGATCTGCAGCAGCGAGCGGGCGGTGACACTCTTGCCGGAGCCGCTTTCACCAACGAGGCAAAGTGTCTGGCCCCGCTTGAGCTGGAAGCTCACATTTTCGACGGCGTGCAGGATATGGGTGCGCAGCCGAAAATCGATCGAGAGATTTTCGACGGACAGGACAACGTCATCGGGAAGGTCGGTCATTGCTTCCTCCTCAATTGTCATAGGGGTCGGCGGCGTCGCGCAGGCCGTCGCCAAAGAAGTTGAACGAGAGCACCGCGACGACCACTGCCAGCGACGGCCAGATCAACAGCCAGGGTGCGGTGGCGACCGTGCGGATGTTTTGAGCGTCCTGCAGCAGCACGCCCCAGCTGACCACAGGCGGCTTCAGACCGATGCCAAGGAAGGAGAGAGACGTTTCCGCGACGATCATCGTCGGCACGGCGAGCGTCACGACGGCGAGGATATGGCTCGTCAGCGACGGCAGGATATGGCGGAAGATCAGCCGCGCTTCACTTGATCCGTCGAGCCTTGCCGCAGTCACGAAATCCTCGCTGCGCAGGGCCAGGAAACGCCCGCGCACTTCGCGGGCAAGGCTTGTCCAGCCGAGCAGCGAGACGATGATCGTGATGACGAAATAGACACTGACCGGCGACCATGTCAGCGGGATCGCCGCCGCGAGCCCAAGCCAGAGCGGAATGGTCGGCATGGCACTTACCACCTCGATGATGCGCTGGATCAGCGTATCGACCCAGCCACCGAAAAAGCCGGAGATCGAGCCAAGTACGACACCCAGGATCAGCGACATGGCAACGCCGACAAGCCCGATGGACATGGAGACGCGGGTGCCGTAGATCAGCCGCGAGAGCACGTCGCGGCCGAGNCGGTCGGCGCCGAGNAGATACATTGGATCGTTCGGGTTGATCGGGCCGATCANGCGTCTGCTCATCGGNATGAGNCCCCAGAGCTTGTAGGCCGGGCCTTTGNCGAAGAAGCCGATCGGCACGACCTTGGTATCGTCGACGACGAAGGTGCGCCTGAGCGCCACCTTGTCGATCTCGACCTTGTAGCCCTTCACATGAAAGTTGAACTCGGAGCTGCCGTCGGGCCTGGTCACGAAGAAACTCANGCCCTGCGGCGGCGCATAGGTAAATTGCGGCCTGGAGGTCGAAGGCAGCCCGGGGGCCAGGAATTCGGCGAAGAGGCCGACGAGATAAAGCAGGAGAATGATAACGCCGGCGACCATCGCCACCTTCTGGCGGANCAGCTTGCCGGCGATCAACCGCCAGGGACCGACTGCGGCGGTCGAGACCGTCTTGCCCTGCTTCAGTGGGCTGATCGACGGACCATCGGCAACGATATGAAGAGGGCCGGTATGGGTTCCGAANGTTTCGTGCGNGCTCATCGGCCTCTCCTCAATCGAACCGGATGCGCGGATCGAGCANCGCAAGCAGCAGATCCGACAANAGCATGCCGACGAGGGTCAGCGCGGAGAGCAGCAGAATGAAGCTGCCGGCGAGGTACATGTCCTGNGCGACCAGCGCCCGGAAAAGCAGGGGGCCGGAGGTCGGCAGGTTGAGAACGATAGCCGTGATCGTCACGCCCGAGACAAGATGCGGCAGCACCCAACCGATCGCCGACACGAAGGGGTTGAGCGCGATGCGAACGGGATATTTGAGGATGACCTTGTATTCCGGCAGGCCCTTGGCGCGGGCGGTAATGACGTAAGGCTTGTGCAGTTCGTCCGTCAGATTGGCGCGCAGGATGCGAATCATCGCCGCCGTTCCGGATGCGCCGATGATGATGATCGGAATCCAGAGATGGGTGAGAAAATCGCCGATCTTGGCGAGGTTCCAGGGTGCTTCTGCATATTCGGGCGAGACCAGCCCGCCAACACTCAGGCCAAGATACTTGTAGGCAATATACATCAGCGTCAGCGCCAGGATGAAGTTTGGCACGGCAAGGCCGATGAAGCCGAAAAAAGTGAAGACGTGATCACCGATGGAATGGCGGCGCACGGCAGAATAGATTCCGATCGGCAGTGATACGATCCAGACGAAGAGGAGGCTCAGCAGCGAGATGACCAGCGTTGAGCCCATGCGCGCCCAGATCAGGCCCGAGACGGGCTGGTTCCATTCAAAGGACCAGCCGAAGTCGCCGCGGCTGACAATCCCCCACATCCATTTCAGGTACTGGACGTAGAAGGGGTCGTCGAAGCCGTAGATCTGTTTCAACCGTTCGATTTGCGCCGGATCGACGGCCTGGCCGCTGTCACTCATCGTCGCGATCATCGAGGTGAGATAGTCACCCGGCGGTAGCTGGATGATCAGAAACGAGATCAGCGACATGCCGAACAGGGTCGGTATCATGTAGAGCACGCGCCTGAAGATATAGCCAAGCATCGGAATGTATCTCCTCCCGTTGAGAGCGCCCCTGCGCCTTCGTCGGATATTCATCCGCTCCCGGCCGGCAGCGGCCGAAAGCGCTCCTCTGCGCGCTGCACCTCATTTCCAGGAGAGGTGCAGCACCTCCAGCCGCTCGATCCCCGGCACCTCCACCTGTGCACGGCCATCCTTGACGCTGACGTTTGCGGCACGGTCGGCAACGACAAGCCAGGCCCGCGCCACGGACTTGCCGGCAGGAATTTCCACCGAAACGGTCTGCGCCGCCAGAGGGTAATTTTCGCGGATCGGCCCCTTCATCATCATCGGATTGGTGAGGTTGAAGAGGCTAAGCGCGATGCCATCGGAATTTTCACGAAGGGCCAGATCAACGACACCAGGACCCATGACAGTGACGCGCGGCGTCTTGCCGAGTGCCCAGTGGACGGCATTGGCGATCAGCCGGGCATGGTCAACGGCAAAGACCTCCCAGAAGATTTCGCCGATGTTCCAGGGAATATAGACAGCGCGGCCACCCATGCCTGTCTCGCGCGCAATGACCGCGGCACCCTCCGGCGCCTTGCGCGGATAGACTTCTTCCATCGGCAGATCCGGGAAGTCGGGCACGTAGAGGAACGGGGTCTTGGAGCCGTTCGTGGCCTCGACGTGGAGAAGCCGTGTACCGCCCATGATGCGTTCGGCGCCTTCGTAGCCTTCGTTGATCGGATGATCACCGGAGAGCGCCACATAAGTGTTCTTGACGATGCCACGCGGTCCGGAGACGAATTTGGCGCCGAACAACTCGGAGAGACCGAATTCCTGGCGCTGCCTGCCGGTTTCGTCGCGCAGCGAGGTCTCGTAGGAAGCGATCACGCTGCCGCCGCGTTCGGCATAGGCGCGGATCGCAGCGTTCTGCTCGTCCGACAGGCAGGAGGCGTTGGCGAGGATAATGAGCTTGAAACGGTCGAGATTTTCCTTCGTCAGAACCTGGTCCGAGAGAAGCTCGAAGGGCAGGCGGGCCTCGACCAGGGCGTGGTAGAAGCCGAGATCGTGCTTTTCGGCGTTGGGCCGCTCCTCCGGTGCCCAGTGGCGCAACGTCGTGGAGGGGTCGATGACGGCGATTTCGGCGGCGGGCTTCATGCTTTCGAGCACCGGCTCGACTGCCGCCTGCAGGGCGAAGGCGTCGGCGACAGGCTCGACCCAGCGCTCGTCCGGGACCACCCCGTTGAACTTGGTGAACCAGGCATAGAGGCCATGCGCTGTGCCGTCATTGATCCAGAGCTGCATCTCCTCGCCGGACGTGACCGCATCCTTCCAGCGATATTCCTCCTCCGGACCGATCGAGGTGATGAGGACGACAGGGCGATCCGGAAAGGTGGCGCGGATGCGCTTGCCGTTGCGTCCGGCCGACCAGCCGAGTTCCAGGCCCTTGCGGCCCTGGTGGTCAACAACGAGGAAGGGGCAATGCCGGGCAATGACCGACAGGTCGAATTCCATCAGCGAGGCACCGCCCATGTTCGGAATGAAGCTCGCATGCGGGCGGATCGCCTTTACCGCATCGTCCCATTGGGCGATCATGTCGGTGAGGACCCGGCGGCGCCACTGTACCCAGGCCTGCCAAGCCGGATCTTCCGCATCCGTTTTTTTTGGCAGGGCATGGCCGAACATGTCCTTGAAGCGGCGGGCGCTGTCTTCGCTATAGTCGACGCCATGCCCCTGCCAGCGATTGGCAAAGACCGCGTCGATATCGTATTTGCGGACGATCTCCTTGACGACCTCGGGCATGAAGACGGTATTGTAGTCGCCATAGGCATTGGTCACCCAGACATCGGGATAGGCCCAATGGCGGCGCGGCGTCCCGTCGGCGTTGATCATCACCCATTCCGGATGGGCCCTGGCGGCATCGTCATGGATTGCGTGTGGGTCGACACGAGCCATGACATGCATGTCGAGCTTGCGGGCCGCATCGACGAGCGCGCCGAAGATATCCTTGTCGCCGAGATATTTGCTGACATAGTGATAGGGCACTTCGCTCGGATAGTAGGCGATGTAGCCGCCGGCGCTAAGGCAGACTGCATTGGATCTCGTGCGCTTGAAGACGTCGACCCAGAAGGCGGGGTCGTACTTCTCCGGGTCGTCCTCGACGAAGGTCAGCTGGGTCCAGCGGGTCGCGTCCTTGAACCAGTCCGGTGTCCGGAGCGTTCCGGTGTTTTGTCTTCTGGCATCGAGCATCGGTTCATCCAATCGTTTGGCAAAAAGGCAACGAGNGATCTGCCGCCGGCCCAGGTCGGCCGGCGTCGGATACATGTCTGATCCTGAAAGACCGTCAGGCCTTGTAGAATTGCTCCGGCATGGTGGGAGCGGGTGTGGGCCAACCGAAGGAATTCGGCATGGTCCGCGTGATATTCTTCATGTTGTTCTTGACGATGCCGTAGCNGTCCGGGGGCTGCGAAACACCGAAGACNTAGAAGTTGTCGGCAGCGCCCTGCAGGATCTTCTTCATGACNTCCTGCTGACCTGCGGGGTCGGCGGTCGCCTTCAGCTTGTCGTAAAGCTCGAGCAGCTTCNTGGTCTCTTCCGGCGGTTCTTCCGCATTTTCATTGTTTCGGTCGAGATACCAGAGCTGCCAGGCCGGGGCATACATCGCGTTTGAATCCGTCGGCACATAGTAGCGCGGGTCGAGCATTGCGGCGACACCGCCATTGGCGCCGAATTGGTGGGCCGTGGCATCGAAATCGCGGCCCTGGCGGACGCGTGTTTCCCAAAGCGACCGGTCCATCGTGCGCATCTGCGCATCAATACCGACTGCCTGGAACATCGGGATGACCAACTGGAAGAGATCGAGGAAGATCGCACGAGCCTGGTCGATCTCGAAGATGATCGTCAGGCGCCGGCCCTGGTCGTCCAACCTGAAGTTCTGGTCATCGCGCTTCGGTATGATCTGGTCGAGCATGGCATTCGCCTTGTCGACATCATACGAGGTGAACTGCGTGGCGAGCTGCTCGTTATAGAGCGGATCTCCCTGCTTGATCGAGGGCTGGGCCGGCGCGCCCTGGCCGACGAGGACGGCATCGATCAGCGTCTGGCGATCAAGCGCCGTCGAAAGAGCCGCGCGGAAATCCTTGTTCCGGAAGAGCTTCCGTTTGGTCGCGTCGTTATGGTTCAGGTTGAAGATGAAGTTCATCACGTTGGCCTCTGTCGAGGTCAGCGTGTAGAAGTCGTAGCCGCCCTGCTCACGGGCATCGTAAAGCACCGATTTATTGTTCGGCGTCGCGATATACTGGTCCATCAGGTCAATTTCGCCCTGCATGGCCTTCAGAAGCAACACCTGCGGATCGGCCACCATCTGGTAGACGATCCGGTCCATATAGGGCAGTTGATTGCCCGCGGTGTCGACCTTCCAATAAAAGGGGTTGCGTTCGGCAATGACGCGTTCGGTATTTTCGCCGGGCGCGGTTGTGAACATCCAGGCGTTGAGGCAGGGCTTCTTCGAG
>Ga0055528_1001947_pt1 | contig 11677 bp, 14 predicted proteins | sample AraplaCol_mMS_r2_2_FD_55006 | JGI IMG/M metagenome (GOLD analysis project Ga0055528, IMG submission 55006) | Arabidopsis root microbial communities from North Carolina, USA - plate scrape MF_Col_mMS_r2 | ecosystem: Host-associated > Plants > Roots > Endosphere | place: USA: North Carolina...
AGGGTCGGCGGGGCAATGGATCTTGCCGTCGACGCCGCAATATCGGGCACGGGGATCATCTCCGTTTTCGAGGACTGGCTGCGCCCGCATCTTGACAGCGGTGCGCTCGAACCCATCCTCGAACCGTGGTGGCAGAGCTTTTCCGGGCCGTTCCTCTATTATCCCGGTCGGCGCCTGGTGCCCGCACCGCTGCGGGCCTTCATCGACTTCGTCAAGGCATCGGCAAACCAGGCCTAAGGCCCGTCGTCTGCAAAACGTATCTCAGCGTCAGAGTTTGACCTCGGCATTGTCGCCCATATCGGGTTTGCTGTTCGAGACCGCGGCGGCCGCCATCTTGATATAGCTGATGATGGTGCCCGGGCTGTCCCAATATTCTGCCGAAGAAGGGGTAATCTTGAGGATGCGGATGGAGGGGTCAGCAGGATTGTCCCACCACGCCTTTGCCGGCGTCGCCCATAATTCCCTGATCTTGTCGCGGTCGTTCTGCACTTCGGCTGTGCCTGACACGGAAACATATTTTTGTCCCTTGGTGTCGGCAAAGGCCAGGCACACATTTGGCCAGCGAACGATCTCATCGTCCTTGTGGCTGCTGACATCCGTCAGAAAATAGATCGCGTTCTCGATTTGCGCGGTATAGGCGGACATCGGGCGGGCTCTGAGATCGTCGCTGCTGCGCGTTGTCAGCATGCAAAACCCGATCTTGTCGATCAGCTCCCATACCCGCATCGCATCGTCATGCTCGGCCATCATCATCTCCATCTGTCAAGGAGACGGAGTAACCATCTGCCGCGACCGATGTTCCGCGCCGGCAGCCACGCTCTGATAGCCACTGCGCCCGCGCCTCAATGGACGCTTGGGGTTTTCATGACCATTGCGAAGTCTTCCGCGACCAGTTCGCTGACGGCGATGAGGATTTCTTCACGGGAAAAGCCCGATGTCAAAGCACTCTGGATCAGATCCTGCAGATCCGGCTCCACGACATCGCGGCAATCCTCGAGGCGTTCTTCCGAAACGGTGAGGCTATTGAGTTCGTCCATTGTCTGTTCCTTTCAGGGAATGTAACCGCCGAAACCCGGTCGGAATGGGTCGCTAACNGGCGGCCACCGCCCGTTTTGGCGCGGCGATCAGACCTTCACGCTGCATCTTCTTGCGTGCGGCCTTGCGGTGCCGGCTGATCGCCTGCGCCTTTTCCCTGACACGCCGTTCGGACGGCTTCTCATAAGCGCGCCGTTCCTTCATTTCACGAAACAGCCCTTCGCGCTGCATTTTCTTTTTCAAGACCCTGAGTGCTTGATCGACATTATTGTCTCTGACGAGTACCTGCATTTCGAGTTCTCCTTGTTTGGATGGTGCGCCAATCGCGCTCAGCCGAGCTGCTCGGCGATCAAAGCCTGCAATTCACGGCGGGTGAGCAGGCAGGGAGACGGCTTCCAAGTCTTGGCAGCGCTACGGACAGCTTCGTCATCCTCACGCGGGCTCGCCGCCGCAACGGCGGTGGCTGTATGTATGTCGTTCAAAATGAAATCCTTCGTCGGCCGTGGCCGCGTCATCGATTGTTTGTGGGATTGCGCATCACCTGGCCCTAGGCGCACCGATGCATAAAGCGCCTCAATCAGGCCAGAAGCGGGCTTCGATTTTGCTTGGATCGGGCACATCCGCAACATAGGTATCGGCGGCTGCGATTGCAACGGATGGCCCAGATAGCACGACGTCGGCATCGCCAGTCGCCTTCAGATATACTTCATACGATTTTATTCAAGTTATCCGGGTGTAGTTCGGGCCGAAATTTCTAAGATTCGGCTCGAATGTGACATTATTTCGCCGGAATGGAAGCAACGTGGAGACCATCAGCCAAATTAACCTTCCGTTAAATAGGCCATTGACTTGTAGTATTAATAGGTTGTTAAAGGAGCGGCTCGCAGAGGTCGAAATTGACCCGATGATAAACAATTTTAGGAGAGAGCGATGGCTTCGCCGATACACGCAACTGATGATAGTGCAACTTTTCTTGAAACTGACGTAATTTCCGGAAATCTTCTTTCCAACGATTCATCCGATAACGGCCACTTGTTCCTGCGTGCCTTCGACGGCGCGAGCGTTGGCGCCAAGAGCGGCAACAGCCAGGTCACCGAGATCCAGGGCGANTACGGCACCTTCTTCGTCAAGCCGGACGGCAGCTACACCTATGTCCTGAGCGACGCTGCCAAGATCGGCTTCGCCAATGGTGAATCCTACCAGGAGAAGGTTTCCTACAAGATCTCCGACGGCAGCGGTCATACCGACGTCGGTCTGTTCACCCTGAACATCCAGGGCGTCACTCAGGTCAAGCCGATCGCGGTCGACGATACTTTCCACTTCACCGAAGGCAGCGCCATCGCTGGTAACGTTCTGGACAACGACATTGCCGGCGATAACGGCAAGATGTTCCTCCGCCAGTTCCTGAGCACCAAGGTCGATGCCAATAATGACGCCGTTACCGACGTCGCNGGCACGTATGGCACGTTCCATGTCAAGTCGAACGGCGAATTCACCTACGAACTGACGAGCGATCTGAATGCGGGCCAGACCTACACGGAAGTTCTGCGCTACTACAAGATCTCCGACGGCGAAGGCCACACGGACACCGCCAAGGTGACGCTCAACATCACCGGCACGGATTTTGATTCTTCCCATATCGCTTGAGCGACAACGGTAGATCAGTAAGACACGACGCCCGCCGCGCAATTGGCGGGCGTTTTCATTTCCGCTTGTCAGAAGGTCTGCAAAACGGCATAGTTCTTTTTAGCTAGTTCTTATAAACGCCGGAGAGCGGTAGGCTCGATGTATCGGAGGATACGCCGTTGACCGAACATATCGAACCCAGCCAAATCGAAACGGACGATCTGACCAAAGTCTGGTCCGTTACCGAGTTCTGCGCGCGACACCGTATAGACGCCGAGCAACAAGCGCTGTTGCTCAAACTTTTTGGGCCGTTCGCGACCGCCTGCGAACTGCTTCACAATGCCAAACGTGCGCCAAGGTTCCGATGAGGCGTCCTGGCATTTTTCAACGATCCGCTCACAAATCTCGGCAAGCCAGTCAACTGATTGGGTGATGTTCGCTGCGTCCCCTTGCCGAAAACGCTTTTCGGTACGGCGCCAGCCTGTTGGAACTCAGCGTATCGGCCAGCGACCGAACAGCCGTTCTTCTCCACCCGCCGCGAGCAGGGCGGCACGGTATGGGTCTCGGCATCGTCCGCGCCATGCTGAGCTCCCATGGCGGTACGATCCGGCCGCTGCAGACGACCGGCGACGGCGCCGAGTTTGAAATCACCATCCCGGTTCAGTTCTCAAAGGGCTGAGGAGAGATTGCTGAATTGCGCCTCAGACGTGGGCGGCACCGAACCGAGCTCCCCGACCCCGAGGCCTGCGTCTCACCGCGTTGTATAACCGCCGTCGATGACAAGCACTTCGCCGGTGACATAACTTGCCGCGGCCGAGCAGAGAAACAGTGCAGCGCCGGCCACCTCCTCAGGCTGCCCGACGCGTCCCATGGGGGTCATGCTGCGCCAGGTCGGGAACCAGTCGGGATTGTCGATGCCGCCGCGTGACAGATCGGTCTCGATATAGCCGGGTGCGATGGCGTTGACGCGGATGTTTTCGGCGGCAACCTCGCTGGCGATGCTCTTGGTCATCATGTGGACGGCCGCCTTGGAGGTGTTATAGGCGACCTGGTTTTGCGGAATATTGGACACGATGCCCGACATCGAACCGATATTGAGGATCACGCCACCGCGCTGGCGTCGCATGGGGGCGAGCGCGGCGCGGCAGGCGCGGAAGACGGCGTCGAGGTTGATGGTCATGATCTCGCGCCAGATGGCATCGGAGAATTCGCCGCTGTCGCCGTGAATGGCGATGCCGGCATTGTTGACGAGGATGTCGAGCCGGCCCGCGCGCGAAAGGGTTTCGGTGACGAGCTCGTCGGCAGCACTTTCCTTCCTCAGATCGGCGGCGATGAAATCGCATTCGACGCCGGCCTTGGAGAGCCGATCTTCCGCCGCCGCATTGCGGGCCCGGCCCGTAATGATGACTTTGGCGCCCGCCTCGCCGAGCGCCTCGGCGATGGCAAGCCCGATGCCGCGCGTGCCGCCGGTCACCAGCGCCACCTGTCCGTTCAGGCGAAATCTGTCGAAGATCATGTTCGGTTCCTCTTACGTGGGCGTTCGCACTTTCGTCAGATGTCGGCGCTCTGCGGCAGGATGACGAGATCGCGGATGGTGATGTTGCGTGGGCGCGTCAGCATGAAGAGCACCGCTTCGGCCACTTCGTTCGCTTCCATCAGGCCGCCTGCGGCGAGCGCCTCATCCAGCTTCTCCTGCGGCCAATCACTGAGAAGAGCGGTGACCACGGGGCCTGGAGCGACGGCGCCGACGCGCAATCCATGTTTGGCCACCTGCCGCCTCAACGTATGGACGAATGCCTGGACCGCGTGTTTGGACGCCGTGTAAATCGGCTCCCANACGACAGGGATCATGCCAGCAACGGAACTCGTCAGGATGATATCCCCGGTCTTGCGCTCGACCATATGCGGCAGAACGGCATGCACCGAACGGAAGGCAGCATTGACGTTCAGATTGAGCATCCGATCCCAGGCATCAGGATCGCCACCCAGCACCTCACCGCCGATATAGGAGCCTGCATTGGCGTGGAAGATATCCAGCTGGCCGGCTCTTTCCAGGATCTGCGGCATCATCCGTTCGACGCTTTTCGGATCGGTGAGTTCGATGACCAGTGGAATGGCATTGGCGCCCAGTTTCGAGCAAATTTCCCGCAACGCTTCCTCATTGCGGTCGACCAGCACGACCCGAGCGCCCGCGGCAAGCAAAGCCTTGGCGCATTCAAGTCCGATACCCGACGCCGCCCCGGTGACGGCCGCGACTTTTCCAGACAGATCCTGTCCCATTTTCTTCCTCTGTTTTCCCAGTTGGTGAGAGCATTTCCGTTCTTCTTCGAATCACGGAAGCGCTCTATCTCTTTGTCTTCACGCAATTCCGGACGGCAAAACCGCTGCGCNCTTTTGCTGAAATTGCTCTAAGCTCGGCCGTGCGAGATCCGCGATCGGCGTGCCAGCGAGTCGACAATGACGGCGACGGCAAGGACAGCACCGGTGATCATGTATCGAAGCGACGACGACAGATCGAGAAGCGTCAGCCCGCTGGCGATCGACTGGATGACGATGATGCCGAGAAGGGCTGAGTAGGCACTGCCGCGCCCACCGAACAGGCTCGTGCCGCCGATGACGGCTGCCGCAATGGCGTTGAGATTGACGTCGCCGGTGCCGGCCTGCTGGCTTGCCGTCGCCAGCCGTGCGGCCGACAGCACGCCGCCGGCTGCCGCCAGCAGCGCGCACATGACGAAGGCGCTCGTATAGATGCGCGAGACGTTGATGCCGGAGCGGCGGGCCGCTTCCCTGTTGCCGCCGACGGCATGCATGGAGCGCCCCCATTTCGTGCGCGTCAGCGCATAGTTCATTGCGGCGACGAGTCCGACGAAAAGGCCGAACATCCACGGAATGCCGCGCGACTGGTTGAGATAGAATGCGACGGCTTCCAGGGCGAGCGTGATGATGACGGCGCGCAGCAGCAGCCCGCCGGTCGATTTTGCCGACAGGCCGGCTGCCCGCCGGCGTGTCGCCGTACGGTAGCCGGAAAAGAAAAAGGCAATGCCGGCAAGTAACACCAGCGCATAGGCGATCGGATCCGGCATGACCATGATCTGGCCGAAACTGACGAGCCAGGAACCGTAGGGGAGATTGATCGAACCGGTCGCTCCCAGGATATAGAGCTGGAGGCCGAGAACCGCGAGTAGCCCGGACAGGGTGGACACGAAACTCGGCATGCCGAAGCGGTTGAAGACAAACGCGTAAAGCGAGCCGATGAGGGCGCCGACAATCATGGCGGCGAGGATTGCCAGGACCACTGGCCAACCCTGGTTGACCCAGAAGACGCCGACCAGCGCCGAGGCGAAGCCGCTGACGGAGCCGACGGAGAGGTCGATCTCACCCACCATCAGGATGCAGACGATACCGAGCGAGATGACCCCGACCGTCGAGCAGTCGAACAGCATGTTGACGAGGTTGCTGCTGGAGAGAAACACCGGATTGAGCGCCTGGAACACCGTCCAGATGATCGCCAGGCCGACAATGACCGGCAGGGAACCGAGATCGCCGGAGCGGATGCGATCCCAAAAGGCCTGGATCGAGCCTCCCAGACTGTCATCGTGGCGCACTCTCTCGTCACGCCGGTCGAGCAGCGCCGGCGCCGCCGGGTCATTCTGGATGGTCTTCATTATGGCCTGCCCTCCTCGTTCTCTCGGCTTTGCGCCTGGCGGCGCGACGCGCGGCGGGAGACGGAATTGTTGGCGGCGCCGGTGATGGCGCTGACCAGCTGTTCGTTGGACGCGTCGGGCGGCATGGTGCCATTGTTGCGGCCGAGACGAAGGACGACGATGCGATCGGCAACGGCGCGCACATCCTCCATATTGTGGCTGATCATGATGACGGCGAGGCCGCGTTCCCGCACGCGCTCGATGAGGTCAAGCACTTCGGCGGTCTGAGCAACGCCAAGCGCTGCTGTGGGTTCATCGAGCATGATCAGTTTCGGCTCAAGCAGCAACGATCGGGCGATCGCCACGGTCTGGCGCTGCCCTCCGGAGAGTGAGGCGACCGGCTCGCGCACACTTGGAATGCGAGCCGAAAGCTCGTTCAAGAGCTGCCAGGCGCGGATCTCCATGGCGACCTCATCGAGCTGAAACGGACTGAGTTCCTTGCCGAGAAAGATATTGGCGACGACGTCGAGATTTTCGCAAAGTGCCAAATCCTGGAATACCGTTGCAATGCCGAGCCCGAGAGCAGCACTTGGGCTCGGCAGGTTCACCGGTTTGCCCTCGAACAGGATCGTGCCCGAGCTTGGCTGGTGCACACCGGCCAGGATCTTGACCAATGTCGACTTGCCGGCGCCGTTGTCGCCAACCAGCGCCACAACCTCGCCGGCATGCACGTCGAGTTCGATATCGGTGAGCGCCGACACAGCCCCGAAGTTCTTCGATATTCCGCGCAGGCTGAGGACAGGCTGACGGTAGGGGTGAAGGGTATGGGAGGTTTCAGACATCGCCTGGCCTTTCAGGAAAGCGAAGCGGGAAGCACAGCCGGCGAACCGGTCGCGCTTCCCGTTGCGGATTACTTCGTGATGCCGAGCTTCTTGCAGCCGTCAGCATAGCGGCCGGTGCACAGCTCCTCGGCGGTGTTGATCTTCTTGTCGATGATCTCAGCCTTGAGGTTTTCGGCAGTGACGACCGCAGGGACGAAAAGTTGCGCCGGCGTGTCGTACAGCGTCATTTCGGCCTTCGGCGTTTCTCCGGCCAGGAGCTTCACGGCGACGTCGGCAGCGGCAGCGGCAACGATTTCGCTCGGCTTGGAGATCGTATTGTACTGATCCCCTGAGATGATCAGCTGTAGTGCCGCGATCGTCGCGTCATTGCCGGTCACCGGCGGCACGGGATCGACGCCCGCTGCCTTGAAAGCTGCAATTGCGCCGCCGCCGGTACCGTCATTGGCGGCGACCACGCCAACGATCTGCTTGCCGAAACGGGTGATCTGGCCGGCTGCCCATTGCTGCGCATTCGAGGGCTGCCAGTTGGGTGTGTCGAATTCGGCAAGCGTCTTATATCCGCCGCTCGCCAGCCCCTCGTGAATGCCGTCCTTGATCAGCCCGGCAGCCGCATCGGTCGGCGAACCGTTGATCTGCAGGATGCCACCGCCATCGGTCGGCACATTCTGAGCCTTGAGATGCTGAACGAGCGATTCCGCAATTGCCTTGCCGATCGCTTTGTTGTCGAAGGAGACGTAGAAATCGGCCTTGCCTTTTGGAATCGGACGGTCATAGGCAATGACCTTCACGCCCTGGCTCTGTGCGAGCTGGACGAGCGATGCGGCCGCTGCCGAATCCACCGGGTCGAGCACGATGACCTTGGCGCCTTGGGTGATCGCCGAATTGAACTGTTGCTGCTGTTTTGCGATATCGGCATCGGCGTTCTGATAAAGAACCTTGCATGACGCGCAAAGCTTCTTCATCTCCGCGACGAAACCCGGATGGTCGTGCTCCTCATAGCGGGTCGAGCCCTGGTCGGGCATGAGGAATGCAACTGTCGCATCCGAAACGGCTGCTTGCGCAAAGGCGGAAGTACCGCCCAGCAAGGACAGANCGAAGACCGCGGCGCCTGCCGACTTTGTCGAGAATTTCATCATTTCCATCTCCTCCCATTGGTAAAATTGTGTAGGTTCGCGATTGCACTGTTCTGCTCTGGCCGTTCGGCTGAATGAACGGTCGNGCCTGTCCCTGCGGTTTGACGTTTTGAGGACAAGCATCTCCGATCGCGAGCGCGCTCATCGCGCGCCCACGTTCAAGTCAGTGTCAGTTTTGGTTCCTCCTCTTTGTCCTCCCTCGGGCTGTGCCCTTTCGACTCCTCCTCTAGGCCGCCTTTGCCACGTTGATATTGTCACCCAGCAATCGCCGGAAACGAGAAGGCGTCATGCCTTTTTCCGCGAGAAACTGCCGGTTGAAGTTGGACAGATTGTTGAAGCCGACCTCGAAGCAGATATCGGTGATCGATGCATGGTCATCGCTCATCAAAATCTGGCAGGCAAGATTGATGCGCAGGCGTTTCACATACTGTACCAGCGACATGCCGGTATGGCGTCGGAAGGCGCGCGAAAAGGCGCCTGTCGACTGATCGGCAATCGCTGCGAGATCGGCTTCGTCGAAGGACTTCGTCAGATTTTCCCTGATATAGGCGAGCGCCTTGTTGATGCCGGCCGACATGTATCCCGATGGATCGGGCAGATAGCTCGGGCTGGCGAGAAGTTGGGAATCCTGCGCCCGGCTGAGCAGGCCGACGATCATCATGAACAGTTCGATGCGACGCACGCCGTGCGCCTGCTGCACCTCGTTCATCAGGGGAGCAACCTCGCGGCTGGTGTCGGCTCCGAAGAGCACGCCGCGGCGGGAGGCTTCGAGAACCGCATCGAAGGGACCGAGTTCGGCGAACACCTTCATCGTGTCGCTGATGAAATTCTCGCTAAACTGGATGAGCTGGCAGCGAAGCGGAATACTCGATCCTTTCGGGACATCGCTGATCCAGTTGTGAGGAAGGTTAGGCCCCGCCAGCACGAGATTGCCAGGCTCGAACTCGCCGATGAAATCGCCGACGAAATACCGTCCTGTCGTCGCCACGACCAGATGAAGTTCGTATTCGGGGTGAAAATGCCAGCGAACCGTATGGTAGGGATAGCCGTGCGCCTTCGTTGCGAAAGATTCGCCCGGCCTGATCTGAATGACTTCCAAGTCAGGTTCCATTGTTTCCTCCTCCGAGGACGGCTCCACGCCAGCCCGCCAAATTCCCTTTTTGGCTTTATTGTTAAGGGGAGTGTAGTGGTCTCGTTTCACGCCCGCCACCACGATTCCCAGTCAAAACCGATACTTTTTTGACAATTGACGCTGCGGAGCGGACGGAAAGACGGCAACAATCCGCATGCATATCGTCCGAGGACGCAGTTCAGGCTGCCAAGGCGGCAATGACGTTTCTGACCAGTGCAGAGGAGGACAGCCGGCTCGTGGCGCAGCTCGGGGTGCCGATCGCGCCGACACGCACGGAAACGCCGCCGCGGGCATTGGCGATCGCAAACATCGACTCGTCGGTCAGGTCATCGCCGATCGTAATCGGGCAGCGGTTCCTGAAGGGATCGGACTGGAAAAATCGCTCCAGTGCATCGCCCTTGCTCGACCGTGCCGGCCGCAATTCAAATACCCTCTTGCCGAGTTGCAATGCCCAGTTCGGTCCGGCGAGCTCGGCATAGTATTGCATGCGGTCTTCAAGCACCTTTTCATATTCGGGTGCGAGACGGTAATGGGCGGCAACGGCCGCGCCCTTGTCTTCGATCAAGACACCGGGATAGTGCTCGGCTTCCGCGGTCAGCGCATGTTTCAGTGCCTGAAACTCAGGTGTCGCCTCGACCGTCTGCATGCCGGTGGCGCTTCTGATCTCGGCACCGTGCAGGCCGGCTGTCGGAAATTCAAAGGGTTTGAACAGCTCGTCGGCATAAGAAAGTGATCGTCCGGTGACCAGCGCCAGGGCACCGCCGAGCTTGTTCGACAGGCGATGAAGTTGTCCGGGAAGCGCTTCTGGGACCTCGATCGCATCCGGTGTGGGCGCAAGATTGAGCAGCGTCCCGTCGATATCGAGAAACATCGCCCAATGGTCCGGCTCTTCCAAGACCAGTGAAAGCATTTCCTGGGTAGCGGTGTCGTCCTGCACGGTATTCTCCAAACTCTGCAATGATTGAAGCTAGGTCGCCGGCCAACAAGGACAAGGTGGCTTTTCAGACTCCGGAACATCCTGAGGCTAGTCCGCGTTGTATCTCGCCGCCCGTTCGAGCACTCGCGCCGTAGAAGGTACATTGATGGCCAAAAGCAGTTCTGATCCCCGTGATGAGGTCAACGCCCCGCTGGCACATGGCGCTTTNAATCTGCCATTGGTGACGATCGACGACTACAACAACGAACTGCGTGACAAGGATGGTTTCGTTGGCGACAACGCCAACAAGAAGACTTTCCAACAGAAGCTCGACGACTGGAGAAAGCGCATCCGCAAGGTCGGAGATGACCCGATCGGCAAGACCGCGACGGCGAAGCTTTCCAAGAAGAAGATCGATGCCTTTCTGAAAGGCGACGATATGGAGGCGGCGGCATTGGTCATGGGGGCGGTGGAGGACTTTTCCCAGGACTTTGCCGACGTGATCGGAAAGTTCCTCAAAGACAAGCGCTGGGGCAGGACGGAACGCATCGTCGTCGGCGGTGGCTTCCGGCAGAGCCGTTTTGGCGAGCTGGCGATCGCCAGGACCATGGTTCTTCTCAAGGTGGCGGGCATTGATGTCGAGGTGGTGCCGATCGTTCACCATCCCGATGAGGCCGGACTGATCGGCGCGGTTCACCTGATGCCGCCGTGGATTTTCAAAGGCCACGAGGCGATGCTCGCCGTCGACATCGGCGGGACAAATGTTCGCGCCGGCGTCGTTAAATTCGGAAAGAACGACGTACCGAATTTTAAAGATGCGAGCGTCTGGGAATCAGCCATCTGGCGCCACGCCGACGACGAGCCAAGCCGTACCGCAACCATCGAGAGATTGGCCGCGATGTTGCAGGATCTGATTGGCAAGGCTGAGAAAGCCAATCTCAAACCCGCGCCCATCATCGGGATCGCATGCCCCGGAATCATCAAAGCCGATGGCTCCATCGAACGCGGCGGACAGAACCTGCCGGGCGGAAACTGGGAGAGCGACAGCTTCAACCTTCCCGNCGCGCTGATGAAGGCCATTCCCGAGATCGGCGACGACAGCACATTCGTGATGATGCACAACGATGCCGTCGTGCAGGGATTGTCGCAGATCCCTTATATGAACGACGTGTCGAGATGGGCCGTGCTGACCATCGGTACAGGTTTGGGCAACGCGCATTTTACCAATCGCGAGGCAACGAAGGCGCGATAGGCTCACCCCCTTCCTCACGTAGCACCAAATGACAAAGGCGCGCGGATGGGCGGCGATGCGGGCTTGGCGGTGATCGGGGGCGTTATGGTAAACATGC
>Ga0055528_1001960_pt1 | contig 11625 bp, 10 predicted proteins | sample AraplaCol_mMS_r2_2_FD_55006 | JGI IMG/M metagenome (GOLD analysis project Ga0055528, IMG submission 55006) | Arabidopsis root microbial communities from North Carolina, USA - plate scrape MF_Col_mMS_r2 | ecosystem: Host-associated > Plants > Roots > Endosphere | place: USA: North Carolina...
GCTGCGGCCAACAACGGCTCGGCTTTCGGCGGCCTGACGGGCAATACGCCCTGGTACAACATCACGCTTGGTCTCGGCATGCTGATGGGCCGTTTCCTCGTCATCATCCCGGCGCTCGCCATTGCCGGTTCGCTGGTGACGAAGAAGACGGTTCCCGCCTCGGCAGGCACCTTCCCGACGGATGGGCCGCTCTTCGTCGGCCTGCTCATCGGCACGATCCTGATCGTCGGCGGTCTCACCTTCTTCCCGGCATTGGCCCTTGGTCCTGTTGTCGAGCACCTGGTCATGATCGCCGGCCAGACCTTCTGAGCCAAACCTTTAGAGGTTGACCATGATTATCCGTCACAGGCTCCGAAAAGCCTTCCATCCACGTCCCGGTCTGCCGGGGCGTGGAGCCCAGCGGATGCCGCGCGCCTCCGACATCATCCTGGTGATGATGGCAGGCCTGCTCGTCGTCGTCTGCGTTCTCAGAATTTTACAGGGCTGACCGGCAATCCGGTTCGCCATCCTCGTTTCAAAGCTGGAGTCTCTTATGAGCCAGGCAAAATCCGCGAGCATCCTCGATTCTCGCATCCTCATTCCGGCCGTGGGCGCTGCTTTCACCAAGCTCAACCCGCGCACCCTTTCCAAGAACCCGGTCATGTTCGTCGTGGCCACGGTCTCGGCGCTAACCACAGTCCTGTTCCTGCGCGATCTCGTTTCAGGCAACGGCAATCTCGCCTTCTCCTTCCAGATCAACCTCTGGCTCTGGTTCACGGTGCTCTTTGCCAACTTCGCCGAAGCCGTCGCCGAAGGCCGCGGCAAGGCGCAGGCAGACTCGCTGCGCAAGGCGCGCACCGAGACCCAGGCCAAGCTCCTGACCGCCAACAACGGCACCGGCTACCGCATGGTACCTGGCACCAGCCTGAAGGTCGGCGATCTCGTTCTCGTCGAAGCCGGCGATATCATTCCCTCCGACGGCGAAGTCGTCGAGGGTGTTGCCTCCGTCAATGAAGCGGCCATCACCGGCGAATCCGCCCCTGTCATCCGTGAATCCGGCGGCGACCGCTCGGCCGTAACCGGCGGCACGCAGGTTCTCTCCGACTGGATCCGCGTGCGCATCACGGCGGCGGCAGGTTCGACCTTCCTCGATCGCATGATCTCGCTCGTCGAGGGCGCCGAACGTCAGAAGACGCCGAACGAAATCGCGCTCAACATCCTGCTTGCCGGGATGACGCTGATCTTCGTTCTCGCCACGGCGACGATCCCGAGCTTTGCGGCCTATGCCGGCGGCTCGATTCCGATCATCGTGCTCGTTGCCCTCTTCGTCACGCTGATCCCGACCACGATCGGCGCCTTGCTTTCGGCGATCGGTATTGCCGGCATGGATCGTCTCGTCCGCTTCAACGTGCTCGCCATGTCCGGCCGCGCCGTAGAAGCTGCCGGTGACGTCGACACGCTGCTGCTCGACAAGACCGGCACGATCACCCTGGGCAACCGCCAGGCCACCAGCTTCCGGCCGGTACGCGGTGTCGCCGAACAGGATCTCGCCGATGCGGCGCAGCTTGCCTCGCTCGCCGATGAGACGCCCGAGGGCCGCTCCATCGTCGTGCTCGCCAAGGAAAAATACGCGATCCGCGGCCGCGACATGGCAAGCCTGAAGGCCACATTCGTACCCTTCACCGCCCAGACCCGCATGAGCGGTGTCGATCTCGAAGGCTCGGCGATCCGCAAGGGTGCCGTCGATGCTGTGCTCAACTACGTCAACGGCGATGCTTCCTCGAAGAACGGAGCCGAAATCGTGCGTGAACTGCAGTCGATATCGGACGAGATCGCCAAGGCCGGCGGCACGCCGCTCGCCGTTGCCCGCGACGGCAAGCTGCTCGGCGTCATCCAGCTCAAGGATATCGTCAAGGGCGGCATCCGCGAGCGCTTCAACGAGCTGCGCCGCATGGGCATCCGCACCGTCATGATTACGGGCGACAACCCGATGACAGCAGCGGCGATTGCCGCCGAAGCCGGCGTCGACGACTTCCTCGCCCAGGCAACGCCTGAAAACAAGCTGCAGCTGATCCGCGAGGAACAGGCCAAGGGCAAGCTTGTCGCCATGTGCGGCGACGGCACGAACGACGCTCCCGCTCTGGCTCAGGCCGACGTTGGTGTGGCGATGAACACCGGCACGGTCGCAGCCCGCGAAGCAGGCAACATGGTCGACCTTGACAGCGACCCGACAAAACTCATCGAGATCGTCGAAATCGGCAAGCAGCTCCTGATGACCCGCGGCGCGCTGACGACTTTCTCGATCGCCAACGACATCGCCAAGTACTTCGCCATCATCCCGGCGATGTTCCTGACTTTCTACCCGCAGCTTGGCGTACTCAACATCATGGGCCTCGCCACGCCGCAGAGCGCCATCCTGTCGGCGATCATCTTCAATGCGCTGATCATCATCGCCCTGATCCCGCTGTCCCTGAAGGGTGTGCGCTACCGCCCGATCGGCGCCGGTGCGCTGCTTTCCCGCAACCTGCTGATCTACGGTCTCGGCGGCATCATCGTCCCCTTCATCGGCATCAAGGCGATCGACATGGTCGTCGCATCCCTCGGCCTCGCCTAAGGAGTTAAAACAATGCTTAGAGAACTTCGTCCGGCAATCGTCATGATCGTTGCCACCACGGCCATCACCGGCCTCCTCTACCCGCTAGCCATGACAGGTGCCGCACAGGCCATCTTCCCCTACCAGGCTAATGGGAGCCTCATTGAAAAGAACGGGCAGGTTATCGGCTCCACGCTGATCGGCCAGGCCTTTACCAGCGACAAGTATTTCCATGGCCGTCCGTCCGCTGCTGGCGATGGCTACAATGCAGCGGCGTCCTCGGGCTCCAACCTCGGCCCGACCAGCCAGAAGCTGATCGACCGCGTGAAGGGTGACTATGAGGCTGCCAAGGCGAGCAACCCGAATGCCGAGGTTCCCGTCGACCTCGTCACCGCTTCGGGTAGCGGCCTCGACCCGCATATTTCGCCCGATGCCGCATACTTCCAGGTACCGCGCGTCGCCAAGGCCCGCGGTGTCGATCGAAGCCAAGGTCAAGGCGCTGGTCGATGCAGCCGTTACGGGCCGCGAACTCGGCCTGCTCGGCGAACCGACCGTCAATGTTCTGGCGTTGAACCAGAGCCTTGATGCTTCTATGACTCAGTGAAGGTTGAGAGCCCCGGAACGCTGCAANGCGCGCCGGGGCTTGCTCGTGAAGAAAGACCGAACGCATGCCAGACGACAACCGCGACCAGGCCGGCAGGCCCTCGCCCGATGCGCTTCTCGAAAAGGCCCGGGCGGAGTCGCGCGGACGCCTGAAAATCTTCCTGGGCGCGGCACCCGGCGTCGGCAAGACCTATGAAATGCTGGTCTCCGGCCACGCCAAGATCGCCGACGGCCTCGACGTGGTGATCGGCGTCGTCGAAACCCATGGCCGCAAAGAGACCGAGGCGCTGCTTGCCGGTTTCGAAATCATTCCGCGTGTGGAGATCGCCTATCGCGGCCAGTCGCTCGAAGAGATGGATCTCGATGCCATTCTCGCCCGCAAGCCCGATCTTGTTCTCGTCGACGAACTTGCGCATACCAATGCCGAGGGCAGTCGCCATCCGAAGCGCTATCTCGACGTCAAGGAATTGCTCGACCGTGGCATCGATGTCTATTCGACGCTGAACATCCAGCATGTGGAGAGCCTGAACGACGTCGTTTCGCAGATCACCCGCATCCGGGTGCGCGAGACAGTGCCGGACTCCGTGATCGACGTGGCTGACGACATCGAGATCATCGACCTCACACCCGACGACCTCATCAAACGCCTTCACGATGGCAAGGTCTATGTGGCAAAGACCGCCGAGCGCGCGCTGACCAATTATTTCACGCCCGGCAACCTGACGGCGCTCCGCGAACTCGCACTGCGCAAGACCGCCCAGCGCGTCGATGACCAGCTGCTGAGCCATATGCAGGCGCATGCTATTTCCGGCCCCTGGGCTGCCGGCGACCGTGTGCTGGTGTCGATCGACGATCATCCACGCTCTGCTTCTCTGGTCCGCTACGCCTCGCGCATGGCTGCGCGTCTGCGTGCCCCCTGGGCGGCCGTCTATATCGAGACCAACCGCTCCATCAATCTCTCGGAAACGCAGCGTGATACGATTGCCGCCACGCTCCGGCTTGCCGAGCAGCTTGGCGGCGAAGCGATCACCATCCCCGGTCGCGAGGTGACTGAGGAGCTGGTGCGTCACGCCACCGCGAACAACGTCACTCACATCGTCATCGGCGCGCCGAAAAAGCCAACATGGCGCGAATGGTGGTGGAGCCCCTCCATCACCGACGAGCTGATACGCTGCGCGGGCGATATCAGCGTCCATGTGATTTCCGGCAACGAGAAAGATCCGGCTGCGCAGCGTGGCGTAAAGGCGGCACCGAGCACGGCCGCGCTGGACTTCCGGGCTTACGCACTTTCAACGCTCTACGTCGCCATTGCGCTTGTTGCCGGCGTGGTGCTCGATCAGGTGCTCGACGTTCGCAATCTGGCGCTCGTCTTCCTGATGGCGGTGCTGACATCGGCCGTCATCCATGGCCTCAGACCGGCGCTCTATACCTGCATCGTCAGTGCCCTCTCCTTCAACTTTTTCTTCCTGCCGCCGCGCTATACGTTGACGATCAGCGATCCGGAAAGCGTGCTCGCGCTCTTCTTCTTCCTTGGTGTCGCCGTCATCGCCTCCAACCTGACGGCAACCGTCCAGCGGCAGGCGGCCGCGGCCCGGCAAAGAGCGCGCACGACGGAAGACCTCTATCTCTTTTCCAAGAAGCTCGCCGGCACCGGCACGCTCGATGACGTCCTCTGGGCGACTGCCTTCCAGATCGCCTCAATGCTCAAGGTGCGCGTCGTTCTCCTCCTGCCGGAAGATAATTCCATTGCCGTCAAGGCCGGCTATCCGCCTGACGATACGCTCGACGATGCCGATATCGCCGCCGCCCGCTGGGCCTGGGAACATAATCACGCCGCCGGTCGCGGCGCTGATACCCTGCCCGGGGCCAAGCGCCTCTATGTACCATTGCGTACCGGTCGAACGGCCGTTGGCGTCATCGGCCTCGACAGTGACCGCCGGGACGGCCCGCTGCTGACGCCGGAACAGCAGCGGCTTCTCGATGCGCTTGCCGATCAGGCGGCACTCGCCATCGAACGCGTGCAACTCGTTGCTGACGTCGATCGGGCCAAGCTTGCGGCCGAAGCGGACCGCCTGCGCTCTGCTCTGCTGACGTCGATCTCCCACGATCTCAAGACGCCACTTGCGGCAATCCTCGGCGCGTCCGGCACACTGCGCGATTACTTTGATTCGATGTCGGCGGATGACCGGACAGATCTTCTGTCGACGGTCGTCGATGAATCCGAACGTCTCAACCGCTTCATCGCCAATCTGCTCGACATGACGAAGATCGAGTCCGGCGCCATGGAGCCGAACTATGCGCTGCACTATGCAGGAGATATCGCAGGCAGCGCGTTGCGCCGGGCTGCAAAAATTCTCGATCATCACAGGACGGAAATGACAATCCCTGCCGACCTGCCCATGGTCCGCGTCGATCCCGTTCTCTTCGAGCAGGTCCTCTTCAACCTTCTCGACAATGCCGCCAAATACGCGCCCGAAGGCTCTGTCATCCGCATCGAAGGTTGGGCGGATGCCGATAATGTCGTCGTACAGGTCTCCGACCAAGGCCCGGGCATTCCTGCTGCAGACCTCAACCGTGTCTTCGACACGTTCTACCGCGTGCGCAAGGGCGATCAGGTGCGCGCCGGCACCGGCCTCGGCCTCTCCATATGCCGCGGCTTCATCGAGGCGATGGGTGGGACGATCACAGCCGGCAACCGGACAGACAGGTCCGGCGCCGTCTTCACCATCCGCCTTCCAAAACCGAACGACATTCCAAAATTGGATGAACTCAAATGACCGGTTCAGCCGTCAAGATTCTCGTCGTCGATGACGAGCCGCCAATCCGCAAGCTTCTGCGCGTCGGCCTCACCGCACAAGGCTACGAAGTCCAGGAGGCCCCGAATGCCGGTGCCGCCCGCCAGTCCGTCAAGGATGATCAGCCCGATCTCATAGTGCTCGATCTTGGCCTTCCCGACATATCTGGCCACGACCTCTTGCAGGAATGGCGCGAAGACGGGCTCACCATGCCTGTCGTCATTCTCTCGAGCCGTACCGACGAGGCCGGCATCGTGAAGGCGCTGGAGAGTGGTGCCGACGACTATGTGACGAAGCCCTTCGGCGTCAACGAACTCGGTGCCCGTATCCGCGTCGCGCTCCGCCACCGGCTGCAGCAGCAGGGCGAAAAGGCGATCTTTCAGACCGGCGGGCTGTCGATCGATCTCGTCAAGCGCATCGTCAAGGTCGACGGCAAGGAGATCAAGCTGTCGCCGAAGGAATACGACATCCTGCGCGTACTCGCCCAGCATGCCGGCAAGGTGCTGACACATCAATTTCTTCTGAAGCAGGTATGGGGTCCGGCCGCGGACGTGCAGTATCTGCGCGTCTATGTGCGCCAGCTGCGGCAAAAGGTCGAGCAGATTCCCGACCAGCCACACTATATCACCACAGAGACCGGCGTCGGCTACCGGCTCCGTGAGCCTGACTGATACCTGCCGAAAACAGCATCGAGAATGTAATGAACCTCTCCAATATCATCCGGCCGGAGCACACCTTCATCGGCCTGTCGGTGACGACCAAGTGGCGCGCGCTGCAGACGATTTCCGAAAAAGCCGGCAAGGCCTTCGGCATTGACGGCCAGAGCGTGCTGAAAGCGCTCGAATCCCGGGAGAAGCTCGGCTCCACCGGCATCGGCAACGGCATCGCTGTTCCTCATGCAGCCATCGACGGCATGACGAGCCCGCGCGGTCTCTTGATCCGCTTCGCCCAGCCGCTGGACTTCGATGCGATCGACGATATCGCGACGGACATCGCCTTCGTGCTGCTCTTCGGGGAAAACAATCGTGGGGAATATCTGAACGTGCTCGCCGCCATCGCCCGCAGGCTTCAGTCGGATGGCGTCCTGGCGGCCATGCGCAAGGCGAAAAGCACGGATGAATTCTATTCGGATTTCATCGCGGATTCACGTGTCTGAAGAGAAATTCGCTTCACGCTTCCGACCTTCTCCCCGCCATGGCGGGGGGAAGGCAAATCGAGGACAAGGGGCCGCTCCGGCCCCTTTTTATTAGAAGTCGCGCTGGAAACGGAGGAAACCGAAGGTTTCGTCGTCGCCGTCTTCTTCGTCGTGATACTGGACGCTGAGCTTGCTGCGCAGATTGTCAGCAATCCGGTAGTCGATGGTGACGCCGGTCGTATAAGCGCTGCCGCCGCTGAAGTCGCCGTCAGCATCGATATCGATCTTGTCGAAGTACTGGAAGGCCGGGGTGACGGCCCACTTGTCGGTCAGCTTGATCTTGTACTCGGCTGCGACCGTCCATTCGGACGCTTCGTAGTAGTAGTTAGCGCCACTGGCCCAGATGCCAGCGAGGCCGAGAGTGCCTGGACCGATATCGGCATAAACGATAGCGCGGATGGCGCCTTCTTCGTTATCGGTATCGTAACCACCAAGCAGGTAGCCGCTGAATGCGCCACTCTTGAACGAGACCTGGGCTGCAACGCCGAAGTTGTTCGGGCCTTCACCCGGCTTCTCGACATAGTCTTCTTCAAGTTCGTCGACCGAGACACCGGCTGCGAAGCTGTCGGTCTCGTACTGATAACGGATCGAGTTGTGGGTCGTCTCGTTGCTCGAGAGCGTGTCCGTCTCGCCGCTCAGATCGTCGTCCCACCAGCTGTACAGCTTACCAGCGCGGAAGCCGGCGATGTCGATATAACCTTCATCGAGCAGGGTTTCCTGATCGGTGGCGTTGTCAGCGTTGGTACGCAGCGTGATAACGCCCGTGAGCGTGCCGTACTCGGTGTCGTTCTTGGTCTGGAAGGTAACCTGACCGCGAGTCCAGAAGTTCACATCGGAATCACCCGAGACGTTCTGGCCAAAACGAACTTCAGTACGGATGTAACCGCTGATCTGAAGGCAGGTTTCGGTGCCCGGGATGTAGAAGTAGCCAGTCCCGTAGGCGTCGCAAACGCGAACATATTCTACGGGCTCCGGCTCGGCGGCGACGATAGCGTCGGCTGCATGTGCTCCGGAAACCGCTGCAAGGGCGGCAACAGAGCCAAGAAGGATAGTTTTAATAGACATCAGAAAGACCTTTTACGGTTTGAAAGAGGCAAGCAGTGTTTCAAGGACACCCCCACCATCGGTCGCCGAATCCCAACGACCGGAAGGCCATGTAGGCACTCGAAAGCGTCACCGCTGCAAAACAAGACTAAAAATCGACACACGAATGTCACTTTCCGGCTCGAACTGTGGCAGAAAAATCACGACTGTGGCACGGTGCCTTAATTGGCCGCGGCCAACTTGGCAGCACGTCCCATTCGCAATCTCGCACTGAAAATGGGATGGCTTTCTAAGGTTGGTCCCCGGAACCGGAACAATCTTCGTTTCATTATACGACCTAGTTGATAGAGTTTAGCGTATAACCACGGAGGGTTCCCATGCAGACTTTAAGGTTCACCCGGCTCGTCGCGGCCGCGGTCATGGCAGGCAGCTTTGCCATCGGCAGTGTCGCACCGGCATTCGCCGACCAGACGCTTCTGAACGTGTCCTATGACCCGACACGCGAATTGTATAAGGATTTCAACGCCGCCTTTGCTGCGAAGTGGAAGGCTGACACCGGTGAAGCCGTGACGATCCAAGCCTCTCATGGTGGTTCCGGCGCACAGGCGCGGTCGGTCATCGACGGCCTTGATGCCGACGTGGTAACCCTCGCCCTCGAAGGCGACATCAACGCGATCGCAAAGGCCACGGGCAAGATCCCGGCCGACTGGAAGACCAAATTCCCGAACAATTCGACCCCCTATACATCGACGATCGTCTTCCTCGTCCGCAAGGGCAACCCGAAGGGCATCAAGGATTGGAGCGATCTGATCAAGGACGATGTGCAGGTCATCACGCCGAACCCGAAGACTTCCGGCGGCGCCCGCTGGAATTTCCTTGCCGCCTGGGCATGGGCAAAGCAGGCGAACGGCGGTGACGAAGCCAAGGCGCAGGATTATGTGACCAAGCTCCTCCAGCACGTTCCGGTTCTCGACAGCGGCGCACGTGGCGCGACGACCACATTCGTCCAGCGCGGCCTCGGCGATGTCCTGCTTGCCTGGGAAAACGAAGCCTATCTCTCGCTTGAAGAACTCGGTCCCGACCAGTTCGAGATCGTGACCCCCACCTTCTCGATCCGCGCCGACCCGCCGGTCGCAATCGTTGACGGCAACGTCGATAAGAAGGGCACCCGCAAGGTCGCGGAAGCTTACCTGAACTACCTTTATTCGGACGAAGGCCAGAAGATCGCGGCAAAGCATTATTACCGGCCGATCAAGCCGGAAGCAGCCGATGCGGCTGATATTGCCCGCTTCCCGAAGCTGACGCTCGCCACGATTGACGACTTCGGAGGCTGGAAGGATGCACAGCCGAAATTCTTCGGCGATGGCGGCGTATTTGACCAGATCTACAAGCCGGCCCAATAATAGGTCTTATGAGCGCACATAACCCCACACGGTGGCGGTTCAAGCGGCCGAGCGTCATTCCGGGTTTCGGACTGGCGCTCGGCCTTACCTTGATCTGGCTTACCCTCATCGTCCTTATTCCGCTGTCTGGCCTCGCCTGGCGGTCGAGCGCACTCGGCTGGGAGAAGTTCTTCGGCATTGCATTCGACCAGCGAACGCTGAGCGCCCTGCGGATCAGCTTCGGCAGCGCCTTCATTGCCGCCTGCCTCAATGTCGTCTTCGGCGTCATCCTTGCCTGGGTGCTGGTACGCTACCGGTTTCCCGGAAAGCGCATTATCGACGCCATGGTAGACCTGCCCTTTGCCCTGCCGACGGCCGTCGCCGGCATCGCGCTGACCACCCTCTATGCTCCGAACGGCTGGGTCGGGCAGTTCCTGACGCCACTCGGCATCAAGATCGCCTTCACGCCGGCCGGTATTGTCGTCGCCCTCATCTTCGTCGGCCTGCCCTTCATCGTGCGGACGGTCCAGCCGGTCATGGAAGAGATCGACAAGGAAGTGGAAGAGGCTGCCGCCACGCTCGGCGCCAATCGCTTCCAGACAATCGCACGCGTGCTGCTGCCGGGCCTTGCGCCCGCGGTCCTGACGGGTTTCGCCCTCGCCTTCGCCCGCGCGGTCGGCGAATACGGCTCGGTCATCTTCATTGCCGGCAACTTGCCGTTCAAATCGGAAATCGCCCCATTGCTGATCGTCATCAAGCTCGAAGAATACAACTATGCAGCAGCGACCGGCATCGCGGCGATCATGCTGATCATCTCCTTCACGATGCTGCTTGTCATCAATCTCATCCAGAGCTGGAGCAGGCGGAGGTACGGTTATGGCGTCTAACGTACCGCAACCGTTTCGACCGCAGAGCCGCACAAGGTTCATTCGGCTGTCACAGAGAGCAAGGTCGCCCGTATCACGCTGGTCGTCATTGCGCTCGTCTTTCTGCTCTTGATCCTGTTCCTGCCGCTTGCAGCCGTCTTCGTCGAAGCTTTTCGCAAGGGTGCCGGCGCTTTCTTCACAGCACTCCAGGATGCCGAAACCTTCTCGGCGATCCGCCTGACGCTGATCGTTGCCGGCGTCAGCGTGCCGCTGAACCTCGTCTTCGGCATCGCCGCTGCCTGGGCGATCGCCAAGTTCGAATTCAAGGGCAAGGCGTTCCTGACGACACTGATCGATCTGCCCTTTTCGGTCTCGCCTGTTATCTCGGGTCTCGTCTTCGTGCTGCTCTTCGGCGCCAACACCTGGCTCGGCCAGTGGCTGAGCGCCAATGACATCAAGATCCTGTTCGCGGCACCGGGGCTGATCCTCGCCACCATGTTCGTCACCTTCCCCTTCGTTGCGCGCGAGCTTATCCCGCTCATGCAGGAACAGGGAACGCAGGATGAGGAGGCAGCTCTTTCGCTCGGCGCGAGCGGCTGGCAGGCCTTCTGGCACGTCACCTTGCCGAACATCAAATGGGGCCTGCTCTACGGCGTCCTTCTCTGCAATGCCCGCGCCATGGGCGAATTCGGTGCCGTTTCGGTCGTGTCAGGCCATATTCGCGGGCAAACCAACACGATGCCGTTGCAGGTAGAAATCCTCTACAACGAATATAACTTCACCGGAGCCTTTGCGGTCGCTTCGCTTCTGGCCTTGCTTGCCCTCGTCACGCTTGTTTTGAAGACGCTGCTGGAAATGCGCTATAGCGCGGAAATCGCCGCCAGCCGGCGGCACTGAAGGAATTAGAATGGAAGTACGCGTCCAAAACCTACGCAAGGAATTCGATCGCTTTCCGGCGCTGCACGATGTCTCGCTCGATATCCGCTCNGGAGAACTGATCGCACTGCTCGGCCCGTCGGGNTCCGGCAAGACCACGCTNCTGCGCCTCATCGCCGGCCTCGAAAGCNCGACCGATGGCCTGATTTTCTTCGGCGACGAAGATGCATCGAGAAAGACGGTCCAGCAACGCAATATCGGCTTCGTGTTCCAGCACTATGCGCTTTTCCGC
>Ga0055528_1001965_pt1 | contig 11609 bp, 14 predicted proteins | sample AraplaCol_mMS_r2_2_FD_55006 | JGI IMG/M metagenome (GOLD analysis project Ga0055528, IMG submission 55006) | Arabidopsis root microbial communities from North Carolina, USA - plate scrape MF_Col_mMS_r2 | ecosystem: Host-associated > Plants > Roots > Endosphere | place: USA: North Carolina...
AAAGAAAAAAAAAAAAACTCACTCTCACCACTCCATCCTTCACATCTTCCACCTCCTTCAACAACAGGTGGCTGTACATATGCCCACTCCGAAATCCATACACCGATCGTCTCTCCACCGCCTCCACCAACTGTTGACTCCCCACTCCAGCCACCATAAAACTAATCACCCGACACCCGAACCTCCTTACTCGCCCGATTCTCCCCTATAATCGTGATGCGTTCATTCCCCTCCAAATAATCCAACAGAATCTTCTGCAATCGCTCCTCATACTCCGCCATCGCTGCCCATCGCTGCTAAGAGTTTCCCCCAAAGTACTCCACTCCCGCGGGAATACTATTCGTAAGCTCATAGTTGGCAGAAGCGAGATTAGGCCTGAGATCCAGTGTATCGGTCGGATTGAAAAAGTGTGCCAATAAGTTGATCTGGTCGTGAATTCGAGACGAGGCATACAGTTGTGCGATGTGAGGACCATACATCTTGTATCACGAAAAGGCCTACAGGGGTATCCAGTAGTTAGTCACCAGTCTTACCTTGTACTTCATTACTCCCGAGTAACTACTTGATGCAGTAGTCATGCGCAAAACGGAGTAACTACGTAGAGAAGTACTCACGTAGAAATCCACATCTAATGCCTTAACATCCACCTGTCGGTGTGGTGCAAGAGCAACCCCATCCACACATAACAAGGCCTAATGATACCCAGTGTTAGCACAGTACAACCAGTAACGAGCTACTATGCAAATAACCACATCATGAAACTAAGAGTACAACATACGCGTGGGTGAACATGAAATGCATCGGCGATCTTCCGGATTGGACTAATCGTACCGGTGATATTCGATGCATGCGGACAGGCCACCAATCGAGTCTTACCCGAAAGTAGCGTCTTTAATTCGGCCACATCATACGTTGGGTTCGTTGGGTGCGAAGATGCCCAGTACTGTATTTCACCGTCAATCCTAATCGTTCTCCAATACATACTCACGGCGCAGTATTCGCTTCATGGTTAAGTTTCGAGACTATGATTGCATCGTCGAGTTGAAATTGCAGGGCTGTGAAAAGATTGTGGAAGAGTTGGGTCGTTGATACACCGAGATTAATCTAACTCGCATTAGTTGATCAGTTTCAAATTCGTCTGCTGACCTTTTGGTCTCGGCTCAGTATATCTCCTCGAGTTGGACATTGATGAAACTTGCTGCGCTGCGGTATCCATTGGAGAATCCGGTCGTGGAAGCTTGGGAAATCTTATATGTTGCGCCAAGCTGGATGTTCATGTTGATCAAATACGAGCTTAAGCTCTGCCACCCAGGAATAGTCTTATTTAGTTGGTTACAAACTACTCCTCCCTGGGGACGCGCAGGAACAAGCTGATCGTCGTCATCATTGCGAATACTTGACTGCCACCTAATGCCAGTAAGTATGTGCCTGAAATGGTATCTACACTTCAATGTTAGATATGCCACCGGCATTGTCCATAAACATATGTTCCTGCTGCAAAGCAGCCCTGGAGGGAACTGTGATCGTGCATTCTCAATATCGAAAGAGGCCATTTTAAACAGAGATATCCCTTTGTAAATGGAATCAAGAGAGTTGATCAGGATACGAATGTTTCTCCGCAGAGAAGGGTAGTGTTTACCCCAGTCCAAGTGAATCTAATTTGATGCTGGATGTACTCCGGTCGAGAGGAGTCAATATGAAGTATTGTGATGGTTAATCTGATGTGCTTCTTCTACTTTGAATATAGTATACTTGTCTAGAATATGTAGACTGGAAAGATGTGTAGCGTGATTCACTATAATCGTATTATATACTCGTATCTTTATGTATTTCATCTTAGGGCTGCTTCTTGGTTGCCCTCCTTCCCTCCAAGTTCAACTCGGACTCACCCTTCACTTTTCTTTCTTCAACTTCCTCTTCTTTCTCATTCCCATTTTGGGAAAACAGCATTGCCTATCAGCACTTACAATCTGCTGGATATTCCAACTTAAATAAATTTGGCTTCGCATTTCCACTGCAATTCACTGAAATACTTGAATATCAGCCTCTCAAACAGCTAATCCATGGACCCGAGGTTTCTTTCTTCAAATACCGACTTGGCTCCTCTTATCTTTTCACTATTGAGGCGAATACAAGATGAGCTTGCGGAAATAGTTGACCTCCAAGAGACCCAACAGGCTGAGTTGAGGGCCCTGCGAGATCAACAGATAAAATTACTCGAGCAACAAACCCGACAAGATGAATATTTGAAGATCCTACAGGATGGACAGGCAGAGATCTTGTCCCGTCAACAGGCTCACTACGAGGAGGTCATACAAGTGCTGCAGTGGCAGAATGAGCTCTTTTCGACAGGTAGGTAGCCATCGCATTCCCATTCTTCGCGATGTCGATACTAATGTCTATCTTCTAGTAATGCCACAGTCACCTCTCTCTTCTTTATCCCCCAGTACTCCTCCAGGGAGTCCTCCTCTGATTGATCTTTCCCCTCCGTCAGAAAAAACAACAAAACTCTCGGTCGATTCATTTGTCTGGGGATATAGAAAGGCCAAGGACAAGAAGGGTGGCTATGGACGGCGAGAAGGACACTCGTTCCTTGCAGGAGAAGAAGCGCCTGGTTTCAGAAGATACACACAGTCAGTGGACGTATCATCCCAGACTCTGTCCGAAAGTCTTATCTGATTATGATTCTCGACCGGAGAAATCAAACTCCTGTCCTTCTACAAATGATGGAGCAAACTGAAGAGGTACTGTGAATGACGCGAGAAGTGTCATCGCGACAATTTATTACAACATTTAGGATACTCCAGGTTGGCTCACTGAATATTGGTACTGTTGCCTGGGCAGACATTCTCTATGGTATCTATCTATCTCGTCACCTGCCTGTCCATTACTATATCTGAAGATAATGAGACAGTCGCTGTGTGCACCTACAACTTGAAATATGCAAAGATGCTGTCCAGCCTAGGCAGAAAAGATTGTTTGAATTGGCCCTGGAATAACGCGCTGTCTGCTATGAAATAAATCTCTCCAAGCAGAGTAAGTTTGCCCAAGAAATCTCGAGTCGTGTTCAATTACCCCGGAGAGTTGCCCAATGCATTCTCCACGTCGAACAGCTTAAGCATCTGCGGATTGAAGCATCGCCTAGACGCCAATTCTCTGCATTGACAAATATTTGGTCTAGTAGTGCGTGTACCTCATTTTATCCAGGGCGATTGTACTCGATGGAATGGACCAGCTGGGTGCTTTTATTCAGTTCCCCCATTAGTGAATATCCCGTGCATGTTGAATAGTTTTACATTGCCATATACTGGAACTGTTGAGTATATTATTGACACTCTGTTATGCAAATACTAGTACTACTACTGCAAAAGATAAACTTTCTCTAACATAGTGTATACCATAATCACCCTCTACAGAGCCAACTCAAGATCACAATGAATGCGAAACCATGCGTAATCGGGTATAGTCGTAAAATCCAAAGCAAAAAGCCCACGTAGAAAGACAAGAAACCCCGAGTCACCCAGACAAGACACGACAAGTGAGCAAGACAGTGAAATAGCATGTAATAAGAAAAGACAGAATCAAGAATATATGTTCATTAATCCCCTCGAGATTCATCGAGATCGAGCACCTCCAGCCCCAGACCCACCACTAGCACTGTTCGCATCATGTACAACACAAAGTAAATATTTCCGATCGGGCACAACAACAATCTCATGTTTCCGCGTACGCATCCGTAATAATTTCACCTCATCATCTTCATCTCGTTCCGCATTTCCATCCACTTCTTCACGCGGTGTACTAGTCCCATTAACATAAGAGTTATACCCAGCCTCCATACTGACGGGACCACGCTCATCATTCTTCAGTGATGGTCGTGAAAGCGAAATTCCCAAAGCAGAGGCACTAGATACGAAATTGAAAATGTGCGCTGCTAGCGTCTCTGCTTGCGAGGGCTGGTATGTGGAGGGGGACGGTTGGGCTGGAGATGATGGGGACGAGGAGTCGGTTGGTTGTGTGAGGGGTTGTTCAGTGGTGATTTGGGCATTTGGAACTGAGCGTGGTGTAGTGGTGCCACTTTCTGGGGGTGCGAGGAGTCCAGTGCTTTGAATGATTGATCCATCTTTCCGGGCGAGAATTAAGGTGGATTGCACCCCTGGGCGGGAGGTGAGGTGGGAGAGTAACGCGGTGACATGTTGAGGTACTTGCTGTGAGCGCTGGACAAGGATAAAATGTTAGCGTGAAGCGACAACATCAGAGTTGAAAGGTGATCTGAAATTTACCTGGGGTGGGTTGGCCATATTTTGTGGAGGAGAGAAAAGGTTTGAAGAAATTCGACGAGGCGGAGAAGCGGTGGTTGGAGGTGAAGCAGTGGTGGATTTAGTGGGAAATTGAGTACTTCATCGTCCACAACTGGGTTATCTGGTCATATAAGTATACAATCGGGGATTATAGCTATTAAACTTCTTGTTATGGAGTATTTAAATGGACTTGCTGCTATTTTGACGTGGAAATAGTCGAAATTGCTTCAAAATGAGGTTGATAAACACGGATGACTCAGCAATCACATGGGCAGGAAGTATACAAGGAAATATCAAAGATTGTAAGATAGAGGTATTGATAATAGAAGGTATTGATAATAATGAAGTGAATTGAATGAAACAGACTCTTTAATCAATAAGTGCAGTACTTCTTCCAACAATTCCAAAACGCTCCTCTGCAGTCAAAACAATGCCAAATCGATCAGATAATACCTTTTGCCGCTCTGCCTCCGTCTGACATGTCTGAACAAGTACTGACTTTCCACCCAAATTTTCCTTTAACTTGTTCTGCTCCAAAGTTACTTTCCCATAGACTTTACCCTCATCTCGTAAGAATCTTATCACAAGAAGATTGAAAGTAAGGAAACATGCCGGGTTCTGACTGCAATAGAAACTCGAAATTTCGAAATCGCGCTGGAAGAATTCCATTTCATAAAAACCATATCCACATCGCCAGGGTTTCTCGACGGAATTTCGAAATTGAAATGTCCAAAGATTCTCGTGGCCTTCTACAAGGCCAGGCATGCTTCCATGCAAAAGTCGGATCTCTTGAGTTCCGATATTATGGATGATTGTAGATTGTTTAGTTAGAGGCATCGGCATTCCTGGTCCATCACCTCCGTATCCTACATCACTCAAGTATTTGATGCCATCAACAGTGATGATATTTACAGAATGTTCCCTTTCATACACAACAATTAATAATCAGCTTCAAGTTCTAAAGTCAATCAACAGAAAAGAAACATGCGCATTGAAACATACCAACCTGACCATCCCGGAAGAGAAGATGTGGACTCCCGATATAAACGGGCCCCAGTAAGATAAACTTGAAAACCAAGAAAACGAAGAACATGATGAAAGAAAATATTATTCTCCATACAATACCCTCCTCGTGATCTTTCGACAAACTTATTATAAAGATCCGGGATCGCTAACGAGATATGCGGTTTCGTGGTATAATGCAGAGCGGCATTCTCGTATGGAATACTGGAAATATGATGAACATGGAGAGCAGTGAGAAGTTCTAAATTTGGTGAGGCGCTGTAAAATTTGGGGGGTAATTCAATTCGGGTGAAGTATCGATTGATTTGATCGGCAGTGAGTTCAGAAGTAGAAGTCGTCATATTGTTTCATGAGTTGTGAATATCAAAAAGTATTGTAGAAATGCATTGGCATTTCCAGTATGTCCGTCTTTTATAAGAAAGTGATTGGTTAAACTAAACCACAGAACTCTTACTAAACTGTCTTTGGCAGGTCGATCCGAGATTGGATCGATAGATCAGATCAGATCAGATCAGATCAGATCAGCCTCGATTTGAAGTTGTGCAATCATTGCTTATGCTTTTTTAGTTTTGCTCTTCACAAATTGGCCTGCGAGTATTCTTCGGACATCCCGCTATTGAAGCAGTTAAACCCTAAATTCTATAAGACATACTGGCCGGGCTCTAGCTCCTTTGCACTGCTTAGTCGCTTTCAGAACTTTAGCCGACTTTTTCTTTGTGCGTTGTCATGCATGAGGCGGGGCCTGGGGCGGGCGCGAAAAGGTCTGATTGCTAAAATTCGAAGTCCACATTGAAGCAGACATGAGAAAACTGCCGGGTGTCGCAGAGGGATTCACTCACGGGCAGTAGATCGAGGGTTTGAGGTTCAGAAAGAGAAACAGGCATTGAACAATAGTTAGATTTACCTATGCGTGTGCGAGCATGAACGATGCAAATAAAAGCCAGGCACGGAGCAAAAATGGAACAACACAGGTGCCCGCAGGAGGAACAGGGCTATGGAGCACCGTATATGAGTTTCTATCAAAGCATTAGGTGGGATTAAGTCACCATTTTTCATATTGGTTGAGACTATTTTCTTGATTGAATCACGAATAATTATCTTCTCATCTCGCCCAATGCCGAATCAAATTCGGAACTCTCGTAAAAATGATATCTATCTAATACATGAATACCATAGCATATCCACCTCAGGAAGTATGTTGTCTGCCTAGAGCACACTAAGACCATGTTCATCCTATTCAGTTGTAGACTCCGATCTCAATTCCTGAAGTGTTCTTTTCTGGTTACCATCTTGATCAAAATTCCCTTCATCCAACCACTTTTCCAATGCAGCCTTGACGCTGCCATCCCATTCATCTCTCACAATTGAGAACCAGGCAGTGTCTCTGCTTCGGCCTTTGACAACCATGTGCTGTCTAAAGATACCCTCAAAAGTAAACCCCAACCGCAAGGCAGCTCTGCGTGAAGGAGCATTGAGAGAATCACATTTCCACTCGAATCGTCTATAATTCAATTCCTCAAAGGCATATCGTGCCAATAGGTAAATGGCTTCGGTGGCAGCCGTGGTTCGTTGAAGCACAGGCGAATACATGACATTCCCAACCTCAACACCCCACATCTCAGGAGTTATACGCATTAGAGTCAAGTATCCAATGGGCTTACCCGCAGTAGCTGCTGAGCCGCGCTTATCGATGATTGCGAAGAAGAATGGATCGAGGGAGGCTGACTTTGCTGCGACGGCCTTTTCGAAAGCATTTAATTCGGTGTACGGTCCATCTCCCATGTAATCCCAAAGAGAAGCCCGAGTAGCATCATCGCCTCCCACAAGATCAAAAAGGTCTTTCGCATGTTTTGGTTCGAGCTTCTCCAGAGCGATCGTTTGTCCTGTTAGGACGGCCCTATTCGAAGGCAATAAAGCCTTAGGGAGAGAGACTAGAGGACCCCGTGGTCTTGCCATTGTCATGTTTCGAGATGGAAGTATTATTGGAGAAGTTTAGATGAAATCTGGCTATACAATTCAAAAAACTTCACCTTGTCGGGTTTAAATAATGTTGGGTGTAATCAATCCTTCCGCGGGGCTGCAAGGAATTGGCAGTTTGTGATTCGATCGCACCGCCGTGCATCTCCGAACATCCCCGCCACCTTTTCGTTGTTCTCCGGTGACAATCTGACTCATTTTCTAGCAGAAGGTCAACTCCGGGGTCTGTAATATCGGCCGAGATCTCATAGAACAGCAGTCAAGGATGTATCGCATGCAATCTTCAATGTCGGTTAGATTGATATCTAGATAGTTCAAGTGTCGCTGTTGCGTACATTAGGGCACGACTAGAAGTAGAGAAAGATGAATATTCACATGGCAAGGGAATCAACTATATTCAATTTTGTTTAAACGAAATGTACTTAGTAAATTGTGGCTGATAGTTAGGGCTATTAGTAGTACTAGTAACGGTTCAATTATGGCTGTTCACTAGCAGTTGTTGCTGATACTCCTACCTAGTTCTACTATAGCAGCATTTCTATTGCTCCCCGTTGATGTACTAAATTCAAAGTATAAATTACCACATAAATATCATTCTCATCACTTAATAATTCTACATCATTTCATTCATCTGTTGATCACATAGCGAAGCTTTAAGGCTAATATTCTTCGTAGAACTTTTCATTGGGAAAATTGTTATGCTCCAAATACTACTTGTATCATGACTTTGTGGCCGAATGTGCGCGGCCTATGGCAAATAGAAGGATATTTTTTTCATCCAACAGGGATTATCTGATTAATTGGGCTAAAAGCTAAAGCTAATCTGTCCAGTTCCAGCTCCTTTTGTCACCCCTATCCCACCTGCGCCAACTGCTTTCCACAATACCTCGATATGGTCTTATATCGATAAAAGCAGCAATCTGCCCAATATCTTCAAAAATAGCTTTGACAGAATCTCTATCATTCTGATGGATAGCTGCCAAGCCAAGACAAAATGCAGGAATGAACAAAAACGGAGAAAGCTTCGAAGAAATGAGATTCTCAGCACTGGCCAGACCATCCTGAACTGCAGACTGCAGTTTTGCATCCTCCATTCCGTTAGGGTGAATGACCAGATAGAGCCATGTGTAAAGTGATGACACGCAAGAGGCATGCAGATCAGAGTAATCTTCGGTATCAAGAGGGGATTTTGGCTTTGATTCATCAAGCTCTTTCCAAATTTCGACTGCATCCACAATCAATCGTGATTCTAGATTTGGCATTTCCCGAGAAGTAAAATGAAGAGAGTAAATCTGTTCCATAATACTCGAAAGACCATCCTCAACGCCAAATGTAACCTCTGCCCTGGTACTACTGGGTCGAAAGTTCTCACTTGAAATAGTAGGAAGTTGAGATATGTTTCCTGCAGATATTTCATGCAGACTAGACAGTCGGTCGACTCTCTCGGCAAATGCGTAGAGGAATATGTATTTTTTATTGGAGATTAGAGACATTCCAAGGTCAATATGGAAGGCTGAAAATATGCAAGCTTGATTCTCTTGCGTGATGCTTGCGAACAACCGAATAAAGATGAAGACAGGAAGGATAAAAGATAGAAGAATGATACCACAAAAGAAATTTTCTAGCTTCTTATAATAATTACTTAGTGCAACGGCTCAAGGCCGGGTCTTTCTTTGACACACAAGTGAGATTCTCTGTACAATCACTTACAATACAAATCCACTTCGGTAAAAGGAATCCATGTTCATTGCACGACTCTACTCAAAGTTCAACCAGAAGTCCTACCCAGTGGGTACAGATTGGGCTGAGCTGCTGGTTTATAAAGTACAAATTAGGCCGTGCATAAGGGACTTTGTAGAAACGTGAACTATTCTAAGTAAGCTATGACCAATTAGCAGACGAAGGAGAAGCAAAGTGGAAGATAGTACAGAGTACATACCGGAGTCGATTCAATACAGTGCATAAACTCGGAGACCACCCCCCGACAAAAGTAGTATTTGAATACCAACTATGACGATCCTGGTCGGTTCGTCTCTTCAATCTTATGGGCCGAGTTCCATTTGATTTACTAGCCGCTCTAGCCGCGATATGCGGAAGATAAAATGATCCACTCTGGTGGTGAGGCTGTGGATACATCAAACGCCACCTCCACATGATGCACTGACATTCATCCACAAAAGGAGCAGTAATTACGCAGCTATATCCATCTCGGTGCTTTGGCCAACGGAGAATAATGGACCGTGCAAGATATCGATACCCACAACCGCTTGATCTGCTAAAAAAACCCTTATTACTAGCTTGATATGGATGTGTAACATGGATATCATGTCCAATGTCTCACGACCTGACCGAGATTCTTCAGTACTACATACATGCAACGGAATGGAATTCCAACTATTCAATAATTTGTATTATCATTCACTGAGTAGTACCATTTATAGTAGCTGCTAGTCACGGCAATGTACGAAGTAGATAACATTCAGAAAATCCACCGAGCTTGAGGCTATACGATGCTATCGGGACCCACTTCCCATGACCCGGACAACTTTGGAACAGCTAAGGAGTACAAAGTGCATTAGTACTGCCTAGTAACTTAGTATCGGCAAATGTACGTCTTGAGACCAAGCCGAACTAGGTAAACGGGTTGAGAACCATAAAGAGTGGATGACAGGCGGGCCACAAGACTTCGATCTATTTGAACTCGAAATTACTGAACAAAGATTAGAGAATTTCTACTATCAACACTATACTGCTGCTCTTGAAGGAGTAGAAGTAGGTTAGGCACATAAAGATGTGGTAAAACGCATCATTTTATACTTCTGTGTAGAGATAATGGTACGTAGTATGTAAATTATTCAGAGGTACGTGCTGACTTTTACCTCCCAGCCTGGCCTAGACTTTGGTTTTTACCCTCGAAGATCCTTTTAAGGACTAATGCACAATAATGGATCCGAATCTACTAACACGACGAGTCGTTTTTACTAAGAGGCTCTAGACTTGCGGGGCAAATGGCACCCTATACTTAGTTGAGGAAATAACAGGCGCGCAAATTTATCACGAGACTGCAAATAAGATAATAAGACGTAATAGATTAGGATTGCGCTATACATTGCCTTCCTGTTATTGATATTACTAGCCTAGTAGTGGAGTATATACGGCGTTGACTTTCAGAACACATCACAACTCAATTGTCCGGTTTAACTGTAGTAAATCGAGAAAAAGCAACCTCTCAGATCTACTAGGCTGCAAAAGCAATATATCGCACGACATAATTAAACACTCAAGCTAATGCATGTCAATATATGGTTTTTGGCTTGTTGGCTCCCTGAAGCGTGATTGTACTTCGACTCAGACTCGACGGAAGTAATCAGATCTAACGAGAAATTTGAAACGGCAAAATTTATCCTCACCCAAGATTGAAGGGACCTCCAATCCACTTACAAGTCCTCTTTATCGGAGTTTGATCATTACGGGCCTCACATTTCCATTTTGAGCCACCAATATACCCCTTTGAATCCGCAGAGCCGTTCTCACTATAGACACGAAGTACGAAATCGTCAATACTAGAGAGACCATTGGGCAAATCAACCAAATATCTTGTATCAGTGCAATGATCCGGGTGCTGTCCTTGAGCATCGGCCCTGTGTTCATTTACCAGTTAGTTTCAGGCGTCCAGCGAGCTGATCATAGTGAAAAAGAGAGTTGGGTTAGACTATACCATGACCCTTGACAGTTGCTTGAGACAGATCCGATAGGGTCTGTGAAGTTAAGCCTCACGAAGTGTGTCGCAGGTTCTGACTGCTCGTATATGTAGGCATCAATGTTGGTGATACGGATGGGTTGAGCGTCGCGCTTGATTTCGCGCTTGAACCCGCTGGGAGTGGCCGAAGCAGTGCTGGCAGCAGCAAGAAGCATAGTCGAAATGGTGGTAGTTTTCATTGTGAGGTATTGAAGCCTCGGATGTAATGGGAGAATGGTTTCGAAGATATAATTCAATGGATATGATGGAAGGCAGAAAGGGAAGGCATAGAGGGATTTGGCGAATTTATAGCTGGGATAGACGGTATCTCGACTGGAGATGAAACAGACAAGTAAAAGAAAAGTCATGAACGAAAGGCCTCTCAGAAGAGAACAACATTTATGAATTTGTTTAAATTGGGAATTGGCAAATCAGAATATCTTTAGGGCAAAGGAAGGTGGATGTAGCGAAGAAGGCTGGGGGCCTTTACTGGGCGCCTAAGCAACGCCAAGAAAGGGAATTGGGAGAAGTCTGGAGAATAATCAGGATTAGAATCGTAGATCTATTAT
>Ga0055528_1001985_pt1 | contig 11518 bp, 10 predicted proteins | sample AraplaCol_mMS_r2_2_FD_55006 | JGI IMG/M metagenome (GOLD analysis project Ga0055528, IMG submission 55006) | Arabidopsis root microbial communities from North Carolina, USA - plate scrape MF_Col_mMS_r2 | ecosystem: Host-associated > Plants > Roots > Endosphere | place: USA: North Carolina...
ATGTCGCTGCCGATCTTCGTCGTCGCGATGATCCTGCAGGTCACCGGCATCTGGAACGACTTCCTGTTCGGCGTGGTCTTCACCCGGCCGGATACCTATCCAATGACCGTACAGCTCAACAACATCGTCAATTCCGTCCAGGGCGTGAAGGAATACAACGTCAACATGGCCGCAACGATCCTGACAGGACTCGTGCCGCTCGTCGTCTATTTCGTGTCGGGGCGACTTTTCGTCCGTGGCATCGCCGCTGGCGCAGTGAAGGGTTGATCCAATGAACATGAATGCAAGTGTCTCCATCAAGGACCTGTCGCTGAACTTCGGCGCGGTCAGCGTGCTCAAGGATCTGAACCTCGACATCAACGACGGCGAATTCCTGGTGCTGCTCGGCTCCTCGGGCTGCGGCAAGTCGACCCTGCTGAACTGCATTGCCGGGCTGCTCGACGCCTCGGAAGGGCAGATCTTCATCAAGGGCAAGAACGTCACCTGGGAAGAGCCCAAGGACCGCGGCATCGGCATGGTGTTCCAGTCCTACGCGCTTTATCCGCAGATGACTGTCGAAAAGAACCTCTCCTTCGGTCTTCGCGTCGCCAAGGTGCCGCAGTCCGAGATCGACAAGCGCGTGGCGCGTGCCTCCGAGATCCTGCAGATCCAGCCGCTCCTGAAGCGCAAGCCGGCCGAGCTTTCCGGCGGCCAGCGCCAGCGTGTGGCGATCGGCCGTGCCCTGGTGCGCGATGTCGACGTCTTCCTCTTCGACGAGCCGCTGTCGAACCTCGACGCCAAGCTGCGCTCGGAACTGCGCGTCGAAATCAAGCGTCTGCACCAGTCGCTGAAGAACACGATGATCTACGTCACGCATGACCAGATCGAGGCGCTGACGCTCGCCGACCGTATCGCCATCATGAAGAGCGGCATCATCCAGCAGCTCGACGATCCGACGACGATCTACAACAGGCCGCGCAATCTCTTCGTCGCCGGCTTCATCGGCTCGCCGTCCATGAATTTCCTGCAGGGCGAACTGGTGAAATCAGGCGATGGCATTGCTTTCGCCGCCAACGGCGTGAATTTCTCGCTCGCCGCCTATGACGGCGTGGAGAAGCTGCAGCCCGGCCGCAAGGTGGTGCTCGGCGTTCGCCCCGAGCATATCAAGGTCAACGAGAATACCGGCGGCGAAGAACACGACGCCACCGTCGACATCGAAGAACCGATGGGTGCGGACAATCTTCTCTGGCTGAAACATGCCGGTCACACGATGTCGGTACGCATCAACGGTGCGCGCCGCTTCAATGTCGGCAGCAAGGTGAAGCTCAGCTTCGACATGGCGCTCGCCTCGGTCTTCGATGCCGAAAGCGAGTTGCGCCTCTAGAAAGTTCTGCGGGCGGCGCCGGAAACGGCGTCGCCCGATCCTCCAATTGGCCGTCTGGCCAGCCAATTTCGGCCGCAGTCCGGCTTGCCCGGCACTCCCAGGAGCGGCNCGATCAGGATAAGACTATGACATCCTTGCCGAAGAACGGTTTCAACATCGAACTTTCGGGTTCGTGGCAGCTTGCTTCCGCCGATGGCGAGATCCGCAGCGTCATCNCGCTGCCGGGCGACGTGCACACGGCGCTGCACCGCGCGGGACTGATCCCGGATCCCTATTTCGGCCGAAACGAGGAAAAGGTGCAGTGGGTCGCCGAGCGCGAATGGACGGTGGAGCGCAGCTTCACGCTTCCTGACGCCGAGGGCGACTGGTATCTCGACATCGATTATCTCGACACGGTCGCCAGCGTCCACGTCAACGGCTTCCTGGCGCTCGAGGCCGATAACAGCTTCCGCCGCTACCGGCCGGATGTTTCGAGCATGCTGAAGAAGGGTGAGAACACGATCCGCATCGTGTTTGCCTCTAACGTCGCAGCCGGTGCCGCGCGGCAAAAGCAGCAGCCCTTCTATATTCCCTACAGCACCGGCAACTCGCCGATCCCTGACGGCAACATGCTGCGCAAGGCGCAGTGCCATTTCGGCTGGGACTGGAATATTGCCATTGCCCCGCTCGGGCTTTACGGCACGATTGCGCTGAAGAAGCTGGAGACTGCGCGCATCGAGCATGTGCTGACGCGCCAGACGCACAATTCCGACGGTTCGGTGGAACTGCAGGTTACGGCGACGCTTTTTGCCAAGGATCCCGGCATCGCGCAGCTTTATTTCGATCTCGACGGCGAGCGCGTAAGGCTCGATGTCGGCGTCAGTGCCGGCGAGACCAATGTCAACCACGTCTTCCAGATCGACAATCCGCGCCTCTGGTGGCCCTCGGGCAGCGGCGAGCAGGCGCTCTATACGCTGACCGTCGAACTGCCGTCCGACAGCGTGACGAAGCAGATCGGGTTGCGCACCATAGAGCTCATCACCACGCCGGATGCTGCCGGTAGCCGCTTCGCCTTCAAGGTCAACGGCCACGAAATCTTCTGCCGCGGCGCCAACTGGATTCCGGCGGACGCGCTCTTCTCGCTGTCATCAGAGGAAAAAACAGAGGATCTCTTACAGTCGGCCAAGGCCGCCAACATGAACATGATCCGTGTGTGGGGCGGTGGCTTCTACGAACACGACTGGTTCTACGATATCTGCGACCGGCTCGGGCTCATGGTCTGGCAGGACTTCATGTTCGCCTGCAACCTCTATCCCTCGACCGAGGACTTCCTGGAGAATGTTGCAGTCGAAGTGGATTATCAGGTCCGCCGGCTCTCTTCGCATGCCTCGATCGCGCTCTGGTGCGGCGATAACGAGCTCGTCGGCGCGCTCACCTGGTTCGAGGAGTCCCGCAAGGATCGTGACCGCTATCTCGTTTCCTACGACCGCCTGAACCGCACCATCGAAGTGGCGGTGAAGAAGGCGCTGCCCGGCGCCCTCTGGTGGCCGTCGAGCCCGGCCTCCGGCTATCTCGATTATGGCGATGCCTGGCATGCCGATGGTTCCGGCGACATGCACTACTGGTCGGTCTGGCACGAACAAGTCGTTCGACAATTACCGCTCGGTGCGCCCGCGCTTCTGCTCGGAATTCGGCTTCCAGTCCTATACGTCGCTGCCGGTCATCAAGACCTATGCCGACGCCAAGGACATGAACGTGGCATCGCCCGTCATGGAACTGCACCAGAAGAATGCCGGCGGCAACGAGCGTATTGCCGGCACGATGTTCCGCTACTTCCGCTTCCCGAAGGATTTCCCGAATTTCGTCTATCTCAGCCAGATCCAGCAGGGTCTCGCGATCAAGACGGCGGTGGAATACTGGCGTTCGCTGAAGCCGCATTGCATGGGCACGATCTACTGGCAGCTCAACGATACCTGGCCGGTCGCGTCCTGGTCGAGCCTCGATTACGGCGGGCGCTGGAAGGCGATGCACTACCTCGTCAAGCGCTTCTTCCAGCCGGTGGCGGTGGCCGCGATCCCCTCGGAGGACGGCAAGTCGATCCGCTTCTCGCTGGTCAATGATACGCTCGAAGATGTCAGCGTCGATCTTTCGATCTCGATCCTGACGATGAAGGGCGAGCGCAAGCATCTGAAGAACGTGCAGGCCATGTGCGCGCCGGATGCGGCCTGCACTGCCACCACGCTCGACGTGTCGGAGATTCCCGAGGGCACACTGCTTGCCTGGCATTTCACCGCCTCCAATGGCATGGGCGGCGAGGGGCATTTCGTCAACGGCACCTACAAGGCGCTGGAACTGGAGCCGGCGGGTCTTTCCGTCGTCCGCGAATTCGTCGAGGAGAACGGCTCGATCGACCTCGACGTCACCGCCAAGGGCCTGGCGCTCTTCGTGATGATCGAGACGGATGTTGACGGCAAATATTCCGACAATGCCTTCGACCTGGCTGCCGGCGAAAGCCGCCGCATCACCTTCACCCCGGCAAAGCCTCTCGAAAAGGGCAAGCTGCCGGAATTCCGCTTCTATGACCTGCATTCCTGCCAGTCGGCAGATTGATCTTACGTGAGAACGGGCACGAGGCCCGAGGAGGATGACATGACCAAGCTCAGCTATCAGCTCTATAGCGCCCGCAATTTCCCGCCGCTTTCGGCGATCTTCGAAAAGCTCGGCAAGGCCGGTTACGCCGAAGTCGAAGGTTTCGGCGGCATCTATGCGGAACTCGATGAGGCTGGCCTCAAGAGCCTGCGCGCCGATCTCGACAAGAATGGCCTCGTGATGGCGACCGGCCATTTCAGCCCCGATTTCCTCGACGGCAATGTCGAGAAGTCGCTGCAGATCGCCAAGATCCTCGGGATGGATTCGATCTATGCGCCGCACCTGATGCCCGACCAGCGCCCGACGGATGCGGCCGGCTGGCTCGCTTTCGGCAAGCGCCTGCAGGAAATGAGCAAGCCCTACAAGGATGCGGGCTATGAATTCGGCTGGCACAATCACGACTTCGAATTCGTGAAGCTTTCGGACGGTTCGCTGCCGATCGAGCGTATCTTCGAAGGTGCGCCCGGCATCACCTGGGAAGCGGATATCGCCTGGGTCGTTCGCGGCGGTGCCGATCCCTATGCCTGGGTCGAAAAGCTCGGTGACCGTATCAGCGCCGTCCATGTCAAGGATATCGCACCGGCTGGTGAAGCCACGGACGAAGGCGGCTGGGCCGATGTCGGCCATGGCACGATCGGCTGGGCGAAGCTGCTTCCGGTCGTCAAGGCAAAGACCAAGGCCAAGCATTTCGTCGTCGAGCACGACAATCCCAATGATATCGACCGCAACATCACGCGCTCGATCGCTTCCTTCAAGACCTACTGAGGCAGATCATGACCAAGGAACTTGGCGTCGGCATCATCGGATGCGGCAACATCTCCACCACCTACTTTTCGCTGTCACCGCTCTTCAAGGGGCTGAAGGTGCTGGCCTGCGCCGATATCAACGCGCAGGCGGCAAAGCAGCGCGCCGAAGAATATGGCGTTGTCGCGCAGACGATCGAAGAGCTTCTCGCCAATGACGAGATCGACGTCGTCGTCAACCTGACGATCCCGGATGCGCATTATCCGGTGTCGAAGGCNGCGCTCGAAGCCGGCAAGCACGTCTACTCGGAAAAGCCGCTCGTGCTGACGCTCGAGCAGGGCGAAGAGCTTCGCCGCATNGCCAAGGAAAAGGGCCTCGCCGTCGGCTGCGCGCCCGATACATTCCTCGGCGGCGCGCACCAGCTTGCNCGNAAATTNATCGANGANGGCGGTATTGGCCGCATCACGTCGGGCGCCTGCTACGTCATGGGCCCGGGNATGGAAATGTGGCACCCGAACCCGGACTTCTTCTTCCTGCCGGGCGGCGGCCCGATCCTCGACATGGGGCCGTATTACATCGCCAACCTGATCAACCTGGTCGGACCGGTGAAGCGCGTTGCCGGCCTGACTTCGATGGCATCGGAAACCCGCACGATCACCAGCCAGCCGCGCAATGGCGAGATCATCCCGGTCAAGACGCCGACGACGATCCAGGCGCTCCTGGAATTCGTTTCCGGCGCAACCATCACGCTGACGGCAAGCTGGGATGTCTGGTCGCACCGCCATGCCAATATGGAGCTCTACGGCACGGATGGTTCGCTCTACGTGCCGGACCCGAACTTCTTCGGCGGCGTCGTAGAGGCCAGCGGCCGCGACAAGGACATCAAGGCGCTGGAAGCCTGGGATCACCCGTTCGGCAAGTTCAACCAGGAAAGCCCGAACGGCCCGCGCGCCAACTACCGCACGGCCGGCCTTGCCGACATGGCCATGGCGCTGATCGAGGGCCGCGATGCACGCTGCTCGCTCGACCGCACGCTGCACGGCGTCGACATCATGACTTCGATCCTGAAGTCGGGTGCAGAAGGCCGGTTCGTGGATCTCACCACGACCTGCACGCAGCCGGCGGCGCTGGGTATCGAAGAGGCGCAGGCGCTCTTGAAGTAAGGTAAGCGGTGCGTCGTACGCTTGTCGTGCGGCGCACGCCTCCGTCATCCTAGGGACAAGCCCGAGGGTGACGACAGGCGGGGAGGGCCGGCCCCAAAGCTGGCTCCGTTGAAGTTGTCGAGAACACGCGCCACGCGCTTGCCGTATCGGTGTGCTTGATCCAATAGTGCCGTCGCGCCCGGCCCCATACGAGGGGCAGCGACGTTTTCAGCTTTCGACTGCCGCCTGATGCGGTCNCGAAAGAGAAGCACTTTTACAGGTTGAGGAGACCTCAGATGAGCTGGCAACCGGCCGAAGACCGTTATTCGAAGATGAAATATAACCGCACGGGCCGTTCCGGCCTGAAGCTGCCGGCCGTTTCCCTCGGCCTGTGGCACAATTTCGGCGGCGACACCCCGCATGACCGCAAGGTCGACATGTGCCGCACGGCTTTCGATCTCGGCATTACCCATTTCGATCTCGCCAACAATTACGGCCCGCCTCCCGGCAGTGCNGAGACGGCGTTCGGCGAGATCCTGCGCACCGATTTCGCCGGCCTGCGCGACGAGCTGATCATCTCNTCCAAGGCCGGCTACGACATGTGGCCGGGTCCTTACGGCGAGTGGGGNAGCCGCAAGTATCTCGTCGCCTCCTGCGACCAGAGCCTTGAGCGCATGGGCCTCGACTATGTCGACATCTTCTATTCGCACCGTTTCGATCCGGAGACCCCGCTGGAAGAAACCTGCGGTGCGCTCGATTATATCGTGCGCTCCGGCCGCGCGCTCTATGTCGGCATTTCCTCCTACAATTCGCAGCGCACCCGCGAGGCAGCTGCCATTCTGAAGGATCTCGGCACGCCGTGCCTCATCCACCAGCCGAGCTATTCCATGCTCAACCGCTGGGTCGAGGACGACAAGCTGCTCGATACGCTCGATGAGGTCGGCATGGGCTCGATCGTGTTCTCGCCGCTCGCGCAGGGCATGCTGACGACGAAATATCTCGGCGGCATTCCCGCCGACAGCCGCGCGGCGCAGAACCACTTCCTCAAGAAGGACTTCATCCGCCCCTCGATCATCGACAATATCAAGAAGCTCAACGAGATCGCCGAAAAGCGCGGCCAGACGCTGGCGCAGATGGCGATCGCCTGGGTGCTGCGCGGCGGACGCGTGACCTCGGCGCTGATCGGCGCCAGCCGTTCCTCGCAGATCGTCGATTGCGTTGCCGCACTCGACAATCTCGAGTTCTCGGCAGAGGAGCTGAAGCAGATCGATGTCTATGCCAAGGAGGCCGACATCAACCTCTGGGCCAAGTCCGCAGAGCTGGAATAGTTTTGATCGCCCGGGGCAAAACCCCGGGCGTTTTTCTGGTATAGTTTGACGTACGTATAGCAAGAGCCTTGCTCAACGGAGGAGCCGCCATGATCCGCAATCCCATCCTGCCCGGGTTCAATCCCGACCCGTCCATCTGCCGCGTCGGTGACGATTATTACATCGCGACCTCGACCTTCGAATGGTATCCGGGTGTGCAGATCCATCACTCGCGCGATCTGGTGAACTGGAAGCTGGTGCGCCGGCCGCTGGAGCGGGCTTCGCAGCTCGACATGCGCGGCAATCCCGATAGCTGTGGCGTCTGGGCGCCGTGCCTTTCCTATGCGGACGGACAGTTCTGGCTGGTCTATACCGACGTCAAGCGCTTCGACGGCAACTTCAAGGACGCGCATAATTACATCGTGACCTCGCCCACGATCGAGGGCGAATGGTCCGAACCCGTCTACGTCAATTCCTCGGGCTTCGACCCGTCGCTCTTCCATGACGAGGATGGGCGCAAGTGGTTCGTCAACATGCAGTGGAACCACCGCACCGAGAGCTATGGCGGCTCGCCGAAGTCTCCAGCCTTTGACGGTATCCTGCTGCAGGAATGGGATCCGCAGACGAAGGCGCTGAAGGGCCCGATCAAGAACATTTTCGCCGGCAGCCCGCTCGGCCTGGTCGAGGGACCGCATCTCTTCCGCAAGAACGGCTGGTACTACCTGACGACGGCCGAAGGCGGCACCGGTTACGACCATGCGGTGACGATGGCGCGTTCGCGCAATATCGACGGCCCCTATGAGCTGCATCCGAACCGGCACTTGATCACCTCGAAGGACAATCCGGAAGCGGCGCTGCAAAGGGCAGGGCACGGGCAGTACGTCGAGACACCAGATGGCCAAGTCTATCACACGCATCTTTGCGGCCGGCCGCTGCCGCCGAAGCGTCGCTGCACGCTGGGGCGCGAGACGGCTCTGCAGAAATGTGTCTGGCGTGAGGATGGCTGGCTCTATCTGGAAAACGGCACTGTTGTTCCCGATGTCGAGGTGCCGGGTCTTGGCGATGCAAAGCGCGCTGAAAAACCTGTTCGCAGCGAGTATAGCTTCGATGGCGGCAAGCTGCCGGGTGATTTCCAGTGGCTGCGCACGCCGCAGCCGGAGCGCATCTTCAACCTGACGGAGCGCCCCGGCCATCTGCGCCTGATCGGCCGCGAGAGCATCGGTTCCTGGTTCGAGCAGGCGCTCGTCGCCCGCCGGCAGGAGCATCACAGTTTTCGCGCGGAAACGGTGGTGGAGTTTGCGCCGGATACCTATCAGCAGGTCGCCGGCCTGATACACTATTATAACCGCCACAAGTTCCATGCCGTCGTCGTAACCCTGCATGAAAAGCTCGGCCGCTGTGTCACGATNTTCTCCTGCGACGGCGATTATCCGCATGGGCGCATGAGCTTCCCGGCGGAAGCCGGCGTCGCGATCCCGGCTGAAGGGCGCGTGCAGCTCTCCATGGAGATCCGCGAAAACGACCTGCAATTCTTCTGGCAGACGGAAGGCAAGGGCGCCTGGCAGCCGATCGGCCCGGTTCTCGATGCCGGTGTCATCTCGGACGAGGGCGGGCGCGGCGAGCATGGCTCCTTTACCGGCGCCTTTGCCGGCGTTTTCGCCTTCGATACGTCGGGCCGGGCAAAGACGGCCGATTTCGACTGGTTCAATTACGACGAGCTTTGAGGGCTTCATGGCTGGCGATACCGGCATCGAGCGGCTGAACGAAACGCATGTCGAGGGCTTTCACCGGGCTCTCGACATTGTGGCGCGCGAGCGGAAATATCTGAGCCTGCTTGAAGCCCCGCCGCCGGAGGAGACGCGCAGGTTTGCGCTGTCTTCCATTGCCAGCGGCAACGTGCACTTCGTCGCCCTCGATGGCGGCGAGGTGATCGGCTGGTGCGACATCCGCCGGCATCACTTTCCCTCCCACGCCCATCGCGGCACGCTCGGCATGGGCCTGCTTCCCGCCTACCGTGGACAGGGGCTCGGCCGCCGGCTGATCGAGGCGTCGATTAAGGGCGCGCAGCAGGTGGGCATGCTTCGTATCGAACTTGGCGTGCATGCCGACAATGCAAGGGCGATCCGGCTTTACGAGGGGATCGGCTTCGTACGCGAAGGGGTGAGCCGCGATGCGTTTTGCGTCGATGGGGTTTATACGGACGTGATCGAAATGGCGTTGATTGCGCGATAGGTTTCGAGCGGCGGCTGCCGGGTTTTCGCTTCCCCATCGGAGAGACCGTGCCTGCAGGGGCTGTGGAAGCAATGGGCGTGGTCTCCTCATCCGACGCTTTACGCCACCGACCAGGGTCGAGCCACGGGTCTCGACCCGTCCTTCGACCCCCCCCCGCTGAGGAGAGGGGGAAACCGCCCGTTCAAAACACCGTTTCATCACGCCCGATTACGCAGACGTGATATCCGGCAACATGATCTCGCCACCTTCCGTTATCCTGAAATTAGGATATTAGGAATCGCGCATAAGTGCCCGATTCCATTACAGATCTTTAATTTTATTTTCAGATTCCGTTCATTTTCAGGGACGTAATTTCGGGGCGTGTTCAACACGAGGAAACCCCATGAAAAAGATCTTCGCAGCACTTCTCTCTACTTCTTTCCTGCTCTCGCCGATCGTCGCATCGCAAGCCAGCGCCGCCGATCATCGCCGTCCGCCGGTCGTCGTTCACGAGAAGGTCATCGTCCACAAAAAGGTCATCCGTCCGCATTACTGGGCCAGGGGTTACCGCATGTCGGCTGCCGAGCGTGGCCGCTACGGCGAAGTCCGCGACTATCGCCGCTATCGCCTGGCACCGCCGCCGCGCGGCTATCACTGGGTGAGGGCCGATAACGACTACCTTCTCGTCGGTATCGCCAGCGGCGTGATCTCCAGCATCATCGCCGCCAATCGCTGAGTTCACGCGCAATCCCGAAAAGAGGGCGGCTTCGGCCGCCCTTTTTTGTTCGCCGCGCGAATCGCGGTCCTTAGCCGTCAGGCCAATGCACCGCCGGGGCGCATGATCACGCCATCCTCCGTGACGATTGCATCCATTGGAACATCGTGCGGCTGCGGCTTGATCGTTCGGATTTGCTGTTGCGAGTATCCGATGCCGATTGCGAGCGGTTTGGGGGAGAGGGCGGCCAATGTCCGGTCGAAATAACCGCCGCCGACACCAAGGCGATAACAGCCGCGGTCGTAGCCGACCACAGGTGCAATGACGATATCGGGCCGCTGCTCCTCGCCGCCGGTGGGAATGAGAATGCCGAGCACGCCGCGCTCCAGCTTGGCTCCCGGCGTCCAGGCGCGGAATGTCAGCGGACCCGCTTTTTCTGCCACGACAGGCAGAAGGCAGGCCGCGCGCCCCACGATCTCCTTCATCCAGCCGCGCAGATCCGGCTCTCCCTGAAAGGGCCAGTAGACGCTGACGGATTTTCCCGCGACGACAGGACCCAGAAGGCGGTCGAGCTGCGCCGATATCAGCGCCGTCTTCTGCTCCCGATCGGTTGATCCTATCGATTTGCGGGCGTCGATCAGCCGCCTGCGCTCGCCACGGCGCCATTCCCGCACCACCTCCCACGGCTCTTCGAGACCCATATAGGCGGGATCGACTTCGTGCATCAGGCATGCGGGCGAGGCATAGGCCTCTGGTTCGTCTTTCTGCATCTGGCGGTCCGATCGGAAGAAGTTTTCAGTTCATGTGACGATTTTGGGCCGTGGGACGATTGCGATCATTCTCTGATTTGGAATAATAGACAAGTTCGTTCATCAAGCGAGATCGATGTGGATCTGTCTTCCCTGGAAATTTTCCTTGCCGTCGCCGAAGAGGGCAGCGTGACCCGCGCAGCCAGGAGGCTCTCGCGCGCGCCGTCCAACGTCACGACCCGTATCCAGGCCCTGGAAGGGCAGATGGATGCGGTGCTGTTCAGCCGCGATGGCAAACGCATGACGCTGACGCCGGAGGGCCAGACCTTCCTTTCCTATGCGAAACGGCTGACGGCCCTGGCCGGGGAGGCGCAGCTTGCGCTCAAGGGTATCCGTCCGCAGCCGGTGCTGCGTCTCGGTACAATGGAAAGCACGGCCGCAAGCCGGCTTCCGCCTGTACTTGCCCGTTTCAACGAGCAGAACCCGGATATTGCCCTGAAGCTCACGCTTGGCGCCACGCGGGAGCTGACAAAGGCGGTTTTATCCGGCGATCTCGATTGCGCGCTGATTGCCACACCACAGGGCGAACCCGGCTGGCTGTCATCCGCAGGTCCGGATGCCGGCGATCTCCATTCTGCGCGCGTCTACGAGGAGGACCT
>Ga0055528_1001992_pt1 | contig 11492 bp, 10 predicted proteins | sample AraplaCol_mMS_r2_2_FD_55006 | JGI IMG/M metagenome (GOLD analysis project Ga0055528, IMG submission 55006) | Arabidopsis root microbial communities from North Carolina, USA - plate scrape MF_Col_mMS_r2 | ecosystem: Host-associated > Plants > Roots > Endosphere | place: USA: North Carolina...
TCCTTCAGCGCCGAGAGCATCTTCGCGCGCACCGCNTCGACGACGACGAGGCTGTTCTCCGACGAGCAGCTGGTCGCGTTGTCGAAGGTCTTGGAGCGCACGATGCGATCGGCNGCGGCCTCTACGTCCGCCGTCTCGTCGACGATGCCCGCCACGTTGCCCGCGCCCACGCCGAAGGCCGGCGTGCCGCTCGCGTACGCCGCGCGCACGTTGGCCTGCGAGCCGGTGGCCACCACCAGGTCGCACAGCCGCATCAGCTCGGCGGTCGACTGCTTGTTGACCGGCGCGGGCAGCAGCTGCACCAGGTCGCGCGGTGCGCCGATGCGGTCGAACTGCGCGTGGATGAACTCGATGAGCCGCGCCGCCGTCGACCAGCCCTTGGGCGAGGGCGCGACGATGACCGCGTTGCGCCCTTTGAGCGCATTGATGATCTTGTTGGCCGGCGTCGCGCCCGGGTTGGTCGATGGCGTGATGGCGCACACCACGCCCACGGGCCGCGCGATCTCGACGATGCCGCGCGCCGGGTCTTCAGCGATCACGCCCACCGAGCGTGCGCCGTGCAGGTCGCGCAGCAGGCCGAAGGTCTTGCGGTGGTTCTTGCGCACCTTGTCCTCGACGTTGCCCACGCCGGTGTCGGCCACGGCCAGCTCGGCCAGCTCGCGGTTGCGTGCCGGCTCGANGATGGCCCAGCCCGCCGCNACNACGGCGGTGTCGACCTGCGCCTGCGACCANGTCTCGTAGATGCGCTGCGCGGCGCGGGCGCGCGCCACCAATTCGGCGATGGGGGAAGAGGGGGTGTTCGGGTGTTCCATGGGGCCTGCGTGGATCAATCCACCTTGATGTTTGCTTCCCTGGCGAGCTTCTGCCAGCGCACGAGTTCGGCGGTCACGACCTTGCCCAGTTGCTCCGGCGTGCCGCCCACGCCTTCGCTGCCCTGTGCGAGCAGCTTGTCGCGAATCTCGGGTTCCTTGACGACGGTGTTGATCACGCGGTTGAGCCTGTCGATGGCGGGCTTGGGCGTCTTCGCGGGCACGAACACGGCGTACCAGGAGTCGACGTCGAAGTCGGCGATGCCGGCCTCCTGCATCGTCGGCACGTCGGGAAAGGCCGCGCTGCGCCTGGTGGTCGATACCGCGAGCGCCTTGAGCTTGCCGGCCTTCACGAACTGCGCGGCCGCCGGAATCGACACCCACAGCAGCGGCACCTGCCCGCCCATCACGTCGGTCACGGCCGGGCCGCCGCCGCGGTACGGCACGTGCGTCATCTGCGTGCCGGTGCGCAGCTTCAGGAGCTCGCCGGCCAAGTGGCCTGGCGAGCCGTTGCCCACCGATGCGAAGGAGATGCTGTCGGGCTTGGCCTTGGCCAGCGCGACCAGTTCCGCCACCGTGTTCGCCGGAAACTGCGTGTTGGCCACCAGGATCTGCGGCAGCGAGGCGACCATGCCCACGGGTGCGAAGTCCTTCGCGGTGTCGAAGCTCAGCTTCGCGTAGATGGCCGGGTTGATGGTGTGTGACGAGAGCGTGAACAGCACCGTGTAGCCGTCCGGCGGCGACTTGGCCACCAGCTCGGTACCGATGGAGCCCGCCGCGCCGCCGCGGTTGTCGATGAGCACCTGCTGGCCCAGCAACGCCGAGAAGCGCTCCTGCACGATGCGCGCGATCACGTCGGTGCCGCCGCCGGGCGGGTAGGGCACGACGAGGCGGATCGGCTTGTTGGGGTAGTCGCTGCCGTTGTCCGCCTGCGCGGCAAGGGGCGAGGCGAAGGCAGCGAGCGCGGCGAGAGCCAGCATCCCGGCGCGATGCCAGGGGGCGAAGAACAACTTCATTCGGGTCTCCTTCTCTTTGTGATGGACATCGGCGACGGCCCGGCCGGTGCGGCGCCCACGCGATAGCCCAGCGTGACGCTGGCATCGCGCGCGCAGGCCATCAGGTGATCGGCCAGCCCGCGCGCCTGCGTGCGCGCGAAGCGGATCGAGGGCACGCTCATGCCGACGGCCGCCACGGCCTCGCCGCGTGCATTGAGCACGGGCACGCCGAGGCCGCAAACGCCGATGCGCCATTCCTCGCGGTTTTCTGCATAACCGCGGGCGCGGGAGCGTTCCAGTTCGTTGAAAAGGGTGCCGAAGTCGGTGATGCTGTTCTTGGTGTGCGGCTCCAGCGTGCCCAGGCACTCCTGCAGCGCCGGCACGCTCAGGCCTGCCGCGGCGAGCAGCGCCTTGCCCGAAGCCACGCAGTACGCCGCCGCGCGACCGCCGATGCGCGAGTAGGCGGCCACCGGCAGGGGGCTGTCGAACTTGTCGAGGTAGACGATCTCCGCGCCGTCGAGCACCGCGAGGTGGATGGTCTCGCCCGTGGCCTGCGCGAGCTGCGCGAGATGAGGGCGCAGCAGCGAGCCGATGTCGGATGCCTCGGAAACCATCGCCCCGAGTTCGAAGAGCCTGAGGCTGGGCCGGTAGGTGCTCGTGCCCGGGTCCTGCACGGCCCAGCCGCATTCGACCAGCGTCTGCAGCGTGCGGTGCGCGTTGCTGCGCGCCATGCCGAATGCCTGCGCCAGTTCGGTGACGCGGCAGTCGCGCTGCTGGCGCACCATCCATTCGATGGCGGCGAGGCCCTTGGCAAGCGTGGAGTCCATGAGGCTTGGCTTTCCTTGTTGTTCCGAATATTGGAACAGCGTTCTCGGATGTGAAACGCAATGTAAGAACGCCTGGTGCCCCTTGTCAATCAGGGACTTGGATGTAGTTCTAAATGCCTCAGCGGCGATGGCGTCCCGCCATGAGCCCGATCACCTCGCGGAAGATGGTGTTGCCGCTCGGGTTCGCCAGATCGAGCACATGGCTGCGGCTGTAGCAGGGGCTCAGGTCGAGGCCCACGCCGATGCCGGCGATCTCGATGTCGCCGCGCTGTTCCTGGCGCGCGACCACGTCGCGCAGGTGGTGGTCGAGGTAGTGCGCGTCGTTGGCGAGGTGCGTGGCGCTGTCCATCGGCGAGCCATCGGAGATCACCATCAGCAGCTTGCGCGCCTCGCCGCGCTGGCGCAGCCGCATGCAGGCCCAGTCGACCGCCTCGCCGTCGATGCCTTCGCGGAACAGGTCCGCCTTGAGCAGCGCCGCCATTGCGGGGCGCGCGCGTCGCCATGGCGTGGCCGCGGCCTTGAAGACGATGTGGCAGCGCTCGTTGAGCCGCCCCGGATGCGGCGGCCTGCCCGCGCGCACCCACTCGCGCTGCGGGCGTCCACCGTTCCACGCGCCGGTGGTGAAGCCCAGCACCTCGCAGGCCACGCCAGCCTGTTCGAGTGCGCGCGCGAACACGTCGACCATCATCGCCACCGGTTCGGCGTGCTCCTTCATCGAACCCGAGCAGTCGATGAGGAAGGTGACGATGCAATCGGCCAGCGGCTCCATGCGCTCGGTGCGGAACAGGCGGCGCTCGGTGGGCGAGGCCACGAGCTGCGCGAGGCGGCGGCCATCGACGAGGCCTTCCTCCTGCGCACCGTCCCAACCGTCGCGTTCGGGCTCGGCTAGCAGTGCGCGCAGCTCGCGCGCGAGGCGGGCGATGTTCACGCCCTGCGCGGCGATGCGGCGGTCGAGCTTCTCGCGATGGCCTGCGAGCACTTCCTTGCGTGCGAGCGTGGCGGCATCGTGTTCGCGGTCGTAGGCGTCGGTGAAGACGCGGTAGGCACCGCCAGCGCCTTCGAGCACCTCGCTGCGGCCCGACTCGGCGGTGGTGAAGCGCTCGACGATCTCCTGGTCCATATCGGCCACGAGGCTGAACACGCTGCGTTTGTCGTCCACGTGGGCATCGCGCGCGGCTTCGCTGTCTCCGTCGCCGGCCTCGTGCAGCATCGCGGCAACGATGCGCGCGATGGCGCGGGCGTGCACCGCATAGGCCGCCTGGTCGGCACGGTCCTTGCGCAGGCCGGCCAGCGCGTGGCCGATCAGCGGTGCGAGCGCGAAGCGCGTGGCTTCGAGCATGTCCTCGGTTTCCTCGACGACCTGTTCGCCGTTGACGCGCGCACGGCAGATCTGCGCGACGGCATACAGCAGCAGGCCGCGCGCGGTGTCGGTCAGCCCGGAGTGATGAAAGGCGAGCGACCACTGCTCGTGCCGGTGCCGCAGGTTGTGCCGCATGCCCACCATGGCCTCTGGCGCCATCGCCTCGGCGCGGAACTGCTCCAGCATCTCGAACAGCATGCGCTCCACCGGCTCCTCGGGGCGCAGGCTCTGGTGCAGCGCCGCATCCGATGCGGTGAGCCGCAGCGCGAGCCCGTCGGCCACGCCACGGAAGGACGCGAAGTCGTCGGTGTCGGGCGAGGGATGCAGGTGCGGCGCGAACCAGGGCAGCGCCATGCGGCCGCGGTGCAGGCGCCGTCCGCGAAAGTGCAGGTCGCGCTCGCCGCTGAATGCGCGCACCACGCCCGCGCAGAGCTCGGCGACGAGTTCTTCCTGCCGCACGCGGCGCTGCATCGCGCTCGCGGGGCCGGCGGTCATTCGCGCGGGCCCGCCGAGAGCTGGTGCGATTCCTTCAGTTCGCGGTCGAAGCAGCGCTGGAAGTACTCGGCCACCAGCGGGCGTTCAGCGTCGTCGCACTTGTTGACGAAGGAAAGGCGGAAGGCCAGCGCCGGGTCCTTGAATATCTCGATGTTCTCGGCCCAGGTGATGACGGTGCGCGGCGACATCAGCGTCGAGAGGTCGCCGGCCGCGAAGCCCTTTCGCGTGAGGTCGGCCACGGCCACCATCGATGCGACCAGCTTCGTGCCCGCCTCGTCGGCCAGCGAAGGCACGCGCGCCTGCACGATGGCGATCTCTTCCGCGGCCGGCAGGTAGTCGAGCGAGGCCACGATGTTCCATCGGTCGATCTGCGCGTGGTTGAGCCGCTGCGCGCCGTGGTAGAGGCCATTGAGGTTGCCCAGGCCCACGGTGTTGGCGGTGGCGAAGAGGCGGAAGAAGGGATGCGGGCGCAGCACCCGGTTCTGGTCCATCAGCGTGAACTTGCCGTCGCGCTCCAGGATGCGCTGGATGACGAACATCACGTCGGGCCGGCCCGCGTCGTACTCGTCGAAGATCAGCGCTACCGGCCGCTGCAGCGCCCAGGGCACGATGCCTTGCTGGAACTCGGTGACCTGCTTGCCTTCGCGCAGCACCACCGCGTCTTTTCCCACGAGGTCGAGCCGGCTGATGTGGCCGTCGAGGTTCAGGCGCACGCAGGGCCAGTTCAGCCGCGCCGCCACCTGCTCGATGTGGGTCGACTTGCCGGTGCCGTGCAGGCCCTGCACCATCACGCGCCGGTCGCGCATGAAGCCGGCGAGGATGGCGAGCGTCACGTCGGGGTTGAAGCGGTAGACCGCGTCGACCTCGGGCACGTGGTCGTCGCGCTCGCTGAATGCAGGCACGCGCAGGTCGGAGTCGATGCCGAACACCTCGCGCACGCTGAGCATCCGGTCGGGTCGAAGGTCGGCGGTATCGGTCATGGCGGTTCCTGCGAAAGAGGTGTGTTCAGGCCTGCGCGCGGTCGGAGGCCGCGTCGGCGTCGATGCGGCTCAGTGCCTGAGCGGCACGCTGCAATGCGGGCAGCAGCGTCTTCGCCTTGGCCGCGTCGAGCCGCATCACCGGCGCCTGCACCGCGATGCAGAGGTTGGAGGGGGCGTCGTCGCCCGAGGGCACCAGCGTGGCGATGCACAGCAGGCCGGGCAGGAACTCCTCGTGGTCAATGGCGTAGCCGTCCTTGCGTACGCGCTGTACTTCCTTTTCCAGCGCCTCGGGATCGGTCAGCGTGCGGGGCGTGTAGGTTTCGAGCGGCGCATGAGACAGCAGCCGGCGGCGCTGCGCCGCGCTCATCTGCGAGAGAAAGATCTTGCCGCTGGCCGAGCAGTGCACAGGCACGCGCGAGCCCGAGTGCAGGTAGAAGCGCAGCGGCGCGGCGGTCTCCACGCGGTCGAGGTAGACGACCTCGCTGCCCGAAAGGGCAGTGAGGTTGCAGCTCTCGCCGATCTCTTCCACCAGCTGGCGCAGCACCGTGTGGCGCGCGCCGTGCAGGCTGTCGTTGAGCAGCAGGTTCTCGGCCAGCCGCCGCAGCCGCGTGCCGATGCCGTAGTGCCGGCCGTCGCCTTCGCGCTGCAGCAGCCCCGCGCCTTCGAGCTGCTGCAGCATGCGGTGCAAGGTCGGTTTGGGCAGGCCGGTTTCTTCCACCAGGCCCTGCAGCGAATAGCGCTGGTCTTTCGCGGCCATGACTTCGAGCAGCGCGAACAGGCGCATGGTGGGCGAGTCACCACCCGAGCCGGCCGGTTCGGCGGCGTCCACGGAAAGCCCTTTGACGATCTTCATGGCGCGAATCATAGGTGTTTTACAAAAAAAGAGACAAGACGTTCCGATTTTTGTAAATTGTTTGACGCGGTGCCGATGCCGTCCTATATTCCGCCGGAATGAATTCCGGAACAAGAAGTTCCGACTTTTAGAGCGAAACCCGCCCCTTCATCCTTCCAGGAGACGCCTCCCATGAGCCAGAAGCAAGCCGCAGCCCCCGCACGCGAAGCCGTCAAGGGCGTGCAGAAGATGACGCCCTCCGAGGCTTTCGTCGAGACCATGGTCGCCAATGGCGTGACCGACATCTTCGGCATCATGGGCTCGGCCTTCATGGACGCGATGGACATCTTCGCGCCCGCGGGCATCCGCCTCATTCCGGTGGTGCACGAGCAGGGCGGCGCCCACATGGCCGACGGCTATGCGCGCGTGTCGGGCCGCCACGGCCTCGTCATCGGCCAGAACGGCCCCGGCATCAGCAACTGCGTGACGGCCGTCGCGGCCGCCTACTGGGCGCACAGCCCGGTCGTGATGATCACGCCCGAGACCGGCACCATGGGCATGGGACTCGGCGGCTTCCAGGAAGCCAACCAGCTGCCGATGTTCCAGGAGTTCACCAAGTACCAGGGCCACGTCAACAACCCCAAGCGCATGGCCGAGTACACCGCGCGCTGCTTCGACCGCGCCATCTCCGAGATGGGCCCGACGCAGCTGAACATTCCGCGCGACTACTTCTACGGCGAGATCCAGTGCGAGATCCCGAAGCCGATGCGCGTGGAGCGCGGCGCGGGCGGCGAGAACAGCCTGAATGCGGCGGTCGAGTTGCTGGCCTCCGCAAAATTCCCGGTGATCCTCTCGGGCGGCGGCGTGGTCATGGGCGACGCGGTGGAGGAGTGCAAGGCACTCGCCGAGCGCCTGGGCGCGCCGGTGGCCAACGGCTACCTGCGCAACGACTCCTTCCAAGGCCGCGATGAAGCTGATCGCGCAGGCCGACGTGGTGCTCGCGCTCGGCTCGCGCATGGGCCCCTTCGGCACGCTGCCGCAGCACGGCATGGACTACTGGCCGAAGGAGGCGAAGATCATCCAGGTCGAGGCCGACCACACCAACCTGGGCCTGGTGAAGAAGATCACCGTGGGCATCCACGGCGACGCCAAGGCCACGGCCAAGGAGCTGCTCAAGCGCCTGCAGGGCAAGACACTGGCCTGCGATGCCACCAAGGCCGAGCGCGCCGAGAAGATCAAGGCCGAGAAGGCCGCGTGGGAGAAAGAGCTCGACGAGTGGACCCACGAGCGCGACCAGTTCAGCCTCGACGCCATCGAGGAAGCGAAAGGCGAGAAGACGCCCACCGGCGGCAGCTACCTGCACCCGCGCCAGGTGCTGCGCGAACTCGAGAAGGCCATGCCGCCGCGCGTGATGGTCTCCACCGACATCGGCAACATCAACGCCATCGCCAACAGCTACCTGCGCTTCGAGGAGCCGCGCAGCTTCTTCGCGCCGATGAGCTTCGGCAACTGCGGCTATTCGCTGCCCACCATGATCGGCGCCAAGTGCGCGGCGCCCGACCGCCCGGCCGTGGCCTATGCCGGCGACGGCGCCTGGGGCATGAGCATGGTCGAGATCATGACGGCCGTGCGCCACGACATCCCGGTGACGGCGGTGGTCTTCCACAACCGCCAGTGGGGCGCGGAGAAGAAGAACCAGGTCGACTTCTACAACCGCCGCTTCGTCGCCGGCGAGCTCGAGAGCGAGAGCTTCGCGGGCATCGCCAAGGCCATGGGCGCAGAGGGCATCGTGGTCGACAGGCTCGAGGACGTGGGACCGGCGCTGAAGAAGGCCATCGACATGCAGATGAACGAAGGCAAGACCTGCGTGATCGAGATCATGTGCACCCGCGAGCTGGGCGACCCGTTCCGCCGCGATGCGCTGTCCAAGCCGGTACGATTCCTCGACAAGTACAAGGACTACGTCTGAACTCAAGCCACCCCATGACCGGTTCGCTGCTGACGCTCAACGCGGGTTCGTCTTCCATCAAGGTCGCGCTGTTCGACGCGGCCGGCGATGGCGACGCCGCGCTGCCGGCGGCGCGCTGGTCGGGGCAGGCCGATGGGCTGGGCGCGGGCCTGAAGGCGCGGCTGCGTGTGCGAGATGCCGACGGGCAGGCCTTGCACGACGCGCCGCTCGAAGGCGCACAGGCTTCGCACCAGGGGGCGCTTGCGGCGCTGCTCGATTGGCACGCGAAGCAGTCGGGAGGAGGGCGCATCGCGGCCGTGGGCCATCGCATCGTGCATGGCGGCGCGGACTTCGTGGCGCCGGTGCGCATCGATGCCGGCGTGCTCGACGCGCTGGCGAAACTGGAACCGCTGGCGCCGCTGCACCAGCCGCACAACCTTGCGGGCGTGCGCGCGGCGATGGCGGCATTCGAGGGAGTGCCGCAGGTCGCCTGCTTCGACACCGCCTTCCACGCGGTGCAGCCCGAGGTCAACCGGCGCTTCGCGCTGCCGCGCGAGCTGCACGACGCGGGCGTGCGTCGCTACGGCTTCCACGGCCTTTCCTACGAATCCATCGTCGCGCAGTTCGCCCGTATCGCGCCCGAGCTCGCGCAGCGGCGCGTGATCGTCGCGCACCTGGGCAACGGCGCCTCGATGTGCGCCATCGCGCAAGGCCGATCGGTCGCGACGACGATGACCTTCTCGCCGCTCGACGGGCTGACCATGGGCACGCGCTGCGGCCAACTCGACGCGGCCGTCGTGCTCTACCTGATGCGCTCGCGCGGCATGTCGGCCGACGAGGTCGAGGCGCTGCTGTTCCGCCAGTCGGGGCTGCTCGGCATCTCGGGCGTGTCCAGCGACATGCGCGTGCTGGAGGCCTCGGCCGAACCTGCCGCCGCCGAGGCCATCGGCCACTTCGCCGAGCAGGTGGTGCAGCACATGGGCAGCCTCGCGGCGGCGCTGCGCGGCGTCGATGCCATCGTGTTCACCGGCGGCATCGGCGAGAACGGCGCGGCGTTGCGCGAACGCATCCTCGAAGACTGCGAGTGGCTGGGCGTGAATGTCGATGCCGCCGCGAACCGCAGCGGTGCCGCGCGGCTGACTACGGCCGAGAGTCCCGTCAGCGCGTGGGTGCTGCGCACCGATGAAGAAGCCGTGATCGCCAGGCACACGGCGCGTGTGCTGCGAGCCGCCGGCTGAAGACTTCTAGCGGCGCGGCACGATGGCGCCGCAGTGGCGCAAAAAGTCCGCCGTCGCGCGGCCCAGCAGCTTGTCGCGGTGCATCACCGTCGCCAGCCGCCGCACGCCGGCCGGCAGCCTCGTGCGCAGCTCCACCAGATGCCCGTCTTCCAGCGCCTGCGCCACCGTGTAGCGCGAGAGGCACGCGAGCCCGGTGCCCGATGCCACCACGCGCTTGATGGCCTCGGTGCTGCCCAGNTCGAAGCCCACGTGCACCTGCTCCAGGTTCTGGATGAGCCATGCGTCCGTCACCTGCCGNGTGCCNGAGCCNTGCTCGCGCANCACCCAGGTGGCCTGCGAGAGCTGCCTGTGCGTGGCGACGCGGCCCGCCAGCTCGTGGCCGGGCGCAGCGACGATCACCAGTTCGTCTTCGCGCCAGGGCCGCACCACGAGGTCGGGGTGCGTCTGCGGGCCTTCGATGAAGCCCACGTCCACGTCGAAGCCGGCCACTGCCTCGATCACGTCGTGCGTGTTCGCGATGTGCAGGTGCACCTGGCTCTGCGGATGCAGCGCCGTCCAGGTCGACACCCGCTCCGGCAGCAGGTACTCGCCGATGGTGAAGCTGGCCGCCACGCGCAGCGGCGCCGCATGCTCGCCGCTGAAGAGCGCCTCGACCTCCGCGGCCTGGTCCAGCAGCGCCTGTGCCTTGGGCAGCAAGGCACGGCCGTTCTCGTTGAGCACCAGCCGGCGCCCGAGCCGGTCGAAGAGCTGGACGCCCACCGAAGACTCCAGGTCGGCCAGGGCGCTGCTGGCGGCCGACTGCGAACGCGCGATGCGGTCGGCCGCGGCGCGGGTGCTGCCTTCGCGCGCGGTGGCGACGAACACTTCAAGTTGGCGCAGGTTCAGGCGCAGGCGGGAGCTCGATGCGGTGCCCTGCTGCTGATCAGTTTTTCCGGTCATGGTGAGCGATATTCTCTGCTTTTTCGTTTGATCGAGGCTGCATACCATCGAGCGGACCCCGCCTGAAAACAAAGGACCGCCAAGTGTTCAGCTTCCTGTCTCGCGAGCCCGTGCACGACCCGCTGGTGGCGCCCACGCCCACGGCCGACACCACGGTCAAGACCACCACCTGCTACATGTGCGCCTGCCGCTGCGGCATTCGCGTGCACCTGCGGGAGGGCGAGAAGGGCCCCGAGGTGCGCTACATCGACGGCAACCCGAACCACCCGCTGAACCAGGGCGTGATCTGTGCCAAGGGCTCTTCGGGGATCATGAAGCAGGTGTCTCCCGCGCGCATCACGCAGCCGCTGCTGCGCAAGGCCGGCAGCGAGCGCGGAGCGGGCGAGTTCGAGCCCATCAGCTGGGAGCGCGCCTTCGATATGCTGACCGAGCGGCTCGCGAAGATCCGCGCCACCGATCCGAAGAAGTTCGCGCTCTTCACCGGGCGCGACCAGATGCAGGCGCTCACGGGCCTCTTCGCGCGGCAGTTCGGCACGCCCAACTACGCGGCGCACGGCGGCTTCTGCTCGGTCAACATGGCCGCGGGAATGATCTACACCATCGGCGGCAGCTTCTGGGAGTTCGGTGGGCCCGACCTGGAACGCGCCAAGCTGTTCGTGATGATCGGCACGGCAGAGGACCATCACAGCAACCCGATGAAGATCGCCATCAGCAAGTTCAAGCGCGCGGGCGGACGCTTCATCTCCATCAACCCGGTGCGCACCGGCTATTCGGCCATCGCCGACGAGTGGATTCCGATCAAGCCCGGCACCGACGGCGCGCTCTTCATGGCGCTGCTGCACGAGCTGATCGGCAACGAGCTGGTGGACCACGCGTTCCTCAAGCGCTTCACCAACGCGCCGCAGCTGGTGGTGCTCGACGACTGCGAGCGCGAAGGCCTGTTCGCCTTCGATCCCGAGCGAGGCCCGCCGGGCGACGGCCGCAACCCGCACAACAAGCTGGTGTGGGACAAGGCCAGCGGCAGCGTGAAGCCCGCGTACCCCGAAGGCATCGCCGACGGCTGCGACCC
>Ga0055528_1001995_pt1 | contig 11482 bp, 9 predicted proteins | sample AraplaCol_mMS_r2_2_FD_55006 | JGI IMG/M metagenome (GOLD analysis project Ga0055528, IMG submission 55006) | Arabidopsis root microbial communities from North Carolina, USA - plate scrape MF_Col_mMS_r2 | ecosystem: Host-associated > Plants > Roots > Endosphere | place: USA: North Carolina...
CCCGGAAGGCGACGTTCGAATGCGCTTTCGGCGTCGTCGAGCGGGCAACCCATACGAACACCTCCTGGGAACAGGCGATGTTCGAGGCTGTCGCCCATCGCTTCGTCGATATCAGCGAGCCGGGCTTCGGCGTCGCGCTGCTCAACAATGCCAAATATGGCCATAGCGCCCGCGGCAATGTGATCGGCATGAGCCTGGTGCGCGGGCCGATCTATCCGGATCCGCTGGCCGATGAAGGNGANCAGAGCTTTACCTATGCGCTGATGCCGCATGAGGGTGCCTGGCATGAAGGCGGTGTTCTCGACGAGGCGATCGATCTCAATCAGCCGCTCGTCGCGGCCGAAGCCAGCGGCCTCTCCGCCGGCACTTTCGCGCCGCTTACCGTCAACGGCACACCCGTCGCTTTCTCGGGCCTGAAGCCGGCGGAAGAAGGCGATGGCCTCATCCTGCGCCTCTACGAACCGGCCGGCCGGCGCGGCCGGCTCTCCCTCGGCCTGCCTTCCGGATGGGCGGCATCGCAGCCGCTGAACATTCTCGAAGAGCCGATGGAGCGGATTGGACCTGCCGACATCATGCCGTTCGAAGTCAGGACCTGGAGGCTGCAAAAAGCCTGACGCCGCTTGTCTGGGAGATCACGCTCCGCCGCTTCGTTTGCGGCGGAGCAGTTACCGGGCGCAGCCCGTACAACCGGGCTGGTCGCCAGCGATGTCCGCTTTCGGCATTCATTATCCCGATCGCGCAGACAAGTCCCAAGCGCGGCGAAAATGGAACTTTTTATTAGTTTCTTATCGGCTGTTAGTCGGCTGTGGCCACGACAAAAAGNCTCCCCTCGNAAGCGAAGGTGATCTCGGAACGTCGGTCGCATAGGTGGCGATCGAATGAAGTCGATCACCCATTCCGTAGCCGGCAGGGGATATGAGGACTCCTGTTTGCGCTAAGCAGGAACTGACACATGCCCGCAAGTATNTTTTCGCGCATCAGCACCAAACTGGCCATGCTTTCCGCCATCGGCATTTTGCTGGTTGCGGTTATGCTCCTTACCGTCTGGCAGGGAGGCCAGCATGTCGCTCAGCGCGCGAAATACCGGGACGAGCAGTTGATCGTCTCGCGCGATCTGGTCGATGCCAAGGCGTCGTTGCGCGGCNTGCAGGTCGGCGTGCGTGATCTGCGTCTCGCCACTTCCACGGATGAGATTGCCAAGGCAGCCGACTACATCGCCGCACGCCATCACTCNGTTATAAAATATCTGGACGATGCCATGGAGGGGTTGCGATTGCAGGTCAACAGGGACCGGATCGTGAAGCTCAAGGCGTTGGGCGACAGGCTTTATGCCGCCACCGACGACATGGCCGAAATCGTCAAGGCAAAGCTTGCCCTCAAGGCCGGCGATCCTTCGCTTAACGCAAAGGAGAAGGACGTTCAGGTAAAATTGTTGGCAATTTCAGACGAGACAGCCCAGCTGATCGATGAAGGGGTGGACGCCGCNAAGGCGATGGCGACAANGGCTGAGGAAGAGGCGGATGCCGGCNCTCTTCTCGTTCTAAGCCTCAATCTTGGCATCGGCCTGCNGACCATCGCCACGCTGATCGGCGCTGCGGTCTTTGGCGCTCGCGTGATTGCAAAGCCGATCGGCCGGATTACCGCAAGCATGAGCAAGCTTGCAGAGGGCAATCTCGCTGCCGAAATCCCCTTCGCCAATCGNCGCGACGAAATCGGCCAGATGGCCCGCGCCGTCGAGATCTTCAAGCAAAACGGCATCAAGGTGCGTGAGTTGGACGCTGCCGGTGCGGATAAGCGGGCGAAGGTCATTGAAATGCAGATGAACATCGACGCGGTCATCACCGCAGCGGTTGCCGGAGACTTCACGCGTCGCGCCGTCGTGGAATATGGCTATCAGGACCTGAACCAATTCGCATCGGGCGTGAATGACCTCGTTGCGGCAGTCAACCGCGGAATCGCCGAGACCTGTCGCGTGGTTGCTGCGCTCGCCGACGGCGACCTGACCGAGAACATGAGGGGCGAATTCCAGGGCGCCTTTGGCGAGCTCAAGGAAAACGTCAACGCGACGATGGTCAGCCTGCGCTCCGTTCTCGGCGAGGTGCGCGCCGCTGTCGACATCATCAACGGCGGCGCCGGCGAAATGCGGATTGCCTCTGGAGATCTGTCGAAACGCACCGAGCAGCAGGCGGCGTCGCTGGAGGAAACCTCCTCTGCCCTGGAGGAGATCACCGTCGCAGTGAAGAACTCGACCGAGCGGGCACTGGAAGCCAGCCACATGGTGGATGAGGCGAAGAAANNCNCCGGGCAGTCGAGCGCCGTCGTNAGCCAGGCCGTTTCGGCCATGGGGCGGATCGAGCAGGCCTCCGGCGAAATNGTCCAGATTATCAACGTTATCGACGAGATCGCCTTCCAGACCAATCTTCTGGCGCTCAATGCNGGGGTCGAGGCGGCACGCGCCGGTGAGGCCGGCAAGGGCTTTGCCGTCGTCGCACAAGAGGTGCGCGAANTGGCGCAACGCTCGGCCAATGCGGCCAAGGACATCAAGGTGCTGATCAACCGCTCCAGCAGCGAAGTCCATTCCGGGGTGAAGCTGGTGACGGCGACGGGTGAGGCGCTTGGCGATATCCAGGGCCAGGTGGTCAAGATCGACGAGCATGTGCGCTCGATCGCNACGGCGGCAAGGGAGCAGTCGACCGGCCTCTCCGAGGTCAGTACTGCCGTCAATCAGATGGATCAGGTGACGCAGCAGAATGCGGCGATGGTGGAGGAATCGACCGCAGCCACGAACCGGCTGGCGGACGAGGCGGCGAATCTCGCCCGATTGATCGCCCGCTTCAAACTGGATGCCGCTCAAGTAGCCCCACGCGCCGTCACGTCGGAAAGCAGANCGGCGATCTCTCCTGCGCGCGCGCTCGGTCAGAGGCTGGCAGGCGCATTTGGCAGATAAGTTGCCGTGGCGGCTGCCGTGATTGCCGCCGGTCGAAAAGCGTCAGGGCGGGCGGCAAAGTTCGCAACCACAAAATCCACGAAAGCGCGGACTTTTGGTGAAAGCTGACGATTGGATGGCCAGACGAGCGAGAGCGAACCGTACGGNACCATGAAGGAGGTGAGGACGGGGACCAAATTTCCGGTTCGCATATCGGGCTCTGCGACGTAGACGGGCAGATGCGCAAGGCCCAAACCGTCCCGTGCTGCTCGCAGACCTGCATCCGTGTTGTTGAATGTCAGGCTTCTCGGCAAAAGCAGCCGCTCGCATGGCGGGCGGAATGCCCACNGCGCGACACGACCGCTGGACGGGTANTTGAAGTGAATGCAGGCATGTCGGNAGAGATCATCCGGGGTCTCCGGTCGCCCATGGCGCTTGAGATAATCGGGACTTCCGCAAACGACGAAATGTTGATCGCCGAGATGGCGGGCAATCAATCGTGCATCGGCAAGCTCACCGCTGCGCACGACGACATCCAGGCCCTCTGCGACCAGGTCTATGACCCTGTCTTCGAAATCGATGTCCAGCTCGATCTCGGGAAATCGCTCGGCAAAGATCGGCAGGATCGGCATAAGAAGGTGATGTCCGACGATATGCGGCACGCTGACACGCAGGCGTCCCCTTGGGCGTTCCCGGCTTCGTGAGACTGTAGCCTCTGCGTCATCCATGTCGTCGAGGATGCGTTTGTAGCGCTCGTAGAGAACGGCTCCTTCCTCGGTCAGGCTGATACTGCGCGTCGTCCGGTTGAAGAGCCGCACGCCCAGCCGGCTTTCGAGGCGCGCCACGGCTTTTCCGATCGCCGACGGCGAAACTCCGGCAACCCTGGCGGCTGCGACATAGCTCTGTTGTTCGGCGGCGTAAACGAAGGCGACAACGCCTGCGAGACTCTCCACATCAACACCCAATTNAAGACATTTTGTCCTTTATGTAAGTCCAGGAGCGGTAATTGATCAATATTGCATAGGAAATATCCTCTGTCTGAATGCGCGGCCAGCCAATATCAAAGGAGTGAGCGATATGCGGGACTATGCAAAAGAACGACCCGAGCACACGGAAAAATACATCGGAGAGAATGACTTATTTCTGGAAATATTTCATGGGCGCGGTGATTCAAGGCAGTCCGTTCGGCCGCCTTTGCTCTTCGTCCACGGCGCCTTTACCGGGAGCTGGATGTGGAGCAAGTACATTCCGTATTGCATATCGGCGGGATGGAACTGCTATTGCATCAACCTGCGAGGCCACTACAAAAGCAGGTCGGCGGATTTCACAAAAATCCTGTTTGAAGATTACCTGGAAGACATCCGGCTGGTGATCTCCGAAATCGTCGAAGAATGTGGAACTCCTCCCATCGTGATCGGATTCAGCATGGGAGGAATCCTGAGCCAAAAGCTGGCGGAAAGCGTGGGGATTGCCGGACTGGCGCTGATCGATTCCAGCATTTGCAGGGAAGTGCATGCCGAAGTGCCCTATCGCGATCTCGCGTTAAGAATGCCCGGCCTCGTGGTCCCCGCGCCCGCACGCGACGAGCAAATGAGTATCGATGAAACATTCGAGGATATCGCATTCCAGCGGAAGTACCTGTCCATGGAATCTGCAAAGGCATTCGACGCATTTTCCTTTCATTTCGGGGCGGAGGGGATTTCCGTCGAAGGCGAGAGGATCACCTGTCCCAGCCTCGTCATTTGCGCCGTCAACGATGAATCCGATGATCATCGAGGCAGGGCGACGGCTCGCCACATCGGCGGCGAGTACCTGGGGCTCCGGGGCACGACACATACGGGTCTGCTTGTCGGACAGAGGTATTCCGAAGCGGTAAGCCGAATTATCGACTGGTTGGCGCGCTTTGATGGATGATAGATCTGCCGATCGGGCGTCATCCTCGACCGGCTCCCGAGCACAGANCCGCAAGCCAAAGCTCAATCCTCCAGACCAAGGCTCGCCAGCAGGCGGCTGACATAGGCTTCCAACCCGCCGACCATATCGAAACGCGCGGGATCGCGCAGCCAGAGCATTTGCAGGCCATCCATCANCGCAATCAGCTCGGCCGCCATCGCCTTGCCATCGATCCTGCCGTCTATCGAGCCATCGGCAACAGCCCGGTCGACGGTCGCGGCGATATCGTTCTGCAACTGGGTGGCGCGATTGAGAAACCATGCCTTGGCCGGGTGGTCCTTCATCAGGCTCTCGGCATTCAGGATAGCGAAGGCCCTGATGACCTCGACCATTTCGGCGTTACGGCGGAAGACCTCGACCATACCTTTGAGAAGGCCACGCAGGTCGGCACGATGGATGCCGATGAAGCTTTCGCTTTCGAGATCGCGCTTGTCCAGAATGGCGAGCAGCAGATCGACTTTGGTCGGGAAGTGGTGCAGCAGGCCGGGCAGCGACAGGCCGACGTCGCGGGCCACATCGCCGATGGCGGCATTCTGGTAGCCGTCTTCGGCGAAGCGCCGCATCGCGGCCGTCAGGATCTCCGCGCGGCGCGCCTCGCCCTTGCGGGATCTGCGTCGTCGCTTTTCCTCCTGTCCAGACTTCAATTCGGCAAACTCTGCCATCGTCTCTCCTCTTCGGCACTCTCAATCCATACATCAGGCTTAGGCGGTTGACATCTTAAAAATACCGAGTAATCGGTAAGTTTAAGAATTGCATGGCGCGGAGCAGTCGCGCACGCCTGGCGCCGCCGCACAGCGCCCGAATTCCAGTTCAAGGGGAGGTTTGCGTGATCGATTCCATTCTCGACAAGATGACGCTCGAGGAGCAAGTCTCGCTGTTATCAGGCGCCGATTTCTGGACGACGGTTCCCGTCGAGCGTCTTGGTGTGCCGAAAATCAAGGTGACGGACGGACCGAATGGCGCGCGCGGCGCGGGTTCGCTGGTCGGCGGCGTCAAGGCGACCTGCTTTCCCACTGCCATCGCGCTCGGCGCCACCTGGAATCCCGATCTCGTCGGGCGCATGGGCGTGGCGCTTGCCCATCAGGCAAAGAGCAAGGGGGCCGCGGTGCTGCTAGCGCCCACGGTGAATATCCATCGTTCCGGTCTCAACGGGCGGAATTTCGAATGTTATTCCGAGGATCCGATGCTGACCGCGGAACTCGCCGTTGCCTACATCAAGGGCGTGCAGAGCCAGGGGATCGCGGCGACGATCAAGCACTTCGCCGGCAACGAATCCGAGATCGAGCGGCAGACCATGTCTTCCGATATCGACGAGCGGGCGCTGCGCGAAATCTACTTTCCGCCCTTCGAACAGGCTGTCAGGCGCGCCGGCGTGATGGCCGTCATGTCCTCCTATAACCGCCTCAACGGCACCTATACGAGTGAGCACGAGTGGCTGTTGACCAAGGTGCTGCGCCAGGAATGGGGCTTCGACGGTATCGTCATGTCCGACTGGTTCGGTTCGCATTCGACGGCCGAGACGATCAATGCCGGTCTTGATCTCGAAATGCCGGGTCCGGCGCGTGATCGCGGCGAGAAACTGGTTGCGGCCGTCCGCGAGGGGAAGGTCGAAGCCGCCACCGTGCGGGCGGCGGCGCGGCGTATCCTGCGTCTGCTCGAGCGGGTGGGCGCCTTCGAGGCGACGCCCGATCTCACGGAGCAGGCGGTCGACCTGCCGGAGGACCGGGCGCTGATCCGGCGCATCGGCGCAGAAGGCGCAGTCCTTCTGAAGAACGACGGCATCCTGCCACTTGCCAAGACTTCGCTCGACCGGCTTGCCGTCATCGGACCCAACGCTGCGAGCGCGCGCGTCATGGGCGGCGGCAGCGCGCAGATCGCGGCGCATTATACGATCAGTCCGCTCGAAGGAATCCGCGCGGCCCTTGCCAACGCCAATAGCGTCAGCCACGCCGTCGGTTGCCGCCATAACCGTCTGGTCGAAGTGTTCAAGGGAAAGATCACCGTCGAATATTTCAAGGGGCGCGGCTGCCAGGGCACGCCCATTCACGTCGAGACCGTCGACAAGGGCGAGTTCTTCTGGTTCGAGCTGCCTTCGGGCGAACTCGACCCCACCGATTTCTCGGCCCGGATGACGATGCAATTCGTGCCGGAGGAGAGCGGCGATCATGTCTTCGGCATGACCAATGCCGGATTGGCGCGGCTCTTCGTCGATGGCAGGCTGACGGTTGACGGCCATGACGGCTGGACCCGCGGCGAGAATTATTTCGGCACGGCCAATGACGAACAGCGCAGCATGGTTACGCTCGATGCGGGCCGAGCCCATGCCGTGACCGTCGAATATGACCCGCCGCTGGCGAACGGGCAGGGGATCAATCTCACGGCCATTCGGTTCGGCGTCGAAAAGCCCTTGGGTGAGGCCGATATCCAGGAAGCTGTCGAGATGGCGCTGAACGCCGATGTCGCGCTCCTCTTCGTCGGCCGCGACGGCGAATGGGATACCGAAGGTTTGGACCTGCCCGACATGCGGCTTCCGGGTCGGCAGGAGGAACTGATCGCGCGGGTTGCGGCTGCCAATGCCAACACCGTCGTCGTGCTGCAGACGGGCGGTCCGGTGGAAATGCCCTGGCTCGGCAAGGTCCGCGCCGTGCTGCAGATCTGGTATCCCGGTCAGGAGCTGGGCAACGCCGTCGCCGATGTCCTGTTCGGCGATGCCGAGCCCGGCGGACGCCTGCCGCAGACATTCCCCAAGGCGCTTGCCGACAATTCCGCAATCACAGGCGATCCAGCCGTCTATCCGGGTAAGGATGGCCACGTGCGCTACGCCGAAGGCGTCTTCGTCGGTTATCGTCATCACGACACACGCGCTGTCGAACCGCTCTTCCCCTTCGGTTTCGGCCTTGGCTATACCCGCTTCAACTGGGGCGAGCCGCGGCTCTCGGCCAACGAAATGGGTCCCGAAGGCCTGACTGTCAGCATCGATGTGACCAATGTCGGCGACCGCGCCGGATCGGAACTGATCCAACTCTATGTGCGCTCGCCAAAGTCCAAGGTAGAGCGGCCGGACAAAGAGCTGCGCGCTTTCGCAAAGCTTTCGTTGCTCCCTGGTGAGACTGGCACGGCCGACCTGAAGATCCTGCCGCGCGACCTCGCCTATTTCGACGTCGAGGCCGGCGTCTTCCGCGCCGAAGCGGGCGGCTACCAACTGGTCGTGGCGGCGAATGCCGCGGATATCAGGTTCGTCATCGACCTGCCGTCACCACTCGAGTATCGGCTGCCGGCTTCGTATTAACGGCAGGCTGGCGGCCCATGTCGTATTTGAGCTGGGCCTAGCCGATACGGTCGATAGCGGTTGACGCCTCCGCGCCAGGCGTTGAGTGGCTGGAGCTGGATCAGGCCGCGTCGGGCTGAGTGCGCAGATTGGTGACGACGCGCCGGTTCTGCACCCTGCAGGAGCGCTCCGTGCAGTCGCGGACTTCGCGGTCGTTGCCGTAGCCCTTGGCCCACATGCGCCTGGCGTCCACGCCCTTCGAGACGAGATAGGCCATCGCCGCATCGGCGCGCTTCTGCGACAGCGTCTCCATTTGGGATGCCGAACCGGAATCGTCGGCAAATCCCTGCAGCTTGAGCAGCCAAGTCGGGTTCTTGTTCAGCCAGATGGCCTGGTTGTCCAATGTTGCCATGGCGACGGAATCAAGCGTGGCGGAGTCCTGCTTGAAGTAGATCCTTCGGCCGACATTGAGGATGAAATCCTCTTCACTGCCAGCCGCGACGGTTTCGAAACCGGGCGCCGGATCGTTGGTCTGGCCGGTCATCGGCGCCGCAGCGGGTTCTTCCAGAGACGCGACCTTGGTTGTGGTGCAGGCGGTAAGCGCCAGGAGCACGGCCGCGGCCATAAGCTGCCTCATGTATCCGGTCGGAGCAGACATCAGCGGATATTCCTCATTCGACCGGAGTTATTTGGCTGACCTGCGCGGCACTTTCAGCCTGGTCGGCAATGTGCGGCAGAACCTGCACCGCGGTGCCGATGGGGCAACGCTGGTAAAGATCGATGGCGTCTTCGTTGAACATGCGGATACAGCCGCTGGAGGCATCCTTGCCGATGCTCCACGGCTCAAGCGTGCCGTGGAAGCGATAACCGGTGTCGACGCCGTCGCGATGCAGATACATGGCGCGGGGACCAAGTGGATTTTTCGGTGAACCTCCGGCCACGAATTCGGGCAGTTCAGGATGGCGCTTGCGCATCTCCGGCGGCGGCGTCCAGCGCGGCCAAAGCGATTTAGCGTCGATCGTGGCGCGGCCAAACCATTTGAAGCCCTCGCGGCCGACGCCGACGCCATAGCGGATGGCCGTCTTGTTCTCCATGATCACGTAGAGAAAATGGTGCCTTGTATCGACGACGACGGTGCCGATCGGCTCGCTGCTGAAATATTTGACAACCTGGCGGTGCCACTTCTTGTCGATCTTGGCGAAGTTGGTCTTTTGGAACGTCACGCCATTGTCGACGGCGGTGCCGGCAAAATTGGAAGATGCGGCGGCGAATGCCGGTTTCTGGACCGCACCGGCGCCAAGTAACGCCAATCCACCAAGCACAATATTTCTGCGTGTCCACGGCATCGGCAATATCCCCCTTAAAGCCAAGCAGCGAAGTGTCAGTAAATCAGATTTTTCATTTGCCACAACAGAAAAATCATATCCTCCCTAAAGGCGGAGATCGGTTCACGGGCCTCCTGTGTCTGGTATTGCCCCATTGTTACTCTGGAATGCCGCGGCGCTTCGAGTTAAAGGGCCGGGCATTCATCACCTTTGAAATCGGCATGTACTCTTTCCGCAACCGCCTGCGAGCCGATGCTCTTCACACGCGGCAGTTCCTTTTCTTGTGCGAATGCCTCCACAAGATCACAAAGCATCTCTCGCGCAACGCCTGGGACCACATGATGGGGCAAATGCCCGACACTTCTGGTCTTCTTGCAGCAAGGTGTAACGCCGCTGCGCTGCCGATCGAGTGCGCAACGATCCTCACCTCCGACAGGTCAAGAGACGTGAGAAGGCGTTCAAGCCAGAAGGACTGTCCCTCAGGTCCACGCTCAGCCGGTGCAGCCGGCGTGCTCAGTCCATAGCCGGGCCGGTCGGGAGCAATGATCCGGATATCGCTGTTGTCGAAGGGAAGCAAAATTTCCTGCGCAAGACTGCCGCAGCCATGCAGGAGGACGACTGGAATGCCATGTGAGTTGCCACCGCCAAGGATGTGAACGTCCTGATCTGCGACGTGAATTGTTATTCCGAACGTCGGCTGGACAGGCTTCACTAACATGAGGCGCATAACTAAATCGGAAGAAGAAGTTCCCGTCGGGACGGCGCCTACGGCATTGAGCAGCTAGAGTAGGATGGACGGGCGGCTCAGCGCTGCCGCCTTATCTGTGCTACCATCATCGCGGTCTCGAAGCGGAAAGATCGAATGCTCCTTCAGCGTGTCAGTTTCTATGTGCTTCTGGTCCTCGTGACCATTGCGTTCGTCGCCGTCGTGCTACCGTTCTATTCGGCGATATTCTGGGCAGTCGTCCTCGCTATCATCTTCTTCCCGCTTCACGCCCGTATCGAGGCGCGGCTGGGTGGGCGGGGAAACCTCGCTGCAGCGCTGTCTGTGTTGATCTGCCTCTGCGTCGTTATCATTCCCGGGCTGATCGTCCTCAGTTCACTCGTCCAGCAGGGCAACCATCTCTACCAACGTATGGACACCGGCGAGATCGACGTCCGGAGCTTTATTCATAATCTGCAGGAAGCATTGCCCTTGTTCCTCCGCGACTGGCTCCGGAGCATCGAGCTGAACGGCGTCGATACGTTTCAGGACCGCGTTTACTCGGCATTGATGCAGGGCGGCGGTTTTTTTGCCGGACGCGCCTTGAGCCTCGGTCAGAACACCGTGCGGTTCTTCGTCACCTTCGGCGTGATGCTCTATCTCCTGTTCTTCATGTTCCGGGATGGGCGCGCCCTTGCCCGCGCCATCAGAAGAGCGCTGCCTCTCAGCGATGCCCATACACTTCGCTTCACCTCCAAATTCACTTCGGTCGTTCACGCGACCGTGCGAGGCAATATTATCATCGCCATCATCCAGGGTTCGATCGGCGGAATCGCCTTCTGGGCCCTTGGCGTCGAGCCAGCCCTTCTGTGGGGCGTGCTGATGAGTTTCCTGTCGCTGCTGCCTGCGGTCGGCGCCGCATTGATCTGGGTCCCCACGGCCATTTACCTGGCTCTGGCCGGCTTTTGGGTGAAGGCGANTGTGCTGGTTGCGGTAGGCGCCCTCGTCATCGGNCTTGTCGATAATCTGCTGCGGCCGTCCCTGGTCGGCAGAGAGACCAAGCTTCCCGACTATGTTGTCCTCATTTCCACCATTGGCGGCATTTCTCTACTAGGCATCAATGGTTTCGTGATCGGGCCGCTGATCGCCGCTCTCTTCATCGCCGCTTGGGGGATATTCGTGGAGGAGGAGGGCACGTCGGATTCCTGACGATGCGACCGGAGCATTTACCGATGGCTTCGGGAACTTTCGTCTCCCTGACCGGTTTCATAGATTCGAACCATCATCATGGGGGTGGAGCAATGAGC
>Ga0055528_1001999_pt1 | contig 11448 bp, 15 predicted proteins | sample AraplaCol_mMS_r2_2_FD_55006 | JGI IMG/M metagenome (GOLD analysis project Ga0055528, IMG submission 55006) | Arabidopsis root microbial communities from North Carolina, USA - plate scrape MF_Col_mMS_r2 | ecosystem: Host-associated > Plants > Roots > Endosphere | place: USA: North Carolina...
CGCCAGGTGAAGACGGCTACCAATGAACCAGTAGATGTCAACATGAGCAATATCAGTTAAGTAGCGGTGGAGACTAAATAAATAGTGAGCATAGTTGGTATAATAAACAAACACATTTTAGTAGCTTACCCCGAAGAGAGGGCACTGATTGAGCTCCCTTCCACAAGAACCGTCCTATTAGGCAATGTTTGCACGGTAAATTGATCATGACCACGATTTTTAACGAGACTAGAGTTGATAGAGAACTGGAAATGATCGACATGGTTTGGTAGTCGGCGTTTGACAAGACTGTATAATCCTTCAGTCGACTGCGCTACAGCCCATGTCGCGCAGCCCCAGACAAACAGCAAGGACCACCACATAGTTGGAGTCAGTAATACAATGATCTTGAGTTTATTCAAACATAAGGATTCCCCCTGAGGTTAAAAGAAAAGTCTCTACGGTCAAGCCCCTGTGTTATCGCGGCATGTTGCAGTTGCAGCCCCCGCACTACGCGGCGCACGCACTGCAACCTCCCAAGCCTACAAATTGCCGATCATTGATATTTAGGGCTTTCGGGCCGGCCACTTGTATGTATAGGTCATTTTGATATTGTTTGCTTATGTCTGAGATATAAATTCTTTCTGGCCTTGAAGAGCCTTGGCTAAGACATCTGGATACCATCTTTGCCCAACATCCTGATGACTTGTCACTCGAGCAATGAAAGTGGCCTCTCCAATGCTAGATTTGAATAATTGATTAAAAGTTGCCTCCGCATCTGATTTGACCTTATTATCCTTCACTAGGTCTCGGATATGTTCCGGTATAGCCAGTGTAATACCCTCCGCCGATAAGTCCGGGCTTACCCCTTGAAAGACAGGGAACGAATATCGCGGCCCCAAGGGTTCTCCATCGGCATCAGTGAAGTTTTCAGGTCGTAAGCTCACACGATGCGTAGTCGCTGTACAAATTCCACCCGTAAGAGCCTCAAGGGCGCGACCTATGTTAACCACGAACGTATCGGGGAGAGGAGGAGCAGATATCCATTGGCCTGCTTTGTTCTGTACCTCAAGCCCGTGATGAGATGTTGCTTGGAAAAGAAAAGTAAGGAAACCAGAATCTTTGTGAGCACCCACTCCTTGAAAGCCAGCTTTGTCGCTAGCAATCTGATCGGAGGATGGTGGCGGATATTGGATCAATTTCAATTTGTGCTGTTGGGGGTGATCAAAGACCTGATCCATTGCCCCCGGATTAAGGTCTAATGACTCGGCAACGAGAGATGTGAAAGACGCCGAGAAATGGTCAACTTCGGCCAGATATTGTTCTGTTATCAGGCGAAAACCGGGAATTGCGATTTCATCAGGCCACTGCCGTATCCAAAGTGATCAAAGGTTAGTATTCCAGTCTAGTCTGTTGATTGACAGGAAGAAGAGTAGTAATAGAGGTCCTAGTAGAGATGGATGCAATACCTGATTGGGTCCGCAGATGTTCCTGTACAACGGTTCATCGAGTCCAGGCGCTGGTAATTCGGTAGCAAACTGACGCAGTATCAGTATCAAAGTGATGAGAAATGAGAAACATCATGCAAGGGAATCCAAAATTACATCGAATTGCTCACGGTGATCCGATTTCAAAGCCGTAATCTCAGCGCCGAGTCTGGAATAGCCAAGAAAGTGAGGGCTGTTAACCATTTCGATCTCTAGCTTCTTCTCCAAGGGCAACTGGAATAGCTCCAAGGCCTTAGTGGTCAAGGCATCTCGCACTTTGGTGGAGACAGGGGGATTTCGAAGATACAAAAATCCAACATTTATAAGCGCATCACGTAGCTGCGCCAGAAAATCTGGTTTAGTCGTTGAAGATAATGCTTGATTATAGTCGAGCACAGGAATCGAGGTGAATGCAGACATAGTAACTGAGGGTGCAGATTCCTCCGTCTGCTTTCTCTTTAAAAATTACTAAAGTGGTGTTAGCACTGCGTTAGGCTAGTCTCGCCATGTTCAATTTGGAAGGGAATCCAGACTTGAGCGACTTACAAAAGCTTTTATATCGCCGCAGACCTTGAAACGCTGCTAGCGAATTTTGGATAATTGCCAAAATAGCACAAAAGGCTGATCTAGAACGGATGGAATTTGGACCAGAGAAAGACAAACGGGTGTCTGAGATTTTGAATTTCAGTGAAATCTTGAAAGAAGCCCTAGTTCAAGGTATGTAGGTTGAAATGTATTGCCTCAAGCGCCCCTAATATCGTTTCTCCCCTTGGACTTTTATACCTTGTCCATAGGGTGATCATATGACCAGTAAAAGCAATGGAAAGAGGGATAGTCGGTCATTAGATGAGTATTGGAGTTGAGTGTTGTTGCGTTAAGATATTGAAGACAAAGATTGAAACGAGGGGTTGGTAAGAAACCCGGGAGAAGCTCACTCCGATCAAGCCGAGATGCACTCTGATTGGGTTATGATGGCAAATATTACATGACTGTATACACAAGTTTTTAACAAAATGATTGGAGAATGATCATTGACCCACAGCAATGACAATTGTGAAAGTGGTATGCTTGCTCGATAAAATTGATGATATTCTAATTTTGAGAACCGAGGGCCCTGAATTTGAAATCTCTAGAGTACTAGTCTAAATAGTAATTTTGGTCCAACCCGGCTATTCGTAGATCTTGTAAACATTGGCACATCAAAGGATATAGCGAAAGCCAATTACCGGACTTTCTGAGTCGCTATTTTCTAAGGAAATGCGTTGAGAGTTCTCGGCTTCTTCAAGACGTTTATTCATCTTGGCGTGGACAATGCGAATGAGAAGGGCAATGAGCGCTACAAGCAAGGCAATCGCTGCTGTGGCACTGCCACCAGGAATATAACGCGGTCCAGAGGAAGATGGCCACATGTAGCTGCCATAGATCGAGGCTGTGTTTCCGATCATGTTAGCTAAAGCGATTGCAGCCGATCGTTTCACCAGTGGTCGAGGGAACGAGTTGGCTACCCAGGCGATGATGATCTGGTATGCTGATACAGCGCCCATTGGCATCCTTTTTTTAAGAAAAAGAAGGGAGAAAGCGTTAGTGACACAGATGTTTCTTCACGGAGAGGTCTAAGAGGGAAGCTTGAAGCTTACAGGAACATGGCAAAGAACTTCGCCCCTGTGTTAGTCGTAACGGTGCAGATGATGCCACCAATAACACTAACGAGCATCAAAGCTATAATATGTAAGCTGCGATCGTCCGTTCGACCAGAGGTCCAAGTGACTAAGAGGGAGACGAGGAATGTGGCGATCCACACTGGCGCAGTGATCAAAAGTGTTTCGATGTTGTTGTACCCCAAGGTCTGAACAATGGTGGGGAAAAAGTATTGAAAATTCTGCGATAGAAGCGAGGTGTGTTGGAGGAGGATAAAGAGGTAAATGCGTTTATCGGCAAATACAAGCATCAATGCCTCCTTGATGCTGCTTGATTTCGCATCATCAGCCTCTCCAGCATCATCAATTAGACGCCACTGCGCATATCCTTGCTCTTGTTCATCAAGCCAAGAGGTTGTTGCAGGATAATTCGGAAGAAATATCCTGGTAATAATTAGAATGAATATTTGAATGTTGAAGGAAGACACTTACGCAGCGAGAACAGAGACACCAATAGTGATGCACCCTTCGATGATGAACAACCATCTCCACCCGGCGATTCCATAATTGCCATCGAGATTTCCAAGGACACCAGCACCAATCAACCCACCAAATGCGTTAGCTAGAGAGCTACCGGCATAAAACCAAGCGATCCGATGGCTCAGCTGTGAGTTCTTCGAGTTAGTAGGCACGGTCGTACTCGAAACCAGACGCAAGTCGTACCTCTTGTCTTGTGTACCAACTCGACCTTGAAGAAACATTAGTAAATTAGAGCCAATCTCCCAAAGTCATAGAGCTTACATTAACATCACCGCACCGGGAAAGAAAGGTGCCTCCACAAACCCCAGGAAGAACCGAGACACAACCAACCCAGTGAAGGATTGAGTGGCGGCCTGGCATGCGGAAATAACACCCCTAATAGAGTCATAGATCAGCACACACCCTCAACTGCATCGGAAGTAAAAGGTAGATGATACCAAATGGCCATGGCAATTCCAAGGAATCGCGAGGGGCGAATTCGAGTGAGTAACAAGTTGGATGGTAACTGCATGAGGAGATATCCAACAAACAAAATACTTGTAGCTAGATTGTAATCGGTGCCTTCCATTCCAAGATCTTTCTCAAGAGAACCCAGGCGTGCTTGGGATAGATTGCTGCGTCAAGCATGAAGCCATTAGAAATGGGAGAACCGAAAACACTGGATATGATGAAGAGATACATACTTGCGATCCAAAAAATTGAGAAGGTACATAAGAATCAGAAATGGTAGAAGGTGGAGGTCAACCTTGCGTAACAAGCTGCGAGTCATCTTACGATGCCATTCTGGACTTTTGGAGGCATAAGCCAGATAGAGAGCATCTTGCTCGATGCCGAGAGTTTTCTGCTCGCTTTCGCGATACTCTATCTGTTCGTCTGCGGACTTGACCATGGTGTGTATCCAGACCGGTATCTTGACGTTTGTTTTAAAGCCCCCTGATTGCTGTTTATCCTGTTCCGTCGCCTGAGATCTTTCTTATAAGCTTTCTACAGAGCGAGGAATGGACCCAGGTGACTCGGCGCAACTCCGATGATGTGCCAAGCTCCCCGTGGGGAAGGAAAAGAATGAAGCACTGCGGTGAATGGGTAGTTGGATGTGTCTAGAGCATGAATGCGGAAGAACAAACAGCAAATAAAGCAGCTAGCGAGTTATGATTGGCTTTACGCATGGTGGATATGGCAGGAATTTCGGGGTGAAGAGGGGATATGTTGGGGGAATGCATTGGGCATTCTATTCCCCGGTGAGCGGAGCGCGGGGAAGCGAGACCCGCTCGGGGCAGCTCTGTCCGAGGCGAGATCCAAAGACTGAGTCGTATTCAAGCAGTGTAAGATCAAGATGCAAGATGATGATGTTGATTTAGAGGATGAAGTAATGAATATACAAACAGAGTGAGAACTGGAGATTGATATTAACTCGGACTCAACTTGGCCCGATCTAGGATGAGACCTAGCGGCATGCTGGAGTCATACTATTCTGTACACTGAGTGGAGCCCGAACTAGCTGAAAATAGCCGTGAAACATATGATTGATGGTAGGGCGCATGGCCGACGCGCAAAAACATGCAAAGTTCTGGAATTGCAAAGTTGTTGAATTGCGGGGGCATCAGATGGGTGTTAATATCGAGTCTTTGCCGTGCGTGTAGTATCTTTAAGTCACGGGACCAATATAATATCATGTGACTCTACTGATGCCAAGCCACACTGTGCTCCATCACGTGACAGTTAGTGAATATTCCATCAATTTTCATGTTCTTAAATTAGTACCATCAAGTCTCGATAGATATGTAGCTTCATTCGAAATACCCGAGCATTTAGAGGCCAATTTGCCCATATAATTATTCTCAAGTTGTCCGCTGAGCTGAGACTAGCACAGATACCCTTGATCTTTCCTCGAAGCATATCTCCCGGAGTCCATTCCCCCATGAAGATGCTTTAGGTATCCTAATCCCACAATGAGATTTTTGTAAATCACGAAGGATGCATTTCTACTGCATGAACACTCTGCCCTATAGTACTGTAGCCCAGTAATAATTGGTATCATGATCTTCAACTTCAACAATTCTCGGCGTGTACTGGATCACCTGACCTCGATGGGCCCTATGACATCAGTGAGCCAATAGCGGCGACTCCGCAACGCAACGCAAGTGGAAATCGATGGGAAAACCCTTTTTGGACTAGGCGAGATATGAGATCAGATTCGATGCAATGACCTCAGATTCAGGAGGTCTTGCTTTCCTAGTGGCTGTGCAAACGATCACTCCCACCCCACCACAACAAGAGGCCGCGGATCGCTCCACTCGCGACTTTCGATCCGAGCACGCCCATGACGATGATGTCCCCCATTTAGACTTTACTGGATCGGACACCCTAATCCTATATAAGGTGGTCTGCCCCTCATCCCGTATTGTCCAACTTTCTTTACTCTTCCAATATTTCTCAAAGGTCTCCCATCTAATTCACCTATCTTGTCACTATGGATAAACTTTCCGGTCTTGCTTCAAAGCTCGGTGGAGGTAGCAAGAAGGAGTCTAGCTCCGGCTCCAGTGGTTCTGCCGGCCAGGAAGACTACCTGGACAAAGGTGAGATCAGCCTTACTCAGGGAAACCTGATGATAATCCTATAGACTAACGCTAATTCGGACAGGCCTTGACGCCCTCGAGAGCAAGTTTGGTGGTGGAAAGGTCGACCCTCATTCCGACAAGATGCGCCAAACCAACGAGAAGATTACCGACGGTGCCCGTGAGCAATTCGAAAAGGCGACTGGGTACGAGGCCATCTCACGTGTCTCCCATTACCTTCGCTAGAATGTCTCGCTGACTGCCAATCTATAGCAAACATGTGCCGGAGAAGTTCTCCAACTAAGAATAACCCATGGTGGAATACGAGATGAAACATTTACTACGACGATTACTAGTTGCGATACCCATCAGGATATATAGTTATGACAGACGAATTTAATATGCAACTATCGAAAGTTCTCAAACCCATGACACTCGTGGATATTAGGAAACCCGGTGCAATCTAGATGGAAGACGCCTACTCCCCCTTCCGTTCCTCCGCCGGGGGAATTCACCACCCAATTTGTTGCTTTCACAATGGAAGAGACTTAGAATCGCTGGCGCTGGAAAGCAGAGAGTAACCCATCTAGGCCTGAACGTCGAGTTCCGCTGGCCCACATGGTATGTGCGCGACAAATTTGTAGGAGGTTATTGATGCGTTGTTCTGCTGCTGGGTTATTCCCTCGACAGGAAACCATTGCACGCTCGAAGTATTTCTGGGATGCCTCATAATCCTTTGCTACAAAATGGATATTCCCTAGCATCTCCAGTATCCCCAAGGTCTCCGGATTCTCAATACCTCGTCGCCCTTCTACCCAATTCAAGTACCGGTTCAACCATGGAAGTGCTTCAGATGGCGGGCTTGTCCCAACCATATATTGGGGACTCTGTAGAGCATACATGACCCCTATATTCCCAACTATTTGCATGGTCAGTGGATGCTCCGACCCGAATGACTCTTCGGAAATGGCAAGTGCTCGCCGAAGAGTTTCAGATGATTCCATATGCCGCTGCGCCCGAATGAGAGCTTGACCGTGGAGACAGAGCGCGCGGATAGTCAGTGGATGCGTGCGCCCAAGCCCCGCGAGGAGCTCTTCATGAACAGTTGGTATGATCTCAAACGCGCGTTGAACATCGGACTGAAACATAAACGTAGGTATTGTCGAACTATCACCATGGTTATAGATAATATAATCGAGCATGTCAAGTGCTGCTCCGAAAACGCGAATATGATTGTCCCCAAGTAAGCGTTTGTAGCTATCGGTAATCTTCTCCGCCGTCGAGATAGCATTTTCTCTCCGACCCAGAGCATTGTACGCCATGGATAACCGTCTTCTGGTATCTAATGTATCCAAATGGTCCTCACCAATATTCATCTGCTGACGCGCCAACACATTTGCACACATAGATTCAGCTTCCTGATGTTTCCCCCGTTGGCATAGAATCTCAGCCATGAGGCTCTCAGTCTTCATCGAAAGTGAGTGTCTGGTGCCGAAAGCTCGCTGAGTACCATCCGAAACCCATTGGCACCACTCTGTGGCTTTTTCGAGAAAGTTGGCCTCTAACTCAATCTCGGCTAGATTGTAGCCAGCTAACAATGTGCTGTGGTGATCTGCACCAAGTACACTTAGATGCTCTTGAAAAATTTCGTATTCGGAATCTCTGGCTTCATCCCATTTGCTTTTGTTTTTGAGCTCCGCAGATCGAATAGCGCGAGGATCATTATCTGTAGCGATAAAAAACACCCCAAAGATTCTTTGATTGGAGGATGAGGCTCGTCCTGGGGGTTGATACGGGTTGCTGCTATTGGAATGCATGCGTGGTGGTACAGGTGGTGGACTCCTGCCAACCGACGGAGGCACTGACTGTGGAATGAACCCTTGTTCGGACAATAGCGCTTGATCGACAAGTTGCTTGATATTTCCTTTGATGAGCCGATACATTGGTCCTCGAGAGCCGATTTTACACATCTGTGAGTGGTCCGCATCCAGCTTGAGCTGGGTTTCACGCAGACCAGACAATCCTAATACCGCGGACTCTTCATCGACGACAAGCTGGCACTAATTTAGTCCCTCTTGAGTGCAAATGCTTCACCATCCTCACTTACATGACTCAAGGAAGCTGGGCCGAATCCTCCAAGTTGAACCTCCTTCCCTTCTATAAAACTGACCACGCGGTAGTCCTCAAGCTGATGACGAAACCGATCACTCATCTGTCGCGTGAAAAGAGAATTGTGCTCGAGACATTCGAGCAAGTCATTGCTGGCGTGGCCCTTGGAAACGAAGTTAGCAACACGAGCGGCAATCTTACCTAGCTCTACTGCCTTTGCGCCACGATGAGGCGTGCCGAAGAAAACGAGTCCGGAAGTGGCAGTACGGATGGAGTTGTATTTAGGGTCTTCCTTGGCATTGAGAAGTGCCTACCAATGATGCCGAAAGTGAGTTCACACAATTTTCATAACCGGACGAACGAAGTACCTGTTTAATCACCAGGCCTCCCAAGCTGTGGCCGATGAATATAATTTTCGGCGGCAAGGACTGTGGTAGAAGAACGATGGAGCACGTATAAGTAAGATCACAGTACAAGTGGAAAAATGTGAGACTAGAGAAGTTCAAATATCTCACTTGCTGGGGACCTCTCTCCAAATCGAGCAGATTGAGTAAAGTATTGGCATGGTCTTTGATGCTTGCAGTGGTCATAGTCTGAGGATGTGTGACGCTCGAGTTGTAGCCATACACAAAGATCCGAGCATAGGGAATGTCCTCTGCCAGAAACTCTGTTGGCCAAAATTTGCGATTTGCATGGGTCCATGTTTCGAATGGATGATCATTATGCCCTCGAGGGTTAAGACCATGCACGAAAACAAAGCTACAACATATTTTGTCAACAGACTTTCTCTGTGAACGACCCACAGGAGAAGAAACTCGAGGATGGCGTACTCGACTTTGTGAGCATCTTGTGGTGTGAATACTTCCCGAAGAAAAGGAAACTCCTGCTCTTCGGAGTCCTGTATGTAACCCATCAGCAAAGCAGTGCGACATTTACTTATCGCGGAGACTGTTACCATTCTCACTATATGAAATGGTCGACAAAAGGTGTTGAGAATCAAGATGCAAGAGAATGACAGAAGGCAATACCAACCTCTTTCCACCGGAGAAAAAGGCTTCAGCTGCACTACATGGCTAGATACGAGGCTGACACTGCATGTGACTACTTTCTGGATACTGAGTACTACTTGGCACTTGATAGGAACAAGCATCCCATGAGATATGACCAATCGCCACCTCCAAGTTCAGTCGGCAAAATTGCCCTCAATTTACGGGTGAGGCGTTTTCAACTCAGGATGGCTGGATGTTCTGACTGGAAATCTAGCCAGAGAGAGAGAGAGAGATCATGCAGGAGGCTGACTGCATAAGCGCCTGGAAATATGAAACCCGGGCAAAAGACGACTGCATATTGGGGTTTGTGATTTATTTGAGTTTTTAAGCTCGATGCTCGGCCTCATCTTGACCCCGTTCTTCCTCTCTAAATATCAATTTTTGAAGACATGGAGCGTAGAATAGGTCTCCTCGCCAGGCACCTATTGCTGTGTGTGAGCCGACAAGAGCCCAAAGTAACAGCACTGAAGCACTCAAAATCTAAGGCCATAGATTATTAGCAATTTTCGAGTATGGCATTTTAGGACTATCGTAAAGTCGACACCTACCGTTCCGAACACCTTGAAGAACACAAGGTCCAACACAACCCCAAGCTCCATTGTGTTAGCCGCATACACTCCCAAAGGGAAGGTAAAGCCCCACCAGCCCATATTGAATGGGAAAGGAGAGCTGTATAGAATAGTTGCGAGAGCAAAAACTAGCCATATCAATCCAAAGCTCCACATTGCAAGGGAAATGAATACGCCCAGCACGTAAGCCATGGGGCCTGCAATAGGATCTAGGATTTCGGAGCCTTCTAGTAGCGTTCGTGTGACCTTTCCTATGTATAGAATACTGCGACTGGTGAGCGAATTCGGGTTATTTCCAAGACAAAAGCAAGCACTCCTTACCCAAAGCCACCGAATCCGAGAGGGCCTAACGGTAGAAAACAGCTCACAATCATTTCCCGCGGAGGCAGTTTATGAACCGCCAAACGTTGATAGTAGATAACCAAAACTACGATGGCAAGGGGAGTTCCCATACCCCAGAGTATGAAAGACGTTAGAAGAGTACCTAATGCATGTTGTTTGTTAAGAAGAACATTGGCGACCTCGGCACCAGCGCCTGCAGCAACGATTGTTGCAGCAATGGGTAACAACTGAAGAGCCGTGATACGGTCCAACGATGTAATATGACGTTGCGATATTCTGCTTGACAATGATTAGTACCACCATGGAAGATTTCCAGCCATAGAAAGACTGACAGAATAAATGACAGAGACAGAGTGACTGAGGCCGCGGCCACGACATCAATCATCCATAAAACCCACGCTACAGTCACGGCCCACTGTCCCCATTGCGGTACACAAACGAAAATCCACATCTCGATAAGTGTCGCGAAGCCCATGGGGACAGTCGCCAAGAAAAGAGAGTTAGTAGGGTCTTGAATCATCACTTTCCAGATCTCTGGATACAATGTATATCGGAGGACAGAAGTAATCAATGCCAGCATGAAGATGACAGCGTTGAGAACGAAGAATACGATCGAAAGATAGAATAAGACAGGCGCGTGAAAAGGTATAGAGTTCATGAGTACTGAAACTATACCAGTGCCCATTGTGACAGCGAACCATCTATTATCAAGTCAGCGACGTCGCGGGTATTTCCCGTGGAGGGAAGATCTGCATTGAATATCGTACGAGGGACTGAAGTTGCGGACGACGCGCCGCCAACCAACATTGTACTTTGGGGGGCCACCGGCCGTGCTTGTATGAGAAGTAGTTATAGCCATATTAATGTTTGATATCGGTGCATTAGAGAGAGAAGACAAGATTGTTAGTGGTTGACGATGCTCGTCGCGGGATATTTCGAAGGGAAAAATCGGGGCGCAGTCGGCCGAGTTGGCGGCCGGGGCCGATTCTCTCATCCGCGGGGAGTTTTGAAGAGTTGACAATATTTGGTTGTATAGTATTTTAAGATGATTCATTTTTATTAAAAGAGAAAAAAGCAGTCATCGAGGCTGACAGACAACATACAAGTCTGAATTCTATTCATAATATGTCGTCTTTGTCTTCTATGAACATCATGACGATATAACGCAAAACGCCGGAAAT
>Ga0055528_1002003_pt1 | contig 11424 bp, 9 predicted proteins | sample AraplaCol_mMS_r2_2_FD_55006 | JGI IMG/M metagenome (GOLD analysis project Ga0055528, IMG submission 55006) | Arabidopsis root microbial communities from North Carolina, USA - plate scrape MF_Col_mMS_r2 | ecosystem: Host-associated > Plants > Roots > Endosphere | place: USA: North Carolina...
AAAATCAGAGAAAATTGAATTGATCAGAGTGTTTCTAAGTGGCGAATTGTTGAATATTGCAACAGTTCCGTGTCTTCGAAAAGTTATAGAAGACGCAACAGATCTGTTTGGTTCAATCGAGCGGCCCCTTATCATCTCTCGAATTCTCGAGGGGTTTGAGACTCTGAAAGCCAAACAGAGTCAAGGTCAGCTACCCCTTCGTGCTGATGCTAAGGACGAAACGCGGGAAATTCCACGCCCCAACCTGGCCCCATCTGATTTTACCCAAGATCCTATTCAGCCATCCCCAATAGCACCGCCCGTCCTACAATTCTTAGCTCTGAACCCTTCATACCCAGGGTTCTTGGTAGATTTGAACTACGCAATTTGCATCGAGTGGCAAAATTATTCGTGCCGAGGCGATCCACTGTGAGTGTTGGCTCTCCAGGTGAATGAGCTTTCTAAGTCAAACTAAGTACACCGGCAACTATGACTTGGGTGTCATTCCAAGAAGGCGGTTTCATCCCTCTGGATCGGCTTCTCCCCCCGTTATTCCAAAATCCTCACTTTGTGCAAAAAATCCAAGAGACCGGAAGACTAGGGGTTCTTTGTCTAGTGGCTGTACATGAGTCAGTTCCGTTCCATTGTGGTCCAGTTCGGGACTAATTGAATGATTTCGAAGCAGAGAAATATTTGGTTACTCCTTTCTGGGACGCTCCTACGTGTGAGTCAATCAATAACAGGAAATTAAACGGGCTGCTAATTTTTCAGGGCATTCTCTATACGAATCGCGGTGTCTAAGCCTGGTAGTCCGCATATTCAGGTGCCCGCATATGGCTGGGAGTTTGTTCCGTACCATATTGCGCAATTTGAGGCGTCTTGTTTGGTTTGGGGAGCATAGATGTGAGCGTAAACTGTATTGATTCGTTTGCTCCATGTGCCTGTCACAGGGCCAGGAGAAATGGGTTCTTTGGCAAGGGGACCGGCTTCTCAACTAGATTCCGACGAAAGGAGAAGTGGAGGAAATGGCCGCATCTGGAGCTACAAAATATTCAAGTATTTATTACCCTAAGCATGCACCACGAAAGAAAGAGTCTACATTGAACGTATGACAAAAGCAAAAGAAGGCCCCCTCATGCAGATGAGAAATATAAAAGACCGTTCTCGCTCTTCCCAGGCGAACAGCAGACTGCAGGAGTTCCAGTCTTTCGCAAAGCAGCATGTTTTCAGCTGCCTTATTTATTCATGTACAATTGACATTGCTTCTTATCCTACAATATTTTTAGTACTGGAGTCCTCCTTACTGGCGAGTATTGGCAAAACCGAGCAGATTATGGACGAAAAAGTGTTTCTCAATTCATATTCATCAGTATTTCTTACCCTCCTTGAATATGTTGGGAGTGTACCAAATAATGCAGCTAAGAAACATACTATGAAGGTATGCCAACTCCCGAGCATACAAAAAGGAGTTGAGTCGGCCTTTGCAGTCGCATATAACATCATCAGTTAGCGGTCACCCTCATCAAAGGACAGAAAGGAACAACATCTCCCATTGGGCAGGGCGACTGAAAGAAATGCATCACCAAACAGAGAAATGCTAAACAACAGAAGAATCACCATGGAAGCAACACTGGTTTCTATCTGAGCAATCCAGCTCTGGAACTAATCGACTCTGGCATCACGGTTACGTTCTACCGCTTCGCGTTAGATGCTACTATGCCCACAAAATTGCTCTGGAATACCGGAGATGGCATGTCGTACAAAGTGTCGCTGGTGTTGTCCGAATTATATGTAAAAAGCCCAAAGACAAAATGAGCAGGCTATTACCCACTGGACACCAGATACCTGCTGGGGACCGTTGGGTGGGGGGTTATTCTCATAATGGATATACATATGCCTCACAGTGGTAGCACATGTAGCCCCATAGCCTTCTCGCATCCTACCATTGTGCATGCAGCCCGGGGTATTGGGCTCGCGCTAATGCCCAATCAGTTGCCAGTACTGCCTATTACTATGAGTTGTTGGGTATATAAAGGCTCTTCCCCCAGTCGCAGATGCTTTGGGTTATTCTTCTTGAACCTCCCTACGGCCGGCTTGTACCAGACTTTCTTCCTGGACTGAGGCCACAATGACAAGTCCTTCTGATTTGATTTTTATAAGTGATGACGAATTACCAAACCCCGAGTCAGATAACTCACGACGTCGTGCCAGAACTCGCCCTGATTATAGCTACCAGGAATTCGTTGATACAATCGATGCGGTAACCATCGATGCGGTAACCATTGATGAGGGGAATAAACCACCATTCCGCAAGCGCAAAAGGACGGATGTGAAAGGCCCGTCTAGCTTGGTAGGTGTTTCCAATTTGAACCTCGCTCTTCGTGATGCTCTTGGTCTAAAAATCAATTAGGTTTCTGTTTTAGGAGGGCTTGGGAAGAAACTTGAGGATAAAATCCAACGGCTACAAGAGGAGAACCAGATACTTCGAGACCAATTGCGCCAACAGGAAGAGAGATACCAAGAGACACAAGCAGAGCTTTCCCTGGAACGAGAACAGCGACACATGCAGTGCAGTATATGCTACAGGCAGCCAGATAACTGGGTAACGCTTGGTTGTCAGCATATGTTCTGCATATCATGCAAAGAAGGATTACCAAAGCCGATTAAATGCCCTACCTGTCGGATACCAGTCAAAGGATATATGGAATGTTTACCCTTTGCAGGTTAACGCATATGTAGCATGTTATGTACCTAGTTCAACGAAGTTGAAATGACTTTATTTTTACGCTGAAGAATGAAACTGACCAAATGAGAAGAATGGTAAATTTGAGAACCCAGACAGCTTCTCCTTACATGAAATGCAGTGAAAAGATCGAACGAAAGCCACAACGTACCCTACAAACCCTATGTACAAACAACACGAATGAAACTAGCTCTACGTATCATGAGGTAGTTATTCCTACATTTGCTTCCTCTACTCAGAGGTCGCATTCATCAGCCTCTCCTATGTTCTTACCTCCTCAGTGAGAGGTTCTCACTATGGTTGGTACTAGCAGGCTAATATGCCACTTGTCAGAGAACGCAGTGGGTCCAATATATCGGAGACCCTTGAGAGTCAATAGGGCTAGGAATCCTTTGGCGCCAGAGTACCTACAAAAATCACTCGCAATCCTGCCACCAATTCTTCTACACTTCAAACCACTCGCCAATAGTTGCTCCCGGTTCGATCCACGATCTTGGAGACTACATCCAACAACAAATCTATTTGCGTCTTGAAGTGATCATGAAATACCGCTCAAAATTCGTGTGAGCCTGTCAGTGCCTTACCTGGCCAGTTACACCCGGCGGCTGGCTCAGTGATGGTTTTCTCTTTGGCGACGACTGCGAGTGTCTATAGCTTTCAATATGCGAAATGAGCACGACTCGACTTGCAGATCTCAAGAAACGCAAAACGATGACATGGAACGACCGCCGTTCATCCGTTAACGCTGAACCTTCAACGGTCTATCTCGCGCTGGATTTTGAAACTTTCCCGTCCCGATCTTCGTCATCATACGCTTGCTGTGACCAGAGTCTTTGTTGGCGACAACGTTCATTGGCAGGGACAATGAGACTTTTTTGTGCAGACGACGCTCCCGGGCCCGCTATTCTACCTAGACTCGGCTGCATTATGAGAATTGATTGGCACGTACGGGGTTATTGAGCTGCGTCGCAGTATGCAATATCTATTTTGGGGAGTCAGGTTTCTGCCTCGGCCTTTTAAACGGCCAAAAGATTGGAAACCAGCATTCCTCGCTTTGAAGTGGCTGAGTTCGGTGCGCATTATATGCAGTCGAATGTCTGAAAAGTCGGAAATAGCAAAACCGAACGTGCAAGGACTGCTGATACCTCATTCTAGGCATTCCGATTTGGAGTGAGCTTGGTAATCATGGAGAATGTATCAGGATCGGTGGCGAAGGCGTGTTGCATCTAAAATTGGGACGTCACCTCTGTCTGCCTCGTGGGCCCAGCATGCTGTTCACCATGACACTATAAATTTGGACGGACAATCCGCAAGTTCGCTGTTTCACAAATTCAGCAAATCCAAAACCCAAGCAATTGCTCCTCCTCGTGCTACTCAGATAAATAACAGTCGATACACTCCAACTAAGTTTTTTCTAGCGATGAATACAGATACCAGTTCAAACGTCGGTATGTGAACCATACTCCCCCCTGTTTCTTATGTATCCATTGAGACATCTAATAATGTGTAGACTACTTTTCTTTTGGCTCAGCTTCTATGCGAGTCTGTTGCCCCGAGGGTGGTGAACTCGGTTCTGAAAACAACCCTATAGTGGTCAGCGACTCGGATCCTCTTGGAGCGCCTTCCAATCTCATCATCAATCACTGCTATGAAGGTGGCTTCAGCACTGATAGGTTATCTGATCAGCCCCCTTCCGATGCCGACACCGAAATCATGTGCCCGCCAAAATCTTGGAATGATGTGATGGGTGATATTGATCCTGACTCGCTGAAGGAGGGCCTGTGTCTGGATTCAGAGGCTAGCTCCCAGGGTTCGTATCCAAGCTTCGATGAAACCTCGACAGTTGGGCTGCTACCTGCAGGACTGCTGCTGAATGGAAGCAGAAGGGACACTATCACTTCGACTCTGCATGAAAGTTGTGCGGAGGCATCTCATGCTGAAAAACAAAACTCGCCGGAGATTTCAGGTACAATTCCTGCCAACCAGGTTCTCCCTAATATTTGCTCCAGTCCAGGGAAAAATCAGACAGCGACTCAGCTGCCATCAAGGGAGTTCCAATTTGAGAATGTTAGATGGATTGGCCACATGGAAGACGATATTGCACGGTTGGGGTCACCTTCAAACATCATCCATTCCCGCATTGGGAATGCTTCCACGAGTGAATGTACAACGGAAGAGCATGCTAGTTGGTTTACCATGAATTGTTTTCAGCCAACAGAAACGGGACAACCAAGTGCCGATCAGGTAGAGGAGATAGACCCGACTTCGGTTCCCTGTCTCGGCGGTCTCGAACACAAGAACGATTTCATTCTCGGGAAGGAACAGAGCTGGGTTGATGTGGATAAATCCGAGGATGCCAAGCATCAAGCAGATATCGGGTTCCTACAGGAGATATATTTGAGCTATGCGAACTCTTCAGTCTCTAATCCCAAGAATACCGAAGTGTTCGAACGAATTGGCTCAGAAGACATACGCCACCTTAGTACAGGCTCTCCAGCCCTTTGTTTCGAGAAAACTGAAGAAAAACACTCACTAGATACAGACTCCTCTGCCACCAAGGTCGACGATGATATCGTCTCGCCCGAACCAGAGGCTAAGGTCCAACCCGAGCCTCGCTCTTCTACCCCCGAAGCCAACATTAATGTTATCGCACTTAAGCCAGAAGACGGAGACCCGCAAGACGCGAGCCCTACCGTACGCGAAGGGGGCCTCATTTTGAAAAGGCACCAGAAAGACTTCGCCTCTTCTAAGTGGGAAACAGCCGTAGGTATTAGAGGATCGGAACGTGTCGCTAAGAGAAGGAAAATTAAACCATCTTGAGACGGAAAATGTATTTCGTGCTTTTTTATAATCGAATTTATTATTCTGGGTTTCCTGTTTGATATTGCGGCTTCAGATAAAATCCTTGGATTGGCTTATAGATAGAACAATAGAAAATCAAATCTGGAAAGGACAACCATCCTAGTGGAGTACGATTTACCCGGCCGGAGGTGAACTACCCACATAACTTCTCCTTTGCGTCCTTGAGCACCTCGTTGGGCACGAAAAGCCAGAGTAAGGTATATTCCGTGTCTTTCCAGCGGGTAGCATTAATAATCAACCATGCCACTCGCGTAAGCGTGTGCGAGAAGTAGTACAAAATTTAACTTCAGAAAAAGAAATCACAGTGCATTTACCGTATACGGTTTCTGATGAAGAAAAGAGCTAAGGCAAGCACAAAAAATATTGAAATCTTATTCGAACCACAGATACTAGTCAGAGCGTCTTATCGTCGGGCAGAGCAAGAAGTCGTGGGACAATTTGAAACTATCAAGAGAATCATACTCTTTCTCTGCCTGTAGACATCGGTATCCAGAATAGACTGCTTCCCAAACTGCACTATTTCCTGGCTGTCTGAGAAATTGGCTAAGGCCTTCCGAAGGCTTTCCAGATGCGTCGAAATGCCAAGTGAGGAGTGCCAATTTCAGAAGAGTGGTACGGCTGAGAGTCGGTACAAGCGTCTGTGTGCATGCACACACAACCTCTTCGTCTAGAGTGGCGTGGCCCTGGTTGCGATGTTCTTGCAGAGCTTTACAGGCCTCGAGAACCAGAATGGCGTCCTCGCTGACATCTCTGTCGGATGATTTTCCATAGTATGTCGCAGTATCAACTCGCAGCTTTAATATTGTTTTCAAGGCTGACGCTGCCGCATCTTCGAGAAAAAATGCAGGGATAGTAGCCTTCGTATGTCAATAGGTGAAGCACTCATAATAGGTATTGACGACTTGCCATAGGAAGATCTTTGTTATCCTTGAAATAAATAGTAGAGTTCGAGTTTCGGCTTTGACGAGAAATATTGTCAAAGGTTTTACAATCAGGAAGCCGCTATTTCCCTTTATAAGAATCCCCTTTGCGAGCATCCTCGGGCCATCAGAGGTTATCATGGCTTGCCTGCAGTTCTCACTCCTTCCAAAATGCTTACAGTCATTTTTCCCTGCTGGAGATGATCTTTCTTTCTGGGACACGACAGCTGATTCCACTCCATCAAATGACATGGGCCAAAATGCTCTTAAATCTATCGCTCAGCCAAGGCTTATTCAAAGTATAAAGACCGGATTCGTTTCATTTTTAGCCGCATTTTTCACTACGAATATTAAAACAACAGATCCAGAACCCGAAGTGGATTCTTGTAAGACACGCCTCTTTTGGTGGCCATCTTGTTTTGAGTAGGCTAAGCTGACAAAATATGAGCTGCGGTTAATCATATTCGGGCGGACAATGAGATTCATATGCTTGCCCCTATACCTGCCTATATTCGCATATATTCCGACCATGATAAATGTTACTTCTGAACTCCCAAGGTTCTCATAACAATGCCAAAGAAAGATTACTCACCGGGATTCACTGTAAGATTTTCACAGCGCGTGATCTTTCCCCAGATTTATAAGCTAATATCAAATTGACAAGCCGAATTATTTAGACGTCAAGAGATTAGCCTCGATCAAAGAATTCAAACAATACCTAGGCTTGATGTACAATCACAATACGGTCGATAGTCCGGATTTGCTATTTTTTGTGCAATATCACGATGGATCTACCCAAGTACTGCGCTGTGGTTTGTGGCTTCATGGGGAGCCGAAATGTATACATGAACGCCTTCTGCTCCATTTGAAGATTTGTCAAGCAAAGGAATTAGTGCCTTGGGAATCAATCGGAAATAAATACAAGATCAGTAAGAAGGATATGCTTCGTATCTCTTGGGAAGTTGCTCCCGGAGGCGGCCCTCGCACCTGAGAGCTAGTTTTGACAGATCAACAATACAGTCGTTCCCGAAATTGCCTTGACCAATAGACACTGACCATTAGCCACTGGCTAGCTCTCTACGGAACCCATTGCCAAGACATTAGCGCAGGACATTCATTGGGCAGGCCACAGTGAATTGGGGCCCGCGTTGGGGGTTCCTTTCGCTGCGATTTTACAGTGCACATCAAGATTTGGCCGCCCATTAAAACCTATCATCTTGATTTGAATCTGATTTATGAAGCAGAGGTCGTGGACGGACACAAATTGGCAAACACTTCAGGTTGAGGACTGGCCCGCAAGCACTTCTGCAACAGAATCTGATTGACTACACAGTATCGAGCAGAGAAGTGCGCAGATACCTCAGCAACTTTCTGAGCTGTATTGAGCAGATATCGGCTCAAGGCCTCAATAAAATTCGCATCAGCAGGATTATATCCGCTACCAAGCTTAGCATGCCGTTCTCAGGAAAGCTAACTTCGTGATTTTTATAGGCAGAATTCTAAATAAAAACACCACCCTTCTATCCACCCCGTAATGTAGAAAGTTTTCGCACGCCTTACGGTCCCTTCTTCCGTAGATAACGCATACCTCCGTAGCGTTAGGTCGTTGTCTAAGGGATCTTGTCACGGCAGCTATCATAGACTGGGGTGCCAGGCAGGCTTGCAGGATTGAGTATCCTAGAAACTCCATCGTGTGTTCTTGTGAGTCGCCATCGAACTCGCATTTGCGCAGTAGCCATGCTTATGTGACAGTCGAGTCTAACTTCTTGGGGTTAGTCTGATGTTTGAGTAGAATTGGAGAAATTGGTGGGCTCTGAAATCGTACGTTCAAAGACTTCTCTAAGGAAGAGGGTAATCATTTGCTTTTATAAAAGACTGAATCCACATCCTCACCGACTAAATGTTTACCACGATCCTTTCCGTGTCGAAGTAGCGGTACAGGACTTTGGTTGATATTTGCAATTTGTAATTATCAGTGGTGCTCTAGATTGACATTTCCGGTCAGAAATGGGCCTTCATATGACTTGTCATTGCATGTTGGTGTAGCTGTAGAGACCAGCTTTCTTCGGCTTAAAATAAGTTCGGATCAGATCAAGGAGCGTTATTGCTTTGGTTTGAAACTACTCGGAAAGAGCCTTGCAAGCAGGTATGCTTCGCAGTATTGTAGGGTCTACTTGAAAGCATTTTCTGGAAGCTTAACTAGTAAAGCAGCTGCAGTAGCTCGGAAACGCTCTTGGTGACCATGATCGGGATTCCTCGGTAGCCAACCTTCACGTTGACAATCGGGTTACCATCTCCGCTTTTCTGTTCCGTGCACTTAATATCTTCCAGTCTCGCCGGGGATTTCTCGTCCCAAATAGTACCCGATCCTTGGAAAAATTTGGCCGGACGAATTTCACGACCAACCAAAACCGCGCATTGAACATATTTTCCAAGGTGGCTCTGAAAGAAATCGTTTTCGCTTATGTGATGATAGAAATTTCTCCGTATCTCTGGCACATAATGCTGCCCTTCCGATGGTAATAAACCGACAGCGTTGATGGCAGATACTATCTGAGGCATTGTAGCCTCGAGCTTGTTTAGCCCGTATGAACTCTTCCAGTCAATAATAAGTGAAAGAGGAATGAAAATCGCCACATCCTTGTTGCATTCGATCGCTATTCCATCTAGTTCTGAATTAGATATTGTTTGTACCAACAGTATTACCCCCTGTTACTATATCCCCAATACATACCTTTAAGATATAACATAGTTGGAATGGTTTCGAATGAGCTCCGATAGAGCTTCTCCGAATTCACTTGAGCTTGTTTTTCAATTGGGAAATATATTGGATGCTCATTTTACTCATTATATAGACGCCTGGGGAATACGCAAGGGCTTAAATAGCTGACAATAGCTCACTCGATCGAGTGTCATGTAATTTAGGGCGACGTTCCGACGATGTGTTTCGGAGGAGGTGGGCGTGGAGATCTTGATTACGTCTAAGCCTTTTCGGCGTTGATTTCTGTAATGCCCTGGCTACAAACAGGCCGGAATTATGGCAGAGTAACTGACTCCCTCGATCCAATACGTGCAATCCGATACGAGTTGGTTTTGAACACAAATGATGTAGAGCTTCGACTGAAGTAATGAATGGACTACGATTAGTGATGATAGCCTAGCATATTCCTACGTACATGGGAGGACGCAGAAGCTATAGACTTTGTGGAAAGTAACCACTTCGTATCAGTTAATAGAACGTATTCAGTTACTAGCTAGCTTTTTGGAGCAACCTACCGGCACATTGCATCATGATGCAATCTACTGCACAATATCTCATCAGGAGTGTATCAAGACAAATAGAGAAGCCTCTTCACTTGGATCTCTTATTTGTCATCTTATAAGAAGAGGCATCTAAAGTGAAACATGCAACTACTTGGACGATACAAAGCTCAGTGATAGTCAATGGACTCTTTGCCAGGAGCTCATAATCCATTCTACCTGGGAAGAGTTCCCGTTGTGCCGAAGGAGGGCATACAATCTGAACCATTCCCAAAACAGCCATTCATCTGGTCCGGGGCTCTACTTGGCACTAAATTGCTCCGATTGTCTGCTATACTAGTAAAGATTACGCGTACGTGTCTGTGGCATTTCAAAATTGTGGTTTGATGTAACGCTTGTCAAGTACAGGATCTATAAGGGGAGAACCAAAGTTGTCCAGCTCGGCCTTACCCCCTTCCATGTCTTTAACCTCGGAATGTCTTATCGTGGTACGTTCGGTTCGACCACCGTCCAACAGGAGATCCACTTCAACAGTAGAGTAAAGTATTCCGTTATCATTTCCCACATAGTGATAGATAGCTCGTACTTTAATCACTCTCCCTTCCCCGTGAGCTGGAGGCTGCAGACACATTGTCTCGGTCTTTTGATATTCGTTCGGTATTGGTATGGTTGCAAGTGAAGTGGAGCCAGTATTTTCCAGCCCTGAGAGTTGTGCAGTGTGAGAACTCATGACATGGTTTTGAGTAGGCATTGGGCTTTGGTTCTCAAAACTTTGGGTAGTCTTTTGTTATATTAGCATCCGCTGAGTGGTGGAGACGTGTGATTCATACCCTTGGGAGGCCGAAGCAAGCAAAATATGACCATAGTCCCATGGCTGTAGCTTGGGATGCAAAAGTGAGGGTAAGGGTTATTTTGTCGTGTAATGAAGAATCGGATCCTGCATATACGAAGGGGCAGACGGCATTTATGTCTGGTCCGACCTAGACTGAGCAGGGATTAGCTGTATGCTATTGGCTTCTGAGCGGTCTCCAACCTGTGATTATTTGCTTTGTCCATTGCTCTGATCATCTCATCTCGGCAGGTCGCAATCAACAGCTCTTCTCGACATTCGAATTTAGTGGTATCCAGCTGGAATTCTGCGCGCTACCCACAAGGCACTACGCCAACGCCATGGTACAATCTACTGCAGAGCATCTCATCGAACGCCTATTGGCCCAACTCAAGAATCTCCTATGTTTTCTTCGCTTGGATCTGTCGCCTGTCGTTCTGGAGCGAGGCATGGATCCTTTGACGGATCAACAAGCTGTCGCGCTCATAGCAGGGGGCCAGAACACCAGTCGCTGGGTAATGGCGCTTCGGGGGATTCATCGCTGGACAGAACTAGCTCACTGGGAGCAAGACTGGCTTGAAGAAAATGGAGGAAGCCAGCCACGGCTATGCACAGGCTCACATGGCCTGGGAACTATGTCCCTATTCATCCGACAACTAGGACTACCCAGCAGACCCAGCACCACGAAATCGCTCCAGCATGGCCGGAAGCTCCTACGTTTTGAGGAAAAGTTTGGGCCCGGGATTGCACTGTGCTTCATACCGGTGCTGCAATTATTCCGCCAACTATCTATGGCCGAAGAGGCCAAGGCAGTNGAGATACTGCAGGAT
>Ga0055528_1002012_pt1 | contig 11396 bp, 7 predicted proteins | sample AraplaCol_mMS_r2_2_FD_55006 | JGI IMG/M metagenome (GOLD analysis project Ga0055528, IMG submission 55006) | Arabidopsis root microbial communities from North Carolina, USA - plate scrape MF_Col_mMS_r2 | ecosystem: Host-associated > Plants > Roots > Endosphere | place: USA: North Carolina...
GCGGTAAAAGGCCAGTGACCTGTCCATGTCGCCGGTGACCATGCCGACATGCTCGAAGCTCTTGATCATGGATCAGGCCCCGGCCGCCAGACGTCGCTCTTCTTCCGGCAACCAGGAATGGTAGAGCGGATGATCGGAAAGGATCGGCAGCGGTGTCGGCTTTCCGGTGCGCTGCGAATGATAGGCCGCGGTGACGAGCTCCAGTGAGTTGCGAGCATCCTCCAACGTCACCGGCGGCTCGCCTCCCGATGTCAGCGCATGGTGGAACAGTTCGAACTGCCTGGTATAGCCGTCTTCCTTGACCACATAACCGGCCAGCGCCTCGTCGACACGCTGCTGATGCTCCTCGGTCCCGGCAACGAAGGTCCAGGGGTCCCGGCCCATCGTGTAGGGCTCGAGAATGCTTTCCGCGACGAGATCCGAAAAGCAGAACCGCAGACGCGAGATTTCTTTCCGTGAGCCCAGTGTCATCGATAGCGTCGCCAGCGAGCCGTTCTTCATCTTTACCGAAAGGGCTGCGGTATCCTCGACCTGGATCGGGTTTACGAGTGTCGCCCCGTAGGAAAAGATTTCGGCGCAGGCGCCGTGAACATAGTTCAGCATGTCATGCGCATGGATCGCGTGACCAAGCAGACCGCCGCCCAGCTCGGTCACCCATTTTCCACGCCACGGGACGGCATAATAGTCGGGGCCGCGCCACCAATGTGTTTCGATCGTGGTGAGGAACGGCGTCCCGGTCAGGCCTAGATCGATCAGCATTTTCAGCTTCTGAAGTCCCGAGCCATACCGGTACTGAAATATCGGCATCAGTTGCGGACCTTCGGCTCGCGCTACGATCCTAGCCATCTCGTCCACTTCGGCGATAGAGCCGAAAAGCGGCTTCTCGCAGATGACATGTTTTCCCGCCTCGATTGCCTTGCGGCAGAGCTCGAAATGCGAACTTGGCGGGGTGCAGATATCGATGATGTCAAGATCCGCACGAGCGATCATCGTCTCGGCATCCTGGGTATATTCGGGAATGCCAAACTCCTCGCAAAGCGCTTGGCCGCGTTCCTCGTCCAGCGAACAAAGGACCGCAACCTCAAACAGATCCTTGTTCCAGGCAAAGCCTGTCAGGTGGCGCGAGGCGATCCCCGCTCCGATGATGCCGACACGAAACTTCTTGGACATGGCGGATTCCTCAACGATGACCCAGGCGCGCTGCCCTTGATTGTGCTTCCAGCGAAAGGCGGCAGACTTCGTAAACATGAGCCTGGGACATCGCCGTCTCCGTACGGTCGCGCACGTCGGCGGCGAAGGCATCGAAATAGTCGAGCTTTTCGCCGCTGCAATCGATGTGCGTCATCTCCGTGCCGTTGACGAGGAAGAGGTGGTCCTTGCCGGGCCGTCCGGCGATATCGATGTATTTGCGCAGTTCGATGTAGCCTTCGGTGCCAAGGATGGTCAGGCGACCATCACCCCAGGTCGGCAGCGCCTCNGGGGTGAACCAGTCGACCCGCACATAGCCCGAGGCTTTCTCGGAGCGAAGCAGCACCTCACCGAAATCCTGAAAGGCCGGCTTGTCGGACATGCCGAAGTTTCCGACCGAGCTTGCGACAACCTCGGCGCTGGTCGAGCCCGTATAGAAGAGAAACTGGTCGACCTGATGCGAAGCAATATCCACGATGATGCCGCCGAACTGCTCCGGATCGAAGAACCAGGCGGGGCGTGTGGGCAACTGCAGCCTGTGCGGCCCCATGCCGAGCGTCTGGATCACCGTGCCGATCGCCCCCTCCTTGACGAGCTTGCCCGCCTTGACAGCGGACCGCACGCAATGGCGCTCGGAAAAGCAGATCGAAAAGATGCGACCGGTGTCGGCGACGGTGCGCTTGACTTCCTCGAGTTGGGCAAAAGTCGTCACGCCTGGCTTGTCGGTCATGACATCCTTGCCGGCCTTCATCGCACGGACGGCCAATCCGGCGCGGTCGCGCGGGATTGCGGCGATGCAGATCACGTCGATCGAAGGATCAGCGAAGATCCTTATCGCGATCGATCTGCGGCGTATCCGGATAGGTCTTCTTGAAGTTTTCCAAGAGCGCTGGCACTGAGGTCTGCGGGCAGTATCCAACGAACTCGGCACCGGCCGCAAGCAGGCCCTTCACATGATCAAACGTGTGCCCATGATCGATCCCGACGACGGCAAATCTCAACATAACAGCAATGTCCTCCTGGAAATTCTTAGCGTGCAGTCTTGAGCCCTGCGCGGTTTCCTCGGGTTGAAGCAGACAGCGAAACTCAGAGGCTGTCAAGCTTGGAAAGGCAGTGTAATTTCGGCAGAATCATGCTAACTATAGGAAAATACATGAGAATTTTTTGTATCTAAATAGTTATTTAATTGATTGAGGTGAGCTAAGGCATGTCGGCGCGCGAACAACTTGTGCCCGCAGCGAACAAAGCTCGCGGGATAACCACAAGCAGACAGCAGCGCTCAGCCGGGCGAAACCGCAATCGCGACCTCACGTCGGCGAACAAGTTAGGGGTTTAACCGGCGCCCTGAGCGCTAGAAATTGTAGTCGCGCGCCTGCACAAATGGAAAATCCGGTGGTATCATCGAACTGAAATGGTGTGGGGTGCAAAATCCGTGCTTGTCCCATTTCCATCCTCAGTCGTGATCTCGCGGACGCACGCGGCTTTTGACACTAGGGGGTTGTTTGACCATCCCTTCGCGGTCGCAACCACTGCGCAACGATGATGTCTTGATCAACAATTCTGGGAGGATCATCGATGCCTGCCACAGTAACCGTCTGGGAGAAGGATCCTGCGTTGGCCGCCAGAGTCACGGTCGTGCCAGCACCAGACATAACAAAAACGCCACTAGCATTTCGCCTAATTCCATCGCTCGGCAACAACCCTCCGCAGGCGGTGGAGTTCCGTTACTGGAACGCCGCTGCAACACTACGACGGGCTGCGGACTTCTGGGCGGCCAGCAGCCAGGCGCCTGTCACATGGCGCGGCGGCCAGGTAATAGACGTATTTTTGGATCGGAATGAGGGCCTAAATTCCGAGTATGATGGAACGACTTTGAGCTTCTACCACGGTTCAACTGTCGCGCACCCAACTCTCGTCATCTATTCCGGCGAAAGTCCTGATCTGCTTTGCCACGAACTCGGTCATGCCATTCTAGATGCAATCCGCTCAGATCTGTTCGATGCCGAGGGGTTGGAAGTCGAGGCCTTCGGCGAAGCTTTCGGTGACATGAGCGCGATCCTGTGTGCAATGCAGCTTCCAACGTTCTGTTCCTTCGTACTCGCGGAAACCTCGGGCAGGAGTTTTTGGAGTAGTTCGAGCCTCTCGCGAGTTGCGCAACAGTTCGGTTCCGCCCTGCGTTTGGTAAAGCCCGCAGACGCGGACGAGGATTGCCTGCGGAACGCGTGGAATAACCATTTCTATGTCGACCCCTCAACTGTCAGCAAGGTTGGCCTGGCGGACACGATCTGGAACAACGCGCACTCATTTTCCAGAATCTATACTGGGGCTTTCTTCGAAGCGCTTTCTACTATGCTGCCAGTCAAGGCCGGTGGTAACGCCCCGGGACCTGAAACGCTGCGGCAGGTCAGCGATGACATGCGCGATATATTGGTCGATGCCACGAGAAGCGCGCAGCTTGTTCCCGGTTTCGCGGAGGAGATCGCCGCTGCCATGGTCGAGGAAAGCGATAAGTACGACCACGCCTACCCGGATGTTTTTCAAGGAGTGTTCATCCGGCGTAACATCCTTCCACAGGCCATCAGCTGAACGATGATTTGCGCGCAGCCCGTTCGCGCAGAAATTGCTTCCCCTCCAGCATACCGTAGTGTCGTGGTTGTCATAGCTCGCTATTTAGTATATTCTAATATTTAATTTACGAACCCGGACGACGACGCCGGAGACCGACCGGATTTCGCCCGGTGCGTTAAGCCGGGAACCGGCTATCCAACTTAACATTCGATTGAAAATCGTTAAGCAAATTGATTCATATCAAGGGGGCATTCCATGGCATTCGTACCGAAAAGGTCCGCAATTCGATGGCCAGCTTTGGCGCTTGGGGTGGGAATTTCGCTCGTCATGGCGAGCGCGGCGCTAGCGCAAGCTCTTCCCTCATGCACCTACGAACTTAATCGAGAATATCTCAGGACTGTTGTGAATCCCCCGCCATCTGATCGACAGGAGATTATGGATCTTTTGCATCGCTACAACTGGGCGCTTGATGACGCAAGCACTCAGGGCGTGGAAGCAATGCTGCTGGACGATGTCGCGTTTGAGTTGTGCACAGGCCGCAAACAGTTGCAAAGAAAAACCAACAAGACCGAGCTTCTTGATTACCTCGATACAGTAAATGCCGAGATGGGAACGATCAGCAAAAGGCGGCACATTGAAAGCAACACCCTACTAAACGCCGTCGACCAAGATACGGTCCAGGGCAAGTCGACAGTCGTGGTTACGATTCAATTCACAGCGATCGAGACACCGGTGCTCGATTACACCGCGACAATGGTAACCACGTTCAAGCGAGTCGGGGGCGCTTGGAAATTCGCGATGATCGTTCTCTTGCCGGATTCACCGAGAGTTACGTTGAGCGCCCGTTGAAGCTGTTAGTCCTCGAACCCGGAGGAGGCAGTGCGGTCTATCGCTTTTGGATTGCTCGGCGCGTTCTCGGTGGCGGTGCTGCTATCGGGCTCTGACTCGGATGCGCATGTTGCAGTTGATTCGAGCCGATTTGATCATCCTGGTTTCAGCTTAGGACACGCCGTACATCTTGCCGATGACGCAAAATGGCGAGATCTCAAAATTTGCGCCCCGTGGTCCGTTTGTACGGTCCCGGCACGGCCAGCTGCGCCGTTCGCAAAAGCGCTGTCTGATGGTCCACCATCTCAGCAATGCGTAAATGACCTGAAAGCCTACCTGATCTGCAGGAAATTCCGTCTAGCCGCGGCCAACGACCAAATTGAAATCGGTCCGGTGCGCGCCCCGGATGACAACGCCGAGGCTACTTCCTTCGCCGAAGCCGTAAGGCGCTGGAACGGCGATTTTCAGTGGAAGCCCGCTTCAGCAAGCCCCGACATCATTACGCGATTTGGCGACGAGGCACGCTCCGTTTTTGGCCCGATCCCGGACGTAGATTGCGGCAACGCAGCTGCGAAGGTCATACCGCTGGAAATTGACGGCAATATCGTCGACCTGAAACCAAATCCAAATGTTGCCGGCAGCCCTCTGCAATTCGAGCATCGCGACCCCAAGGGCAGAATCGTCAAGTGGACCACCCAGATCGCTAAATGCGACAAGCCCTCGCTGGCGGGAAACGTGACCTACTGCGGAATGAATTCACGCATAATCCGTACCGTGGCAGGCACGGTTGAGTGGGTCTCGCTCTGCCGGAAATCTACCCCTCACCTTGAAATCGAACCGGAATCATACTGGGAGAAAGACAACCCTACATTCGCTCGACTTGGTATCATTGGTTTTAATCGAGAAAGTGGAGAAATCGTCTTTTTTGATGGCGACAAGGATAAGCAACGCTTCGACTGGACTACACCCATCATCCCTCCAGGCGGTCGATCCTATGCGGACGCCGGAGGGCGCGCTGCCGCTACCAAAATGTACGACCCGACATTTCAGATCCAATGTTCTGCATGTCATGACAACAAGGGCCCGTATGTGGTTAGCCCGCACATCGGCCAGGCCCGCATCGGATACCCGGGGGGAGCGGCAAGCGAGAGAGCCCTCGCTTTCAGCCTTGGGGACTACGTCCCGAAGATGAAGCGGGACGAAAGCCTACCATTTCGGGTCGTCGGTTCCGCTTACACCGCCGCTTACGCAACCGACATTGTCCGAGCGAGAACGGTCGAGGACCCTTCTGGAAATTGCACCAAGTGTCATACGCTCACGACGCAAATTACCGGGCAGCGCATTGCGGCAGATGCCGCCGGGCGACTCCCGGAGGTCACGAATCCGACTTGGACACAGGTCGTGAGTGTTCGGGCGGAGTTGCTGAAGCTCAGAGAAATCGATGCCCATCGAACGGAATGGGCCCGACGGTCAGGGGAAGGCAAGATCCATCCGTGGATGGTCCCACACGAGGGCAGTAACGTCGCCGTGGAGAACGGCCAGATCAGCGAAGACGACTGGCGGCAATTGAGCAACTGCATTTGGGAGGCGGGAGGCGAAGAATGTCGATATCGCCCGCTCTTCACAGCCTGTCCCGCCCCCGGCGTGCAATCAGGTGGAGACGGCTCCCAGCCGACCGGCCTATCGTCGGCGGTACTCCCGGTCCCAACCGGAGCAGTCGGCGCGGACCGAATTCTTCGATTGAGATGGCACTACCTCAATGACTACGGGCACGTTTCCCAGCGCGATGATGTCCGGTTCAACATTGCGATTAGGGCGACTCAAATTCCGCGATCCAGACAGGCACCCCTGGAAAGCGATTTTCCAACACTCGACGAAGCTAAGAGTGGCACGGACGACACATCGGTCGGCTATGGGGTCGCCTCTGGCCGCGCGATGTTCATTGGCGACCTATCATACTTCGGCCACTTGAAATTCACCGACCCTGCACCGGCCACTACGCCGCGCGAATTTCGCGCCGATCTGCCGGCCATGTGCAACCGTCGGTACCTCGCGCGTATTCTTCCCAAACGATTCTGTTTCGATCAAAGTGGCGTCCGCTATGGAGACCGGGGGCAACTGATTTTCGCTGATGTGGCATGCAACTGAAACCCGGTGGGTCGAGCATATGTAAGCCCTGAGGCGAAAATCCAACAGCTTCTTGGACGCACGGAGAGGTGCTATCCTTGAAACGCATGAATACCCAGGGAGCGAGCGAGTTCATCACCGGTTTGCTGGGAGTTCCGATGGAAGACGTGAGGAAATGGCTGGAGGGGTTGGGGCTTGAGCACCTCGCTGGCATATTCGCGCAATCGCAGATCGATGGCGACAGCCTCCGCATGCTTTCGGAGGACGATTTGCGCGAGATGGAGATCCCCGTCGGTCCGCGCAAGAAAATTGCGGCCGCCATAAAGTTGCTAAATGCCGACGATGCAGCGAAAGCCTTCGCGACCTCGGCGGAGCGGCGACAACTCACGATACTGTTTTGCGATCTGGTCGACTCCACCGGATATGCGACTCGTCTCGATCCCGAGGACTTCACCAGACTGACGAAGGCCTACCTGGCTGAATGCACTGCCGCGGTGCGAAACCATAACGGAATTGCCGCTAACTATGTCGGCGACGCTTTTCAGGCTCTGTTCGGGTATCCGATTGCGGAAGAAGATGACGCCGAACGTGCTCTTGAGCTGGCCTTTGAAATTCTCCAACTGGTCCCCGAGGTAAAGGTGCCCGGTGGGCCGCCATTGCGTGTCCGCATCGGTATCGCGAGTGGGCTGGTCGTTGTCGGAGATTTTGTCGGTGCCCCGGCAGGCGTTTCGACGGTTGCTCTGGGATCGATTCCCAATTTGGCTCAACGCCTTCAGACCATCGCAGAGCCCCAAACCATCATGACCGACCAGCGGACCTACGATGCCGCCGCCGGCGCCTTCGAGTTCACCGATTTCGGGTCCCAAACTCTCAAGGGTTTTCCGAGTGATGTTCATGTCTGGCGAGCCGACAGGCCCAAAGTCCTGGAGAACCGCTTCGCGAAGAGACGAGAGCTAACCGAGCTTGTCGGGCGTAAAGCAGAAATCGCGGGTTTGCTGGAGCTGTGGCAGGAGGTCATCGCGGGTAAGCGGGCTCAGGCAGCCATGATTGTCGGCGAACCTGGTATCGGCAAATCGCGGCTGATATTTGAGGTTCAACGGCGGATTCCGCAGGGCACCTACCTGACGCTTCAATGCTCCAGCACTTATTCAAATAGTGCCCTCTTCCCCTTTTTGACCCTTCTCAAACGATACGCCGGCATTGAGGGCAGCGACCCACCGGAAATCGCCATGACGAAGCTTGAAGCGGTTGTCGCCTTGAGCACCGTGCCCATATCCGATTCATTGCCTGTATTTGCAGAACTTCTGGCAATCGACCGCCACAAACTGACGGACGGCCGCCCTTCCGCCCGACAACGCGGCCTATCCCACAGGGTCCTGATCGACTGGTTGCATTATCTCTCGCAAATCGGACCGGTTCTGCTGTCGATCGAAGATGAGCAATGGATCGACCCTTCATCGAGCGATGTGCTCGAGGCTCTGCTCGCCGAAGCGGGACCATTTCCCCTTTTAATCCTGATTACCTCCCGCGAAACGCAACGACGAACTGCAACCGGGGCGGTCCTCAGCAAAATCGCATTGGATCGCCTCTCCGAAGAAGACTCCCGCATGCTCTTGCGTAGCCTCATGGCGGGGCGCGATATCGCGGATGAAACGGCCGGACTTCTGCTGGAAAAGAGCGAGGGAGTCCCGCTATATGTCGAGGAATTAGCCCGAGCTGTTCTGGAGAACAGCCCTCTTATTGAGGAAGGTGGCCAGCATTCACATAAGTTGTCCGTCGGTGTTCCTAGCTCCATCCAGTCATCGCTGTTGTCGCGCCTCGACAAGATAGGTCCCGGAAAGGTGATCGCTCAAGTTGCAGCTGTTGTCGGGCGCGAATTTGACCTGCCGATTGTTGCCCGGGTTTGTGGCCTGTCGCAAGATATCGTGGAACCGACGCTGCAGCGTTTGGTCGAAGCTGGTCTGGTGATGCGGCAGACGACGGCCAGCGAAGCGCGCTTCGCATTCACCCATGCGCTCTTGCAAGAGGCAGCACGGGAGAGTCTCCTCAAGGAGCGGTGCCGTGAGCTTCATGCCGAGGTTGCCCGAACTATTGAAAGTATCAATCCAAAGCTCGCGGCCGAGCACCCTGAGATCCTCGCGCAGCACCTCGCTGAAGCCGGTCTTTTCGAGGAGGCGGCCGATAAGTGGTTGGCCGCAGGTCTCAACACCGGTAGGACTTGGGCCAAGGTCGAAGCCGCAAACATGTTTGCCAATGGGCTCGCCTGCCTTGCCAAATGCGTTCCATCGGAAAAGCGCGATCGCATGGAGCTGGAACTCGAACTCGAACGGGGCGACGTCCTATACGCCACCTTCGGCTATGTCACCGACGAGGGCAGCGCCGCCTATCGCAATGTCATTCGGCTTAGCGAGCAGCTCGGTGATGTGGAAGCGCCGATCCGCGCGCTCGATGGCCTCTTTGGCACCGCCCTCAACTCCGGCCGCTTCGCAGACGCCACATGGGCGGGTGACGAACTTCTGGTAATCGGCAATACCCGCAATAGCTTGAAGGCACTTGTTCTCGGGATGCAATTCAAGGGCATGTGCTTTTTTTCGCAGGGACATTTCGGTCCGGCCCGCGACTATCTTGAACAGGCGCTTAGCCACGTGGACCGGGCCGATGAGATCGGCAGCGATTTTCCGAGCATGGCAATGCTTTACCTGTCATGGACATTGCAATTGACCGGACATGAGGCAAAAGCAATCGAACTCTACGCGGCAGCGGAAGCCGACGCGCGCCGCCATTCCGCGTATCAACTGGCGGCCTGCCTTGGGAACTGCTGTATCCTTTATGCGCTCCGTGACGAATTCCAACCCCTCCAACACAAGCTTGACGAGTTGTTCACGCTTGCAAGGACGAATGGCTTTCGCATGTGGACGAATGTCGCGTCCTTCTTCCAGGGATGGATTATGGCGCGCGGAAACGATCCTCTTGGCATTGCGAAGATGGAGCAAACCTGTTCGAATTTGGGGGATCAGGAAATAGACAAATCCTGCTACCTCGGATTGCTCGGCGAAAGCTATCTGCAAGCGGGTGATTTTACACGGGCCGCCGCGACTCTGGATGAAGCCTTGGCGCTCGTTAAACAGACAGGGGAAAACTACTTTACTGCCGAGCTTCTTAGGCTGCGAGGGAAAGTTGAACTTCGTTCCGGCCGGAAAAGTGGCGCGGCGCATTACATTCGCGAAGCGCTGGCCTTTGCTCGTCAGCAAGGTGCCACAACCTGGGAACGGAAAGCAATTCAGACCCTTCAAACACTGACGGAGGGGTAGACGGTGCCCTGCCCGGGCGTCCCACTAGAGTATAATCTCTGCAGTTCGACACTCGAGTCTTTCGCATTCCAGACTCGAGCTAACATTTTTCCTCCCCGGATGTCAGGAGTTCCAGAAAAGTCCCCGCGGCGGAAGTTCGGACAGTAGCCCCGCCGCGGCGTTGTGCGCTTGGGGGTACGGAACGCACAAGTTGGAAAGGAGAACCCATGAGCGATTTACGCATCCGCATGTCTTGCCTGCTCGAATTCGCCCAGCGTTCCAAAGAAGTCTGATGGATGAGCAAACACGACCGGAAGGCCATGTGCGCCGATTTTCGGCGAGCCGGAACCTAGAATTCGCGCTCCGGCCGCTACCGCGCATGGCCGCTGACACTGGTCCCCGAGCAAAGTCCAAGCTGGGAAACGGCAGTGCTTATCTCGGTAGTTTGGGAAAGCCTGCGCCGAGGTTTTGCAGTCGGCGACGCTTTGCTTCCTGAGCCATGGCGATTGTCCAAGACATCGTGAATGGGGCTCCACAAGTGCTGCGGAGCCATGTTGGCGAAGCTGTCGATCTCGCGCCATTCGCCGCTTGTGCGAGGTACAAGGCGCAGTGGACGCTCTTGTTCCGTTCCAGGCGTTGCGTTAACGATATCTTAACGTGAAATTTGACGTCGCCTTAATTTCTGCGATGTTCACCCCGGGGGCATTTGAGGGGTTTTATCACAGTGAAAATGAATGAATTGGCTCGGCGTCTAAGCGCCGTGGCGATCTCGCTCGCGCTGGCGAGTTGCACGACAACGCCAGCTGAATTTAATAAAAAGCCGTCCGCCGTTAGCAAAGCTGCGCTCTGCAAGACGGCACTTGAAACGCAAGACCCACTATTTCAGCAGCAATTGGTTACGGAGCTGGGCAGGCGCGGCCTAGATATTTCGGCGTGTGAGAAGATGGTTCTGCAGCAAAAGCAGGCAGCGGCGGCGCTGGTAGCGGTCGCATTGGTTGGAACCGCTGTTGCAGTCTGTGCGAACGGCAACTGCGGAGGAGGAAATTACTATAGCCCTCCTCGGCGTTATCCGGGAAACTGTTACTCCAATAACGATCGAGCAGCGGACGGCTCGCTTTGCGGTGACAGAAGCGCGATGTCTCGGCCTGGCGGATGGTGATCGATCTTTTTTGCGACCACGTAAGGCACCAAGAGCCCTGCTATTTGTCGAAAGAAAAACGAAAACACAGGGTTAAACTCTGTCGTTAGTTCTTTATGGGAAAACCAACACGCGAATAGGAAATCATGGATACGACTGCACGGAAATCCGGCGACACGGACAAGGAGATGGGCGAGCGCGTTCGGGCGATGAGGTTGCGCGTTGGAATGACGCAAACGGAATTGGGCGCTGCGCTT
>Ga0055528_1002020_pt1 | contig 11363 bp, 5 predicted proteins | sample AraplaCol_mMS_r2_2_FD_55006 | JGI IMG/M metagenome (GOLD analysis project Ga0055528, IMG submission 55006) | Arabidopsis root microbial communities from North Carolina, USA - plate scrape MF_Col_mMS_r2 | ecosystem: Host-associated > Plants > Roots > Endosphere | place: USA: North Carolina...
AATAAATAAATACAGACTAAAAAAAAAAAAAAAAAAAACTGGTAGAGTATCTTTTTACAATATATTCTTTATCTGCTCCGTTCAAAACTTCCAGTCCTGACTGGACCAGTATTTGCTGAACCGCAAAAGACAAAATATACTAATATTAAATTGATCAGAAACTGTTTACCATAATTAACAACCGGCTATATCTCTATAATAATTCTCAAAACCAAATATCCGAATTTGTAAATCAGAATTTACAATATATACCGATTCTAGATTTTTACAACAATACCCCATTCTTATATTATATATTTAGTTTTTTACCGGATTGCTATTTCCAGAACAGTTCTGTAGCTCCAAATTTGCCCCAGCAAAAAACAATCAAATTTCTTCAATTCTGTAAATAGAAAACAAATAGATCGGACAATAATATTCCGCCAGTTTTTATCCGATATACAATTGAATAGAAAATAAAAGTAAACAATCGGTTTAAATAGAAAAATACAATAAAAAATATAGTTCTGATTTCAAATATTTATTGATTTTTATTTCTGCGGAATAAATTGGAAAAAATTTTTCAGAAAAAAATCTCTTGTAGCCGAAAAATCAGATCGAATAGTATTTCTATATTTATATCGATAGATAATCGCAAATACAAAAATATAAAAATATAGTACAAATTTTTTGATATTGATTGGATTACTGTAAAAAAACAATTAATTGTATAGAATAAATTTTATATCCAGAACAAAATTCTAAAAATTACAATTATTTTCAATTTTATAGAAAGTAATAGTTTTTCCAGAAATACAGCAAAAAAAAATAATAAACAAAAAAAATTTTCTGTTACAACAAAAATATTAAACAAACAGAATATACAATTTGATATTGAAAAATATATATCTGAATAACAGTCAGTCTGGCGGACTGTCTACAATTTGATATATTATTCTTTTCTATTTTATTATCTGAGACCGTATTGCTGACAGAATTTTTACAGAAAAAAATATTATCAATTGAAAATATATTATTTAAAATATTTTATTGTATATATTGAAGATAGTAATATTTTAGAATACCAAAATAATATATCTGATACAATCTGTAACAATTTATATATAGAAAAACAATAGAAACTGGAATATTTATAGTCTAAAAATAATAAATTGTTTATTTTTGAAAACTATCTATCTATCAATATTAATTTTGTAGAAAAACAATTTTTATTACAATTTTCAGCGGTCAGTTCTATTATATTGTTTTTATTTTTTCAGCAAAATCGATAAAAAATATTGTTTATTATCAGTAGACTATACAATACAGCTGTAAAAAAATACAGTATCTAACAAAAAATAAATATTATTGATAAAAATCTAAAAATTCAATTTCAGCTGATTTATAATATTATATTTACTAATAGACTGAATTTTGAACAGATCTATAAAAATCAGAATTCCGATTTTTTTATCGGAAAAAAAATTGCAGTAGATATTGTATATCGATTTATAGATAATATTATTAAATAGACAGATATTGTAAAAATTGAATAGATAAAATTAGAATTCGAATTGGTTATAGTTTGATCTAAATACAGATTTGATTTTGTATTTTATTATTTCCAGTAAAATTATTATAATAGAATACTATATATATCTAAATACAAACTATATATATAAAATTCAAAACTATATATTCTATTTGTAAATCAGTCAAATACAGTATTAGTTATTCAATTTTATACTATACTATACAGCAAATAATTCAGAAATAATTTTCTATAACTATATCTGTATATCAGAAATAACCGATTGTATTTTTTTTTCAAGATTTTACAGTTTCAATATATCTCTCAAAAAATATATAGAATTTTTGCTCCGGATTCTGTTTATATTTTTGTCAGTAGTATCTGATAAAAATTTTCAATTCAGAAAAGAATTCTTCGATAGAATTCAGATCTGGTAAATAAAGAAATAAATAAATCAGTTTTATTCCGATATCTGTATATATTTTTTTGAATCGATCAGAATAGTGGAATAATATATTGTCTATAACAATAACAGATCTAGATTCAGACTATTTTCTACAGTATTTTAAAAACTGTTCGATAAAATCTTCGAATACAGCTATATTAGTTGAATTTTGGAATATTCGAAATAAAACAATACTATTTTGTATATATACTAATAGAATTTAATATTGTTGATTACGATAAAATTTGGATAGCTACAATAGTATTAGATTCAATAGAAACCAGCCAGTATATCTAAATTCTATTTATTTATTGTATCCGGATTTATCAATATAAATTAGATAATACAATTTAAATTCTGATAGATTATACAGATAGAAATTTTGTAGATCAGTATTTTGTTTTTTTGTTTTTTATCGAACAATTTTTTTGGACTATCCGACCGAAACAAAAATCTATTTAAAATTCGAATTTGTTATCCAAATATAAAATTTATTCTAGAGAAAAATTATCAATTTATCTATATATAATTCTGATTTCTCGAAAAAATAGTTATATATAGTCTGGATTATAGAAAATATAATATTTTATCGCCGGCCGATACAGATTGAGAAAACTCTGATATATCCGAAAAACCGAAAATTGTTGCGGATATTAATAATTGAGTATTCGCTATACTCAGCAGTCTGGACTATCTCTGAAATAGTCAGTAATCCACTATATATTATATTACGAATTATCTTCAATTTGGATAGAGAAAACCGAGATACTATTTTTGAAGAGATAATAAAAGATAGCAAAAAATATCGTTGATATATCGTAGACAAAAAATTTCTCTATACTTATTCTGTTTATCTCTCTGCTCAGAAAACAGATAAAATAATATTCTGAAACAAAGAAACAGAGTGGAAGAGATTACAAACCGCGGATCTACGCGAGACTAACTTATCGCTGTCTTGACACTGGATTTGTAATATACCAAATTCGCGCCAAACCTGGCTTCTATTGATCTGGTACTTGTCCTCTTATATACTCGTCTTGCTGTTTTTCTCGTTTCAGAGCAACTATATACGACAATATATGTCCCCAGTTTTTGTCAAAGACTTTGGGGAGTGCTTGGGTATTAGAAAACGTACGTGACTTTGAGACCTTCTGATTCCTGGGAAGATAGTATTTCTTGGCGATCTTGAAAACTGCGGACAGTGATCAGTTCTAACATTCAGCAACAGATAATTATATTCAATATCAAAAAGATAAAAGTTGCGCCTAGTTTCACAAAATAACTATTTTGGTGGCCAGAATAGCTCTACGGTATTTGAACCCCAGAGCTCTTTGCATCAAAAATGGGACCCATGGTATAATTGGATATACTCACCAAAGGTGCTAGACAAAAGAGTTCAGTGGCCAGTGAGGATAAGATACGGAGGGACATAGATTTAAAATAATGTTAATGGTATTTATACTCCAGATAGAGGACTGGTTTCTGGGAGAGCGAGGAATATAACACGACCCGATAAACAGCCGATCACAAAAGTTGTTGTATATAAAGCAAATGATGGAGAGAACCTGCTAGATCGATATTCAACTGGCAACCACAAGAGATTGACTCCATCATAAATTATCCAGGAATAGTCGTCGTTCAAGCTATATCTATACGGCCGTGACAAGAAGACAAAGGAATAAAGAATAGACATAGTAGAACAACTAAATTCTATATTAAATATTCCACTTGTCGTATAGATCAGATTGAGATTGACTTTATCAAATTCAATTAATTCTGCGGACCCGATATAGACCACCGATATACACTGGCCGGTGGTCGGATCCCAGATTCTAGCAGTCTTATCATTTGACGCTGATACAAATCGGCTTCTATCTTGCGACCAAGCAATCGAGCGGACTATATCTCTGTATCCCATAAAAATTGAAACACACTGGCTATTAGTCGGATCCCAGATCTTGATAGTATTATTATTTGATCCGAATACAAATCGGTTTCCATTCTACGACCAAGCAATCGAGTCTATCAAATAACTATATCTCTCAAAAATTGACAGATACTGGCCGGTGGCCGGATCCCAGATTCTAGCAGTCTTATTATTTGATACTGACGTAATTCGGTTTCTATCTTACGACCAAACAATCGAGCGGACTATATCCCTGTATTCTATAAAAATTGAAATATACTGGCCGGTGGTCGGATCCCAGATTCTAGCAGTCTTATTATTTGACACTGATACAAATCGGTTTCTATTCTACGACCAAACAATCGAATATATTCTATCACTATATTCCACAAAAATTAATATATACTAGCTATTAGTCGGATTCCAGATTCTAATAGTTCTATCAAAAAATACTGATACAATTTGGTTTCCATTCTGCAACCAGAAAACAAAATAAACTGGAATACTATATCTCTCGAATATAGATATATACTGGTTGGTAATTGTATCCCAGATTCTGACAGTTTTATTATTTAATACTGATACAAATTGTATTCTATTTTGTAACCAGACAATTGAACAGATATCGCTAATATACTCTTTGAGAATTGACAAATACCGGCCGGTTGTAGAATCCCAGATCTTGATAGTATAATTATTTGATCCGGTTGCAAATCGGTTTCCGTTTTGCGACTATACAATCGAGATAACTAATTCTCTATAGTCTTCGAAAATTAATAAATACTAACCGTTGGCCGGATTCCAGATTCTGACAGTATTATTACAGAACACAGATATAAATCGAGTTCTATCTTCCGACCAAATAATCCAAAAGATCCAATTACTGTATCTCTCGAGAATAAATTTATACTGGCAGATTTTCGGATCCCAGATCTTGATAGTATTATCAATTGACGCAGATACAAATCGATTTCTATTTTGCGACCAGACAAATAAAATAATTAGATCACTATATTTATCGAGAGCTAAAATCTATTTATCTGTAACTGAATTCTATATACTAATAGTATTCTTATTTAATACTGATCCAAGCCGGTTTATATTTTGTAACTATTGAATAGAACTATATAATTCAGTGGATATTTTAAAAATTGTTGTATAATAGCCAGTAACTGTATTCCAGATTCTGACTGTTTTATTATTTGACACTAATACAAATCGGTTTCTATTTCGCAACCAGACAATCGAATTAACCGAATTACTATATCTCTCGAGAATTGATATATACTGGAAAATATCTAAATTCCAAATTCTGACAGAATTATCGTTTGATACTGATACAAATCGGTTTCTATTTTGCGACCAAACAATCAAATTGACTAAATCGCCGTATCCCTCGAGAATTGATATATACTGGTCAAGAGTAGAATCCCAGATTTTGACAGTATTATTATATAATACTGATACAAATCGGTATTTATCTTGCGACCAGACAACAGAAAAGATCGTATCTCTATACCCCTCGAGAATTTGAAAATATAAATTCCAATCTTTCTCTACCACTGGCTTAGTTAGAATCCAATCAGATTTCTTTTTCTGATAATACAGTTTTGTAAAATTTTGTATTGGACTAAAAATAAGAGATAAACAATATAGTTGAAAAAGATTGTTCTCAACCACTAATCTATAGTATCGAACGAATCGCGAAGTATCTCGAGCTCGATCCAAAAAAATTCTTGGCTCTGTCTTTTTGCTCTACAACCAATTCCTTGTCAGACATAGTATTATCTTTCGATTAACTAGGGACTTATCTCGAGTAAATCAACTAGTATCAGAATAGCTTCTATACCCCGGAATATATTTCCCAGAATACTAAAGATTTCTAGCCAGTGAAGATATTTTTGCTGTAGAAAATTATCTACACAGATATCTTCGTCAAGACTGATATCATTTTCTTTATCACTGCAGCCATTTTGAAGATAGTATATCCAATAAAGATATAAATATTCTGCCGCTGCTAATGGATTCGGGCAGAGAGGTATAATATTCTCAATCGAAAATCCAGAAAATTTGAATTGAAAAATATTATATCGAAATATCTTGAATATAGTCTGTAGAAAACAAAAGAAAATTCTAAAATACTCAGTTTCTATACCGCCGGAAAGATACCAATCTCGGATCTCTCTGAGAAAAAAATCCTTTGCAGACTGGTGGACAAAAATAATAGTATCTTTATATACAGTTAGAAATAAACCGCAAATAGCTATAATATCTGATACAGATACAAAATCATCAGAGAAATTATCAGATAGTTCAACAAAAGAGACAAATTTGTGGAAGATAATAGACCGATATACTGTAGATATAACCGCCAGTATTCGTTTACAGATCTTGGTATCTTCCGAATTGCGAACCTGGTCTATTATTCGACCGTATAAGATATTCAGTCCAGAGAAGAATATTATAAATCTTTCAAGAGTATATCTTCGTAATATTCTATCAAGTTCTTGACAGACCAAAACTATCCAAAAAAAAGTATTTTGCAAGTTTGATAACAGATAATGGTAGATTGTATAACAAGTTTTATTATTATATTTCTTAACTTTCGCCAACTTATTAATTTTGTACTGGATAAATTTACTCACAGTTTCGGATACAGACACTTCATTGAACTCTAATAAGATCGGAGCGGCCTGGATAGTATCAAAACACTCTTCGATATCAGACCAATTGCGGCTCGAGACAATCCACTTTAGCTGTAAATAAACAGATAGCATCTGGATAATTAATTCGAGAAGATAAGATAGATCTGTTGTATATTCGTCCAGCGCATCGATAATTAAATATATACTCCGTAAAATGGGATCTCTCACAATTTCTATAAAAATCTTCGAAAAAACACTCCATACATTAATATTCTCGAATAATAATTTCCCCGCTTGGTCATAATAACTCTGTAGATAGAAGAGAAAAGAAGACTGCTTTAAGACAAACAAATATATTAAACCACAGAGAACGGCTGTAGCATTATTGATTCGCTTGTCGGTAGCTTGGCAAAAGAAAAATACAATATTCGAAATATATCCAATTGTTCTCGTAAACTCTTCGATAATACTATACAGAAACATTGTCTTGCCTTTGCCGGAATTATCTCTGATCCAGAGAAGACAATTGCTCTGGTCGTTTTGCCATTCTTGAAACTCCTCATTGTATAGAATCCAGCAGTATAATTCCTTGAGTAGCCCTCCATTGGTGTTCTGAATACGATCTTTATCATGGTGAGGATTCGTTGTCCGTAGATCCCGAAGGCATACTTGGTTCAATAATTCTGATTGTACTAAAGCCGTCTCGCTAATTAATACCGTCCAATAGTGGTAGAAGTACGAACTCACGAAACTGCGCAGTGACATTCCCATTGATGACAGCGGCTTGAAGCCCAAAGTTCGAGTCACCAAATGATGTGGTAGATACCATCATAGAAAGTGCAATAACTTAGAAGGGTGGTCAACAGGGTGTTTGCCCATATACCCCGCCCTTCGGTAACAGTCGTATTCTGAATTCCGATTAATTACGGGTCCAACACACGGCCGTATATTATTACAAAACATTTCACGAACTTTACAAAGACTAGACCAAAGATGAAATAGCGCGTTTCAAATTAGCGTTCAGGAAAAGAATTGAATAAAAGAAAAAGGTGAAGCTGATTTCGAGCCGTCCTGTATTACAACTTGTAATTCATCAATAGTGTGTCCCTTTTGTCGATAAATATTTATCATTTCTATTTCATCCAAAAATGGGTGGCATCACAGAATACGGTCCGAGTAAATGACAGTAACGCTGGCCACTTCTAGCCAATAAGAGTGTCGGTCTAGGATAAACATTTTTCCTATTTGCCTTGCTGCCAGTCGCAATCTTTACATCGGAGTATAAACCCTCGCAAGAGTTTTTGAGTGGGAGAAGAGGTCAATTTGACACTGTCGTGATACTAACGAAAGGCTGATTTAGTTCAACCCCAATAACCGTGCTAGATATTTCAATCCTGCAATTCACCTGTATTGTATATAAATCAAACCATGTCGCCGTGATGGGCCTTGAAAGCTTGCCAGTTCTTGAATTGGGCAACCCCGTAAACGAAAACCTGTAACTCGCCATCTCCGCCTTTTGCCCATCGTGGAACATGGATACCATATTGTTTGTCGTGGCCCCCGAAGATTTTATACAAGCACTGCTTATTATATTGCTCCTATTTGCTATAATTATCCGGCTATTTTTTTTATGGTTTCTCGAAGCTGATAAACTGTTTTTCAAAGCAGATTTGGCTCTATATATATTGTCATTATATCTTTCTACGGTCTTGACAGGATTGACCTGGGGAAAGGACTTTTCAGTTTGGACCTATATACTGCTTGGATTCCACTCAATAAGCCCATCTATTTAAACTGTAGATATAATTATTATTCTAGACAGGTATTACGCTAAAACTATTCTAGTTTCTCCGCCTAAGTTTCCAGCAACGCAATTATCTATATATCAAACGATCAGTATGTATCGTATTGGATTTTTATATTGTGGTCTCAGCAATCTCAAAAATAGCAGTAGCCTTTGTCGGTATATTGGTTCTCGACCGTATTTATTATTTAATCTCCGTTCTGATTTTTTTGGATTACGTTGGTAAAATAGTATAGTACTTGTAGTTAGTCCAGTATACTATACAAGACCGGAAAAAGCTGTATATAATATTAGTACAAATTTAGAATAAAAATCTTCTCTTGCTAGATACCGCTATATTCAGTTTTTTTTCAGATATAGAAATTATTGTATTTGAGATATCTTCTCTTTTTGTCGATACAATATAATGGAATTGCTGATACACTGAAAATCCAGCTTGTTATTTGCGCTATATTATCAATTTACAATCAGTCTATTGAGCAGTAAAAAAAATATAGGAATTTTCGTCAAATACGAATATCACTATATCTGAATTTATCGTCTTATATAAATTGTCCAGTCTTTATACCGGGGGATTGGTAGATAAGAGAAGAGGATTCGTCTGGAAAAATTTTCTGGACCAGTTCCAGATTTTTTCTACTATAATTTATTTGAAATAGTGTATCTGAGTATACCGCAAGAAATAAATAAAATATATACAGTTACTATCTCAGCTGGACAATCACCACAATACAAAATCCAATAGTGACCAGAGAAACTACAAGGCTGAATTATTCAGCCTGAATATAAATCCACTGTGGGTGGGTGGACGTATTAACACCTGTGGGTGTGCTCTGAGCAAAAACAGCGCCCATAACCGGTGAATAAGATAAGATAACGAAAATAGCTACTTCTTATTCTTTAGTCTGGTGATAAATATTGAGACGTATAAACGTATTTTTTTTCCCGCGGTATCCTTGGAGACTTTAAACACGACTAACAGCAATAAAGATTTTAGATATTCTCAACAACTAGAAAATTTGCAATACCGCTCAAACATATATAGATCGACGATAAAATAGCTGTATCTCGACTATCAGAATCGTTGACTTTCTCACAATTCATAACGGCGACTATATCGATATAAATACAAAAACTGGCTACATTGCTATAAATATCCGCTCTGTGGCTATTTGAACAGTCTTTCTCCAATATATACTTATACTGTAAAGCAAATATAGCGAACGTTTTTTGTTATCGCCAGCTGGTCTGCATCTCCCGACTCCGAATTCAGATACTCGTGATATCCCTGACCCGTTGTATATCCTTAGTATAATTATATTTGGTACTGGAATTTCCAAACAGAAGAATAGCCGCCATCAATTTCAAATTATACTGATATAGAAAAATCTAGAAACAATTTTGTCTTACTTTGGGCACCTAATAAACCATATCGATGGACTTACTGAACCGGAACTATCTCGGACACTAAAACAGGTAATAAAGAAACACTATATGCTGTCTGCTGATAAACTCGCTATACAAATATAACCATCAGCAGCCCCAGACAGATAGATCAAGTCCTTGCGAAAGCTCGAAATATAATAACCATACTGACTCGCTATAGAAAAACAACTTTTGTCACGAGTCATCTACATCTTGTAAGCCACCCAGTCATCCTTGCCCTTGCCGGTGCATTTTATAGCTTATTTTGCGCTTCTCTTGACCCTTTTGATAGTATCTAGAAAGTATTTATTGCTGTCACATAAGCAAATAGTGCCCGTATAGCCCTTGAAATGAACGTGATACACGGCAGACCAAGCCACGTAACCGTGCCATTCCTACCGACATTCTTACGCCTTGTTGCTCTCAATCGCCCCGGTATATGGATGTTTGCAGCCCGTTTGAGGCAGAGCGGTATTTCCAATATCCCAGGAGTTTTACTACAAATGCATTTCATCTCTCCGGCTTCGTCTTATCCGATAAAAAACGAACTATTATTACATTAGATCTTGTATCTCGGCAGGTACGACGTCTTACAGACCTAATGACCACTCGCCCCATTCCACAAAAGTGATAGCCTAGAGCTGGTGATCACAGGGAACCACGGATTTTTATAAAAACACGAGCAGCCATTAAGTGGCTACCGGAGCAATGAGCCTCGAAATCCGTGGGGCTGTTGAAGAGCAACACACTGCATGAAAATCGCCACTCAGGAGATACCATCGGAGCAGACACCTCTCTAGATGATTCCCTATTGTCCTAATGGCACCGTAGACCCAGTGATTTTTCCGCGCAGATGATCAGATAGGCCGAGCTATACATTGGAAGGGATAAGTCACACTGAATCATCCGTATGAAATGGCCCTGTTCCTTCTGGGCCACATACCAAACTGATGACGGTCACGCTTCCAGTGAGCCTATACTCGGCGCGTAATTGCGTTTATGAGGGTAAGTAATGCCTTGTGTCATCGGAAAAGATGCTAACGCGGGGCGTAGTAAATCGTTCGCTGTCTCTCAATTCAATTGGAATACGGTACGGTATATACACGGCATTAAGAGTTTCAGTTTTACCACGGGAGCGAGGAGTTGCGGGGGGCTCCCCTGCGCAGCTATGATCATCCTCGGTGGATCGAAAACATTTAATGAAATCGCATGCAGAATATCGTGGAATTTTCAGTTGGCCGGTCGACACTGCAGTCAATTGATATTACCATTCCAACTACGACAGGTTGGTATTTGACACCGAATGCGAGAACCTGTGTTGTGAAGGCATCGGATGTTTGCCACTATGGTTACTATTTGTACCGAGGCTGGCCAGGTGCGATTCCTAAAGAACTCTCCTCTCTTGGATTTGGAAACAACTGGTCATGTTGTTGTGTCGCTGGTATGTTGATGTTGGCTTCGCAATACAGCCACAGGTCCTCAGGACCAAGTCAATCACCTTTATATCGCACAATTCAGCGATATTTTCTTTTCAGCTTAGCTGTCAGGCCTTAATAATTCTCTCTCTCTCTCTCTCTCTCTCTCTCTCTCTCTCTCTCTCTTTGTGTATGTGTGTGTGTGTGGTCTGC
>Ga0055528_1002028_pt1 | contig 11347 bp, 14 predicted proteins | sample AraplaCol_mMS_r2_2_FD_55006 | JGI IMG/M metagenome (GOLD analysis project Ga0055528, IMG submission 55006) | Arabidopsis root microbial communities from North Carolina, USA - plate scrape MF_Col_mMS_r2 | ecosystem: Host-associated > Plants > Roots > Endosphere | place: USA: North Carolina...
GACATGTAATGATGCTAATGTATGCCTATTCCTGCCTCTCTCCAGACTCGCCCGACCACTCGAAGAGGATGTCCTCTGGAACATCTCTGGTGAGAATATGCACATGTTCAAGTGCGCGAACAGATTGCAGACCGACCCAGTTTTTAAACCACAAGACTTGTGATTTAGGATCTTCAAAGCGCTGTTGTGGATCCTTTATCAAACGATCCACAAAAGTCCGCTGCACAAAATCATCAATCAAGGCTCTTGATTCATCAGTTAGATGACCCTCCCCATCCTCAACGGGAATGGGAGTCCGTAACCAGACAACAAGATGTGAAATGCCGGGCTCCAAGCCGTACGGCCAGTCATTGCGGAGAATCTTGTAGTCTTCAGGGTCGGCAAATGGGCACGGGTTCCTGAAAGCGATTGCTCCACTCTGAATAGCCGCGGGTGTATCTGGGACGGATGCTAGAGACGGGGCGGAACTCGGAGACTGTGAGGTCGGCGTCGTCGCATCTGACTCGGGTGGAGAGGACCAACGTAGCCGTTTCTGACAGATATAATTCATAATCGAGCCATACTGTGCTTTGGTAGCAGCACTCCAGTCCAGATATCGGCGTAGATCGGAGGGCTTCCGCTTGAGGGCGGCCAGATCATTCCGAGCTAGTCGGGTTTAGTGAGGGGGAATTGCAGGAGATGAGGGGGAGGAGATTATGAGGAGAAAGAATGCCTGAGACTCACCGATGATACTTTGGAGATCGTCCCAGTCGTGAGCGACAAATTCCTCGTCGGTCATTGCGAGTAGCTGGTGATCCAGCGCGGTGAGATTGAATGCCGGGGGTGACATGATGAGATGCAATAAACAATGGATATAACCAAGTGATAGACTATGCAAGAGTATAACAGAATAATATCAACCAAAATAACAGAACTGAATCGAATAGAAGGAATAGAACGAGGAATATCAAAAAGGACCAACGCGGGGAATCCCAAAGAGGAGTGAATTTCCGTTGGGCGGAAAGAAAGGCGGGTCTTCCCTTGACTTCCTCCAACTTTCACTTTCTTCTTCTTCTTCTTCTTCTTCTTCACCTCCTCTTCTTATTCCCTCGACAATTCGTTATACGCCGCCATGAGGTATATCTTATATTCCCCTAGGTTGACATTGTTTGTCGCTATAGTCCATTGCTGACATTATTTACTGTCTATAGTCTCAACGTCGGCACTGCTATTATTCCCTCGGCCCTTTTGGTCGCCGGTGTGTACGCTGTCAAGCCTGAGTTCGTCGCATATGCTGCGGCTGCTGCGGCTGCTTTCACTGGTTTGGCTTTCTTCGCTGGTGGTAGCAGTAAGTAGAATATCTCTGGGCTACCGCCTGTCACAGAATCGCAATCGCATTGGCATGCGATGATCCACTGTGAATTTGCATGTAGATGGTGTGACTAACTGTCGCAGAGCCTCGCAAGATCTTGAACCCCACTGAGTTCCAGGACTTTGTGCTGAAGGAGGTCGACCACATCTCTCACAACGTCGCTATCTACCGTTTTGCTCTCCCCCGTCCCACCGATATTCTTGGTCTCCCCATCGGTCAACACATCTCTCTCGCTGCCACCATTGACGGCCAGCCCAAAGAGGTTGTCCGTTCCTACACTCCTATTTCCTCCGACAATGAGGCCGGCTACTTCGACCTGCTGGTCAAGGCTTACGATCAGGGTAACATCTCTAAGTATCTCACTACCCTGAAGGTCGGCGAGACCATGAAGGTCCGTGGTCCCAAGGGTGCCATGGTCTACACCCCCAACATGTGCCGCCACATTGGTATGATTGCCGGTGGTACTGGTATTACCCCCATGCTGCAGATCATCGAGGCCATCATTCGCAACCGTCCCCGCAACGGCGGCAATGACACCACCAAGGTTGATCTGATCTTCGCCAACGTCAACCCCGAGGATATTCTGCTGAAGGAGAAGCTGGAGAAGCTGGTCAAGGAGGACGAGGGCTTCAACGTTTACTATGTCCTGAATAACCCACCCGAGAACTGGGCTGGTGGTGTTGGTTTCGTTACCCCTGATATGATCAAGGTGAGATCCCATGCACATGTGATTCGGTCTGTGCCGAGGTGGACATGCTCTAACTCTAGAATCAAAACAGGAACGTCTGCCTGCCCCCGCCTCTGATGTCAAGATTCTGCTGTGCGGTCCCCCTCCCATGGTCAGCGCTATGAAGAAGGCCACCGAGTCTCTCGGCTACACCAAGGCCCGCCCTGTCAGCAAGTTGGAGGACCAAGTCTTCTGCTTCTAAGCTTCTCATGAGGTGGATTGCCGAGTGTGAAGAAAAGAGCGAGGAGAGAATGAAGAAAATAAGAGGATTTAGTTTGGATACTCCGATATAATTTTTGGGTTCAGCCGCGGAGGCCGGTTTGGATGAGAAATGTCTGCCGTGTACAGCAATGGCAAGGATAGATATGTCTATAGACCCTAGCCAAGCGCAGGCGTCAAGGGATTTATGAATTGTTTCGTTTATTTCTATCATTACATACTTTTGATGGACTGTGTCCATATCTTTGTTCTTGCTTAGTCCGTTTTGTTCTCTTCAAACATCGACTCGCGCATGAACGGACTGCGTCTTCGAATAGCAGGTCCCTTCAATACCAAGACTACAGGAACCAGCGAAAGACCGAGTCCGATGAAGCCTAGCAATGTCCCTGCCCATCCATATCCCAAATGTGTGAAGAGTGCGTGGGTAGCCAACGGTAAAGCGCCGCTGATAATATTTCGACCCAACGAGGTGGCTGATAACGCCGAGGCCGCATATTTCTCATATGCGTCGACGAGGAAGTTATTCACTGCCATCAAAATCGAGAAGATGCCTATGCCAGTGCATCCAATTCCCAGCGCGGGGACTATCCAATGTAGGGAGCCATGTCCAACGCTACCCCATCCATACCAGAACAGCCCACCAGCGAAGAGAAGACTTCCCGGAATAGAAGTATACAAGCGTGCTTCTGGAATTGGTTTCCCTTGACCGTCCGCCGTCGGATTTCTTTTCGCTGAACGCTTGTATATTTCCGCTTGGATAGGATCAAAGACGAGTCCAATGAATGTACCGATCAGAATCGAAAGTTCCACAAGACCAACTGTGAAGACATTCCACTTATAATTGTGATGGAACGTGAGATATACACTGTCGAAGAAGAGGAAGAGCGTCCCCCAGGCGAAACTCAGCCATAAAGTGAAGAAGAGAACCACTGGCTCTGTGAGAAGCATTCGCGTTGGACGCGTTGTCGATATTTTCAAACGTTGCAATACACTAGGTGCTTCTAGCTCGAACTTGGAGTATATAGGCCGACCTGTTTGAAGACGGAGGTTTCTGGCACGTTTAGACAAGATGACATCTCCTCTTGTCTCGGAGAGGATGAAGTAAAAGACGGGCATCAATGCGAATCCCCATATAATTTGACAATAGAAGATCCTAGAACAGAGTCAATCAATTTTCATCAAAGGCTTCAAGTTGAAACATACCATCTCCATGGAGCACCGATATGGATTCTTTGAAGGCCACCCCCAATGAAAGGTCCCAGTGCGATTCCAACCACAGTAGAAAACACATACAGAGCCAGTGGATGACTACGAGAAACACCACCACGCCAGACATCACTAATACTTCCACCAACAATATTAATCGTTGAAGCAGCAGCTCCTCCACCAAAGAATCTCGTCACTACTAAAGTAGCGAAGTTCTGCGCAAATGCCGATGGGAACAGAGATATCACGAGAATAGAGTAACCGAAGAAATACCCCGGTCTTCGACCCCAAGATTCAGATAATGGCACGAAGATCGGGGGTAAGAAAGCAGCGCCGAATTGAAAGGTCATTGTTGCAAATTGAAGATTGGGAAAGGGTTCATTTTGGACGTGGAATCGCTCGGCCATGTACAATTTTCCACTGCTGTAAGAGCCAGCTGGGAGTGATACAATGACATTCCTTTTGATGAGAGGGTTGTTATCAATCGAGAGTACAATGGATAGTGAATGAAGACAGTTACTGACATGAAACATCCGGTTACTGTAAGGATCCATTTGTAGGTTCTACTCCAATTGAACCTGAATTTATCTCTCTTAGAAGAATCTGAGATCATTTGACGATAGAACATACGGGTTTTCGGGGTCATCAGGACCCTTCCAAGTGTGAATCTCGGCATTTTCATAGTCGGGTCTTCGTGAGCGATGGATATGGAACAAGCGTTGCCAGAATGGTCGCTTTCTATAGACGAGTTAGACGAGTAAAAGCTATAACAAACGCTTTCTAATGGACTTCGGAAGAGAAGAACTAGACATACTGGGGAGTGACATATTTCTCCGTAGAGTCGTAGCTAGCCTCACTTCGAGGAGAAACATTACTGCTTCCAGTATTCATGGAGACGACGTACAGTGGAGACCTGAGGGTTAAACGGTGGAGGATGAGACAACAGTACACTATCATCACAAGATTATGGCTTTTCTTTAGAGTAGCCGGCTAATCCATCCGGATATCATTCCGCCATGTCTGTGATTGAATAGGAGAATGACGGAGTAAATACTCGAGGTACGACTGACGAATTAGACTAGTATAAAATGTAGCCCTTGACATGTCCGGCGGATTTCGTCTCCGAGTGGAAATACCGCGGATAATATCTCCATCAGTCTCAATTGAAGAGAGCGTTTCTTGAATAATTTTATCCATATACCGGGAACGGAGTTGCTTAAATCCACTTCTTTCGATGTGATTGCTGGGTGGTCAACACTCGTAGTTTAATAGTATGCATTAATAGTGAAGTCATCAAGTATCTGATAAACCATCACATCAGTATTCCCGATTACTACTGGCGAGTAATGTACTAGCGTTGGCCTAAAATACGATAACATAATCTCCTTGAAACTGCAAATCTTAGTATCTGTTTCTAAGAAAAATGTCATCAAAAGACAGGCCTTCCGTGAGCCTCCCCCAAGGCGTCATACTCGGCATCCAAGTGGATGAAGAATATCCACAGCCCCTTGACCTATTTCTAGGGATCCCCTACGCCATTCCTCCAGTCGGGAAAAACCGATTCAAGCTTCCAGAGAAAGTACAAGAGTCAACGGATACGTTTGATGCCTCCGAGTACGGCGATGCGGCCCCTGGGAAGGCACTGCTTTCCGGATGTCTCGATCTGAACCAAAGCGAAAACTGTTTGACAGCGAATATATTCCGACCAACCAACTTCAACGGAAAGCTTCCAGTAGCAATTTATCTACATGGCGGTGCATTTAATCGTGGAGCTGCTGCTATGCACGATACTGCTTCGATGGTAGTATGGTCAGAAGCACCGTTTATCGCCGTGAGCTTTGGCTATCGTATAGGTGCGCTTGGCTTTCTCCCTTCGACAGTAAGTAAGGAGGAGGGTATATTGAACTTGGGATTGCGAGACCAAATTCTCCTCTTTGAATGGGTTCATGAGAATATCAGTCAATTTGGTGGTGATCCGAACAATGTGACCCTAATTGGTCTTTCTGCAGGAGCACACTCGGTGAGTAAATCGAGATTTAACTAACTTGAACCATAAGATTCATCTGGATAAAGATAGGCCATCATATTTTAAACCACAATCAGCGAAAGCATCCGCTATTCCACCGGGTGATCATGGAGTCTGGATCTCCCACCTCTCGGGCTATTCGTCCTTACAATGCAAATATTCACGAAGAGCAATTTCAGGACTTTCTTAACGAAGTTGGATGTCCAGATCATTTATCATCAACTGAGATCTTCCCATTCTTACGCAGCTTGCCGAGCTCCATGATTATAAATGCCCAGACAACTGTCTTCGATAAATACAATCCATCCCTTCGATGGCCTTTTCAACCAGTCATCGACGGAGACATCATTCCATGCAAGCCACTTGATGTCTGGAATTCTGGGTCATGGTACAGGGTGCCAATTATGACTGGCTTCAATACGAATGAAGCAAATGTCTACGTGGATAAAAGAATGTCCGATCCATCTGATTTCCGCGCATTCTGGCAGACGCTTCTCCCCGACCTCTCCGAACCAGAACTAGATGTCATTGAGGATCTATATCCCGATCCACAGAATGATCCTGAATCCAAATACAAGGTCACCGGGGAAGGTCTAGGAGCCCAGTTCAGACGCATTGAAGCGGCATATGGCCACTACGCCTATATGGCCCCAGTCCGTCAAACGGCCCATATCGCCTCATCCTCGGGGTCATTAGTGTATATATACCATTGGGCGCTGACTCGAACTACTCTCGGTGCAAGCCATGCCGACAATATGTACTACGAGACCTACAACAAGAATATCCGAGGTATTTCCGACTCCCAGAATGAGTTATCTGGGACCCTTCATGCCTACTTGACCAGCTTCATTACGACGGGTGATCCGAATACGCTGCGAAGGAGACATCCTGAGAGACCGTATTGGTTACCCTTCAGTCCAGAAAATCAGGAGACTATGGTTTTTGGTAAGGACAATAAGGAATTGATCGGTGGGAAAGCTGCATCTCCTGCTAAGATGGTCAAAGATGACTGGGCGCGAAAGGAGACGGAGTTTTGGTGGTCGAAGACAGACATTTCGCAGCTAGCGTGAAGGTCATTCAAGGAAGATATTGTTCTACTTCACTGTAATTTATCTCAAGTCTCAGTGCAGAAGCGACTAGATATGATCCAACTCTTGATTCACAGATTGTCCTTCGAAGAGGCCTGTGGGTTTTCTGTTCCATCGTCAACCTGATATTGTGGAATCTTCTCGCCGGCATTCCATTTATACTTGCTCCCAGGATGATCCTCAGGCAGTCGATCAGATCCAATAAAAACATCTCTGGCTGTTGCTCCCTCCTTTTCTACTCCTGCACGAAATATTCCTCTGCGTCGAAGTTCAGGAAGCAGGAATTCAATAATATCCTCAAATGACCCCGGGTTTGTGATATGAGCCAAATTGAATCCATCCACACCAGATATCTCAACCCATTTCTCCAATTCATCTGCAACAGTTGTAGGACCACCGACGATCTTTGCCTGGAGACCTCCCACGCTTATATATTCGACGATCCTTCGTTTGGTCCAAGGGAGATTCTCGGTTCCTGGGACGGTAGAAGAGAACCTTTGCACGATTGATTGCACTCGGGGAGAATCACTAAATCGAAAGTCTTCATCGTCGGAATAGCTTGATAGATCTACCCCAGTCCATCCACCAAACAAAGCCAGAGCACCTTCATTATCGGCATATCGGAGATAATCCTCTCTCTTTGCGTTGGCCTCCTCATCCGTAGCTGCGATGATGACATTGATTCCGACTAGCACTTTGAGATGTTTTGGATCCCTACCTTCTTCAAGGGCGATTCTGCGAATATTGTCCACTGTTCCACGAGTACCCTCAGGAGTCTGGCCGCCGATGAAGATGGCCTCGCCATGCTTACCACCAAACGAATTCCCAGCCTCAGAAACACCAGCTTGAAAGAGGAATGGAGTTCGCTGTGGCGATGGCTCCACAAAATGAGGGCCTGGGACCTCGAAATATTTCCCTTTATGATTAATCTGGCGGACACCATCACTCTCAATATATACCCCCGATTCGCGGTCTGCAATCACCGATCCATCTCGAAAACTCCCTTCCCAAAGTTTGTACAACACTTCAAGATATTCATGGGCAATAGCATATCTCTCATCGTGAGGAATCTGCTCTGTCAAGCCGTGATTTCTGGCAGCACTGTCCAGATATGAAGTAACGATATTCCACGCCAAACGCCCTTCACTGAGATGATCCACCGTAGACAATCGACGCGCCAGTGAATAAGGCTTTTCATACGTTAAGCTGGCAGTCACTCCAAAAATGAGATTTTTAGTCACGGCAGCCAGAGCAGGAACCAAATACAGAGGATCGTTCACGGGGAACTGCGCGCCTGAGCTGAGTGATGGAATGACATTTGCCGGGCCTTTGTAAACATCGTATGGGCCTAGAGTATCTGCAATAAACATGGCATGAAAGTTCGCCTTGTCCAGGAGTTGTGCGAGATTTGTCCAGAATGATAGTTTCTTGTATTGATCTGTTTGGTTTCGCGGATGTTTCCATAAACCAGGGGCCAAATGACCTGGTGTATTCATAACGAAGGCATTTAGAATGATTTGCTTCTTGCCTTGAGGAATATCCCCATTCCGCGGGGAAGTAGTATCTGCCATGTCATGTAAAGATTAAAATTGGTGAAACTGTAAAAGAAGTGAATAACTATTCTATGGACGAGATATGCGATGGGTTTATCTTAATGACCAGACCATTCGGTCTATCTACCCAATCGACTAGTATTGTATTCGCTATTTCCAGAACTGATTCCGAATATACTATGAATCTATCGGCCGACAGATACCTTGGCTTATGAAGCCCGACAGGATGACCCTGAAGTGATTGTGGAGAAATTGGGAGGATTTAGTTGGTGGTTGATAGCGAAGAATGCCGTGACTATCGCGCCATGAAGGCACGCCATCGCGAGGAACAATCTCTAATTTCACCCAACATGAACACAAAGACCAATCGAATGCAATTATATTGAATGAGTGTCTGGAAAGAAGTCATTTGGGCCTGTCAAATGCCAGAAATAATATTCCGAAACGTCATAATCGAGTCGATTTCCACATAACGCAATATCAGATTTGGACGACGCGAGAAAGCTCCGACCATTTGACTCGCTATGCAGGATCAATCGATATATTTTATTGGTCAAAGAGCACATCAAGCTACAAGCCAAGAAGAGAATGGTCCGTGATGTGAATAAATAAGAATCAACTGGACGCTATCAAGCGTCCTTTTGCGTTTTCGAAGTCTTGGGAGCTCACCATGTCGTCTAACACCATAGACACGGCCAAACTGGCTCTGATCTCCCAGGGAGCGGCCTATGGCCTGCTGATCGGATTGAGCGTGCTATTTTGCGGTGTCATTCTATTTGCCGTCAAAATCCAGAAAGCGTATCTTTCAGAAGACTCTGGAAAATCGGAGATGTTCATGGTCGCCAATCGATCTGTTGGAACGGGCTTGACTGCATCTGCGGTGTTTTCATCCTGGATGTGGATCAATGAGACAGTACTTGCTGCTGCGATGTGCTACAGATATGGCCTAGCAGTCCCTTTGGTAAGAACAACACTCTAGCATCCGCATCTCCGATTAAAAATCACAAGTTAATTGACAATAAAAAGTGGTGGGGATCAGGGTTGTGTTTTCAAATTGCTTTAATGGCAGCCCTTGGTGTGATGGCCAAGATCCGAGTTCCATACGCCCATACTTCCCTCGAAATTGTACGCATGAGATATGGCAAGATCGGTCATCTTGTCTTTATCGTACTGAATTTGGTCAACAACGTTTTTGGCTGTGCTTCCATGATCATGACTGGATCTCAGCTCATCTATGGTGTATCGGGAATGCACTTTGTCGCCGCGACTATTCTCATTCCACTTGGAGGTAAGCAAATCAACTGCTACCGGAATCAGATTTTCCAAGGTTCCTTAATTGACACGGCTTAGTTGTACTATACACTGCGGTGGGAGGATTGAAGGCGACATTTCTAACTGATTTTCTGCATACTGCAATTGCTCTGATTCTTATCATCTACTTCACCATTGCTGTCCTGACCAACGACGCAGTCGGCGGTTTGAGTGGTCTATATGATAAGGTACAAGCGACCGCAAGCGAAAATTATATCTCCGGGAACTATCTTGGATCAGTCATGACCTTCAAATCTAAAGGAGCAATTATTTGGAGTCTCATATTGAAGTTCGGCAACCTAGCTCTAGTCGTCATGGTAAGCACTAACCCTCCCCCTGCGACTAAGAGGATTTTCTATTATGAAAACCTGTAATCATTAGTCTAACTGTGGTCCTTTAGGATACTGCATTCTGGCAAAAGTCATTTGCAACAGAGACAAAAGCAACAGTCCCTGGTTATAACATCGCTGCCATTGCAGTCTTTGGAATTCCCTGGGGAATTGGTACAGTCGTTGGGTTGACAGCTCGAGCGCTACATAACACCTCCATTTTCCCAACTTATCCTGGTTCTCTGACTGAAACCGAAATCAGCATGGGAATGGTGATGCCATACGTTCTGAAAGCTTTGATCGGAAGCAAGGGGATCATTGGATTCTTCTTCTTGCTTTTCATGGCACTTACCAGCACAGTATCCTCATCCATGATCGCCGTTAGCAGTATCCTTTCCTACGATTTGTATAAAACTTACCTAAACCCAAAGGTGACCGACAAAAAGCTGGTCCGAGTTAGTCATATCACAGTGGTTATACATGGTGTCTTCATCACTGGAATTTCAATTGCTATGAATTACGGAGGAGCCAACATGACTTGGATAAACTATTTGCGGCCGATCATCTCCTGTCCTGGAATTATTCCCTTAATTCTTACTCTGTTCTGGTCACGTCAGACCCGTCTAGCCGCTATCGTCTCTCCAATTCTCGGCTTCTTTACTGGTCTCGCTGTCTGGCTTGCAAGCGCCAAGTCACTCGTTGGTGCTGTGGATATTGCTGCTACTTCGGACGAATACCCGGCCCTTTATGCAGCTATTGCGTCTTTGTTCTCACCGGCCCTTTACTCCGTGATTCTTTCACTCTACAAGCCTGACAAGTTTGACTGGAGAGAATATCTCCGCATCGAATTGCAAGACGAAGCCAAATTGCACGCCGACTCCGATTCCTCCTCGCCCAATGAAAGCGGCGATGAAAATGGTGAAAGCTTCAAGAATGCCGAGGACACTGTCAAGTCAGTGAATAGCACACCTCCATCCGATCCAGTCCACAGTAAAACCTCGGATGGCATTGATGTTATTGATGAAAAGGTGTCGACTCCACAATCTATCGCGGTGGAAAAGCAAAGTCTAGATGATATTCAACATCCATTTGACCAGCAGACCCTAAGAGAATTATACCGATGGCTGAAAATCGCAGTCATTATGTTTGTTGTTATTGTCCTGGTGACATTTGTGGCCTGGCCTCTTCCACTTTATCGTGACTACATTTTCACCAAGTCATTCTTTTCGGGATGGGTGACTGTGTCTATTATCTGGCAATTTGGAGCATTTGCGGCCGTGGTTATTTATCCCCTCTACGATGGACGCCATGAAATTGCGACGGGTTCGCGTGGTATATGGAATGCTTCGAAGGGATATTTCGTTCGCTGAAGTGGGATTCGGTGTACATATGCAGATTCTAGTACTCAATGGACCCTGTAATAGGTAATCATTTCGAAAGGCAGTCGATTTACTATGTGTAAGATCAGGACAGAACGATATTCAGATACCACTGAGCTGTCACGTCGAATTCAGTCAAAATCTACAATGTAGTGTAG
>Ga0055528_1002060_pt1 | contig 11229 bp, 11 predicted proteins | sample AraplaCol_mMS_r2_2_FD_55006 | JGI IMG/M metagenome (GOLD analysis project Ga0055528, IMG submission 55006) | Arabidopsis root microbial communities from North Carolina, USA - plate scrape MF_Col_mMS_r2 | ecosystem: Host-associated > Plants > Roots > Endosphere | place: USA: North Carolina...
GCCCAAGCTGCCAAACCAGGTATACCGTTATGACCCGGCTACCAAGGATGTACGGGTGATTGCGGATGGATTTGGTCGTCCGAATGGGATCACTTTCTCACCGGATGAGAAGGTCATTTATATCACCGATACTGCCGAGACAAATGGTGATGGATCGGAGGATCTGACGCAGCCAGCTACCATGTATGTTATGAATATGCTAAGGGGACTCCCTCTCCTTTCCAGGGGCTTTGAGTGTCAAAGATAAGCAATCCGCTAATGTGTATAGTTATGCCTTTGATGTGATAACGACTCACGGCCAGCCTTTCCTAACTAACCGTCGTGTTTTTGCTATGCCCGGAGATGGCATCCCCGATGGAATCAAGGTTGATCAGGATGGTAATGTGTACGCTGGTTGTGGCGATGGTGTTAATGTTTGGTCTGCTGGTGGTGTTCTTCTGGGCAAGATTCTTGTCAAGGATGGCACATCTAACTTTTCGTTTGGTCGCAATGGTCAGATGTTCATTCTGAATGAGAACAAGCTGTATCGTGCGCAGCTGAGTCGCAAGGTTCACGGTACTCTGCTGAAGGATTAATGCTATCACTTCTACGCCGCCAGCCTAGTGATATTCATGGCAAAGCGATGAGCTATTTTGTGTACAGTGTCACTTGTATCATAGTATTACTCTTGCAAGACTAAGTATTTGCGAGTAAACTAAGTTTATACTATTTGCATCCCAAATTTAATATACTGCAGTTCGAAGTCCTCGCGTGTATAAAGTTCCACATTGATTGATAGTACGTAGTTCTTACATCCTTTTGGCAGCGATTTTCAGTGCGATGCACTTGCAGTCGTGGTGACGCGTCTCTTCCCGACAGATCTATATCCTGCCAGGAACCTTGAAATACTGTCAGGAACAAAATGGTGGACGCGTCAGCTCCGTTGATCTTTGAATCAATAATAATGAGGTATTGGGCCTTCGATTGGCGGGGAGTCGATCAAGCTTCAGTGCACAGCGCCTCTCCCGCGCCATCAACGGACATGACAAAGAATTTAAAACAAGCTTAAACTGAGACATATGTTATTCTCCGTTGTAGGTTGGAAAGCAGGTCTAGAATCATTTTCAGAATATATCAGAAAGGAAGAAAGTCAGAAGATGACGATGAGAGATGTCGCGATCAAACTAAACAAACTCGAACTCGGTGACGGTGCCAGTGCATGTCGGTCTACAGTCCCGACCAATATAGAATCAAGCTACTGCCTAAGACATTGCCATGCCACTGTGAGATCTCTCTTAGGATTCGAAAGAGCCCCACTTCATCGTGTTCAACGCCGAGAAGAGGTGATGAGCAATGAGGTCCGTCCACGTTCCCGAGAGACGCGGGATCTCCGACATTTCCCCAATATTTCGTATCATCGGGCATTGTCGCAGGTCAGCTTGTAGGGTCATTTGTTCATGAAAAGTCCCGTTCGCAGTACAGAGAGTAAGGGATTGAATCTACATGGACCCCAGAATTAATGCCGACAGATGCTCTCCAAAACGGACACATCTTTCCAGGAGGAGACAAAGACGGACTGACGGAAGGACATCATGGGGACAACAACCATGGGTTGCGATGACGGCAGTGCGCTGTACACTTCCAGCCGCATGTACATACAGAAAATCAGAAAAAGAAAAATCAAAAAAAAAGCACCTCGTACATCATCGCTAGAACTAGAATAGGGCTGAGGGGAAACACAGCCTCGCATGACAAACACCGACTTACCGCAGTTTACCAGATTTCACTCACCATGAACCAATCATCCAGCATATATATCGATCGATGAGCAAGATGGAGGTTGCATGACGATGGCCAAGGTCGGCTGCGTCGCCAGTCGATGACATATTTCAGGCCATCTTTGATCTCAACCTCGTCGGCTCCCGGCTACGGATAATATCTGTACTGTAAAACAAAGACGGCCGAGTCGGTGTGCTAAAGATCTCGATCCACATGCGGGCCATCTTTTGGAGTTCACCCTCGAATCCGACGCGCAGACTACTGTAGCGACATAGATGAAAATACCCTCACCGGACGTTAGTAGAGCACGCAATCCAAGACCGGTATTTTTGAATATCCCGTCTCTGCTGATGTGGTCTTACTACTTCGTACTTCTCCCGACATCTCACGACATCCTCTCTCCACCCCCTCCCTTCTATATGCATCTACTACTATAGTCCCTGTCCTTCATACAGATTTCTCCTTTGTCTGGGCAACCCCTCAAGGGAAGAGGGGGAGAAGGGGAGGGCAAGACCCAGAGCTACTCTACATACAGGTACTGTATCTGCCGTCCTACATGGGGATGAAAGAGAGGGGGCCACGAAGGATGACTTAGGTCGAGCGATCCTTGATCTCACTTTTTCCTATTGCAGGTGACTCCACAGTACACCCAAGACTTGATGCGCAGCACCGCGAAATGGGCGATCCGGGGGTGGACATCGGCTCTTCGCGCCCGAGCACTGTTCAGCTGGCGATCTCAGAAGGAAAAAGGAAGAAAACTAAGCCCAAAAGCTCATTGGGGTCTTATGAGTCCCGGCTGGGCGCTCCACATGGTACGCCGATCATCGAGCCTCCCCGGACGCTGCGCCAACTTTCCCAAGATTTGGGCGTAAACTAAAAAATGCCCGAGTGTTAATGCACCTGACCGCTCCATCTTTTTGATTTTGAAGAAGTGTGGTGGGGAAGAATACACATATGTACTGTATCAGTGGTCTGGTTTGCTGGCATAGCAACTAAAGTCGATCCTCACCTATTTTGAATAGCAATGTGAGAAGGAGAAAAAAGAAAAAAAGAAAAAAAAAATCCAAATCCAAATCAATAGTGCACAAAGGAGCCGGATGATCCCCTTGCCTCAAAAGCTGCCAGGCTCCAAAATCTCTCCTCAACCTCAAGGGAATGTGGGTCAATGCACTTCTCTTCCTTATTGCGAATCATGCACGACTCATCCCTGTCGACAGCAACATTCAAATATTCAACAAATCTCGATCTCATGTCGGACATGGTGGATTCAACTGTGGAGTCGACATGGTATTGGCTGCATTACAGATGCGAGACATCACATAAGGGATAACCCGGTAGAGTGTCCATGATATCTCAACATGCGGGTCTCTGTTTGGGAATTTCCCAGTGCGGCAATGCTCCGCGCTTTTCGAACAATGCTTCTCCTGAGATTCGCAGCTCTCCTTTGGCACTATCCCTGTTGTGGCGCTGAGCCACGCCGGGGCCTACTCTACTACTGACATGTGCCTTACATTCATAGGATGGGTCTACAATGGGGAATGAACCTGTGATTGGTGTCGTTGGGTCCCAAGACCTTTCCATCAGAACGAAAAACTTCCCCTCTAAGGCGACATCCTGCATGACCCTTTGACGGAGCTAAATAATGGACCGATTCAATATAAATTCCGGTCCATTCCCCGGGCTGTATCAGATGTATTCACATTCGAGATTCGACAACCGCCAGACCACCTCCTCCTTCTCCTTGGTCCTTCATTCTCTGTCACCTCGTCACAATGCTTGCCTTTTTATCACTCTTCTTTGTGGGCTTAGCCGCGGCCTATCCTAACCGTGGCGCTTGCACTGGTGACTGCTGGACCAAGGACCCTGCTGTCATCCAGCGTGGCAGCGATGGCAAATACTTCCGCTTCGCGACTGGAACTGGCATTCCCGTAATCACAGCCGATTCCATTAAGGGTCCATGGAAGGAGGTCGGCAAGGCCCTTCCCAATGGGTCAAAGATCAACGTCGACGGCGTCGACGGTGCTGATATCTGGGTAAGTCAGATTATCTGATCACGCATTTGGTTTGTATGACGACTAATTGAAAATCAGGCTCCGGATGTCCACCTTTCGGGTGATACCTACTACATGTACTATGTTCTATCTAAGCTCGGAACTCAGAACTCGCAGATTGGTGTAGCTACATCAAAGACCCTTGCCCCTGGTTCCTGGACCGATCACGGCAGTGTTGGCATTCCAGAGAACAGCGCCTACAATCGCATTGACCCAAACTGGATCAAGATTGATGGCAAAGAGTACCTTAACTTTGGATCTTTCTGGGGCGATATCTACCAAGTTCAGCTTGAGTCTCCTCTCAAGGTTGGCTCCAACACTCCTCACCAAATCGCCTACAATGAGACTCTGAACCACCGCGAAGAGGGAGCTTTCATGTACCAGCACGGTAACTTCCACTACCTCTTCATCAGCGTTGGTATTGCCGGTGGATACACCAAGACCACTCCTGCTGAGGGCGCCGAGTACCACATCAACGTTTGCCGTTCTATTGGAGGATCTGGCGGATTCGTCGACAAGTCTGGCAAGGACTGCTTGAAGACTGGTGGAACCACTATTCTTTCCAGCCATGGCCAAGTCTTTGGTCCCGGTGGACAGTAAGTTGAACCCGATATCAATGCGGCAAAGATAAGACGAAACTAACAATCGTGAACAGGGGTGTTCTGAACGACAAGGATCTCGGACCCGTCCTGTACTACCACTACTACCCTCTAGCCACCAAGCAAGCTGGTGGTGATGCTGATGGCGTCAACTCAGGATACAAGTTCTCCTGGAACCAGTTGACCTTCACCGACGGATGGCCCGTTGTCTCAGCATAAAGGGATTGTTTATTTGTTACGCTTGCTTTTATACATATACCAGGTGCTAGCCGGTCAGACTAGTACCGCCCTCTTTTCACTTCTTTCTGTCCATGATTGGGTCATACTTCCTTTTTAAAGTACTGCACTCGTTTTTTTTTCGATACCCATGCTGTCGCGTCCCTACTGGCTCGGCGCGCGCGCTTGTGTCCTGACAGAGCATAACTTTTTCTCTATTAATTCCTAATTTAGTCCAGCATCAGACTGGTCTAATGCACATTTCTATTGCATACAAATAAATCCAATCTTGATAGAGCCTTCATTCTCCGCGCTCCCGTGTCTTAGAGTCAAATTAAAGTAAATGTATATCCATACTACACTAAAGTAGTCCCAGCCGTCGTCGTATTCTTCCGGCATGCGGTACCTGATCGACAACTTTATCGTCCCACATACCGCAGCTCCAAAATGCGCAGTGGCAGGTACGAGATTGTCGTGAAGACCAACGCCAATTCGTTCGCTATGTCTCCACCATTTACTCCAATCTTTGATGCCAATGCCCCGACATAATATGTCTCCACCATGCCCACAATCCAACCGGCTGCTCCACACAAGAACGCTGTCAGACCAGCGTAGCCAACAGGCATTTTCGACGGAGTATTCCAGGCATCTAGATCATAGTTGGCTAGATTGCCCTTTCGGAAATAGTAGTGTTCGATGAATAGGATCGCAAAGAAAGAGGTATTCCAGTAGCCCAGCAGGGAAAGGAAATTCTCTAGGACATCCAAAAGGTGATTCCGACCCACGATACCGAGTAAGAGAATGCAGACGAAAACAATGAATGACCAAATAACTCGGGGGACCTTGGCGCATGGAGGCGCGAAAAGTTGCGCGGATAGTGCGCCGGCGTAGATAGCTATACAGTTAACACCAACTGAAGAGGGAGAATGTTAGCTTGTGAAAACAAGAAAAAATAAAAGTAGGATGTGGTGTGTCTGAGACATACTTCCAGACAGAACTAGCAAAACTAGCAAGAATTTGGCAAATCCACTGGGATAGATGATAGCCTTCAAAATTTCACCCATGCCCCCCTCATATGCAGCCGCCCATTCAGGATTCTCGCTCAGTGCCGAGGCAATGCAGGCACCCAGCAACATACCAATACAAGTGGGAATAGTGATTCCCAGAGTAGTGTAAAGGAACACCTTAATCTTCGGCGTATTCACGGGATAATGCACGTAGAAATCCGAAACAATCGAGCTCCACGACGCACTAGATCCATAAACAACACTGAACAAACTCAGTACTTGACCAGAACGAGTCAACCCCGTGACAGAAGGGGGGTCAGCCAGATTCGCACGATGCGCAGCTTCCCCGTAAATAATCATGAAGATAATAAAAAATAAGATCCACGCGTATTTCTCATATAAGAGGACACCGCGTAATCCTACAAAACTGAAGAGTAAACTCACACACGCGACAATCACGACACCGACGGCGATGGATACATGACCATTTGAGACGGCGCTGAGTGCTAATCCACCCGTGATACAATTGACAGAGGCCCAGCCTAACTGTTCAATTACGTTCAATAAGGCGATTATAGATGAGGGGTAGAATCCAAGTGAATATCGTGAGATAGCAACTTGGCGTAATCCCGTTCCGGGACCCATTGTCGCGCACCAGCCCTAATCCGAGAGTCAGCTAAAGCCCCATCAATGCGGCAAGTGGGTGAGAAAAGAAGAAAAAAGAACAAAAAGAGATTGACCTACCGTTACCATGGCCCCTAATAAAGTCGCAAATATGATAATAGGAATAGTCTGACCGAGCGATAACCCGAATTCCTTACCCATAAACCCCGTACTGAAACAGCTGATATTCATTGTGGCCGATGCCCACATAAAAGCCATCACGGTAGGACTAGGCGAATGACGATTCTCGGGATGTACACGATCGAGACTATGGGACTCAATGCCCAACTTGCGGTCGAGATATTCCTCATAGTAGCGAACTTTGGCGAAAATCCCCTTTGGCACACTGAGTTCGGATTCTTGCTCGACGGGCCTGACCTCGGGCTGGAGGGTCTTTTCTAGATCCTGTATTTGCTCCGCCATAGTGGAATGACCTTCTCGTAGCCTGCGATGAGGTATTGATGGGAAGTGTTGCGGAGGGTGAGAAGGGAAGGGTTTTCTTTCCCTCTTTCTTTCCTTCTTTTTTTCTCCGCACGCCTCTCGATTGTAATGGGGCTAACGGCTCAAATAGCGTCGCAATTTATCGGCGAATCTTTCTGCTCGGGGGAGCTTTTTGTCCAATCTGGGAATTAGTTGTGGGCCTGACCGCGGCTTATCGCCGTGCCACTATCCCATGATTCTAGTCTTGTCCATAGATATCTACCGAGTAGAGGTGAAAGAGTATGTTTCACTCGGGTTCAAAAGAGAGCCAATGTCTGACCTAATATCTATGAGTATAGATTAACTACTCATCATGAGAGACTTGATGTGAGTAAATTGGACATATATAGATTGTCATCTACAATTAAAGTGTGTTTGGTTAAGCTTTTGCGGCGGTCTGAGGAAAAAATTCTCTTATCGAGTGGGGTCGGCTGAGTCCGAGTTGGTCCACTGTGAATATTTACAGCATTCAGTATTGGGTGAGACTATCTCATACGTGATAGTGCTATTACCGTATATCTTTAGGTATACACGGTGTGATGTGTATCCATTGATATTTCCCTGAGAGAGTGGAAACTACTTCCAAGGAGTTTTAGTATCTTCAAGTTGCCTTGACATCTACGTACTGTACATCTAGATTGAACTATGTACAGCATAACCAAAATGTCCAATGCTTACCATCAACGATATTGCCAGATGTTATCACACCTAGAAATAGCCAATAAAAGGCTACCGGTATGCCTCCAGACCATTACATCCATTATATGAAGTGCGGGGATGGCATTGTGGACAGACTACTAACTACTGTACCATGTACATACTCTACCGCATCAGGATATCCTTGCCGCCGCGGCATAACAGACCTGTCATTACTAACTCACCTTGCGATATGCTAACAATTAAATCGAGTGCCCAAAAATGGATAATCGTGCACTGATAGAAAACATCCGATCGAGGCTAATAATACTGAATATCTGCTTTCAATAGACACCTATTATAGCCTCATGTTGGATAACTCCTGATGATTTGACCTAAGCCCCCCATCATGCGCAGCACGTGGATGCGCCTCCTTGCCAAGAGAGCCACTCAAAAACTCTTGAGACGAGTTGGACTGTCGCACACAAATCAAAAACTTGGAATTGACATCATAAGACAATCAATTGAGGTCCCAATGCGCCTGAGCGAGAGTGGGGGAGTGATTGACGTGAGTACGTGATCTGCGGGCGACAGTCTGGATGAAGTGTGGACGACCCGTGGGGGATGTGCCATCACATTCAGGACCTTAAGAACATGACGTGGTAACTTTGAAGAGCCCCAGATGGCATTTCAATAGTAATCCAATGGCATTTCAAATTTCCTTCATGATAGAAAAAGACCGATTGTAGTTTCAATACCCTTCTAAATGGGTTGAGAAATACAGAAGAGGTCTCGTGGCGCTCGGAGGCGGAGAAAACTCCCCCGGCTCGAGCTGGCCTTTTCGGCGACTTTGTGTACTCGTCCGGGGGCATCTCGAACTTCACCTTTCCATCTCTCTCCACCTCCCCCCTTTTTTCCCTTCTCACCCCGTCACGACCCTTCTTTTTGGGGTCTTCGGGTCCCGTGTATATTCTTTTGGGTATTCGGATACTTCCAATACCCCTCTCACTATTACTTCCGACTTGCCCCAAGTTCCCCGGGCACGGATCTCACTGAATTGTCAGAGAGCACGTATTACACTGCTCGTCAATTCGTCAAAGTAGCAGGATTCTGGTGAGTGCTGACCCAATCTCAATTGCTACATCATAATCCATTCATTGCCAATTCACAATGGATCTTGCCGCCCCGCCATTCTTCTTACTCATACTCATCTGCCTGGACTTCAATTGTAGACTACTGTTGCACAACCCCGACTTCGTCTATTCTCCTCTGGTTCTTGGATATATTCTTTAGTTTCACCATGGCTGCTGAAGCATCTGCTACCGCCAATGGCGGCGCATCGAAGTCTCTTGCCGCTATGCTCGAAGCGCAACACGACGAGGCCCACAAGGCCACCGTTGAAGACGTGGTGGACGAAGAAGATCTCAAGCATCCTCCTCCCTCGCTCGCAAACAAGCAACAGCCAGCTTCCGCTGCTCCCCCTATCCTGGAAGCTGTCACTCCCGCCGAGTCGACTGCCCCCTCTCCCGTACCGAAGCCTGCCGCAAAGAAGGGTCCTGCATTTGACGTACAATCAGAAGAACTATTCCCTGCCCTGGGTAGTGGACCCAAGCCCGCTGCTCCGGCTGCTGCCACATGGGGCGCAAAGAAGCCCTCTGCTGCTGCCGCCGTTGCGAATGGTCTTCCTCCGCAGCCAATGGGTAAGTGAAGCGACGTCCTAGTGTACCTGGACCTAAGGAGGACCACTGACATGATAGTATCAGATGTTCCCCGTGTTATGTCTCTTCCTGGTAAGCACATGGAGCAGCTCCGATTGGCTCCGTCTCAAATGCAACCGCGTGGTCAGCTGAAGAAGCCTCTGCGGGATATCTTGCGCGACATCTCTCGCCGGTCCAAGGCCACCGTGGATATGCGCGGAGGCCCCGGCGGCTCGATCATCTTTGAAGGAAAGGGCTCTGTTGATGCTGTGCGGCAAGCTCTCAAGGAGGTTGCGCAACAAGTCGGATCCAAGGTATGTTGCCATAAAGTGGAGACGATTCAACTTGATGAAAGCGAAGACTAATCTGTTTTCCTCTCAAAAGCAATCCGTTCGTGTGCCTATCCCGACCTCCGCTCGACCTCACATCATTGGCCGCCAGGGTGCGGTTGTTCAAGATATCCAAGGCCGTACCGGTGCTCGTGTCCAAGTTCCCCGCGCCGATGACAATGCCGCCCCCGTCGACGATGATGATAGCGACACCATCGACGTGCTCATCGAAGGTGATGCAGTGGCCGCGGAGATGGCGCGCAGGGAGATCGAAGCTATCGTCAAAGAGCGTGGCTCCAATATGAGTCTCCGCTTGAAGACAATCCCCCCAGAGTTCTTCCCCTTCATCGCTGGTGCCCACGATGCTACACTTCGGGAAATTGAGGAGCGCACAAAGGCACAGGTCCATGTGCCACGCTACGATACTTGGTCAAGCCAGCCTCCTCCTCAGGAGGCCTTCCCCGGCCAGGTCCAGTTTGTGCCTTGCGCTGACAAGCACATTCTCATTTCTGGAGAGCGAGCTGCGGCCCAGGAGGCCCGTGCCGAGGTCGAGCGCCTCGCTGCGGAGCTTCAGCGCAAATTGACTCTCCGCCAGTTGGCAATCAACCGTGGCCAGCACCAGTTCATTCTCGGAAACGAAGCCGATGCTCTCCATCAGTTCCTGGCCCAGACTGGCTGCGCCATCGTTCTTCCTCCTGCCTCCGATGAGAGTGAATTCTTGACTATCACTGGTCCTCTGGACCAAATTGAGACTGGTATCAACCATGCCATGGATTTGGCTACGAGCATGCAAATGGCCAGTATTGACCTGTCTCGTCAACACCCTGGTGCCCCTGCCGGCCCACACGCCCATGCCCGTGCCTTGACGCAATATCTCCGACGCCGTCAAATCATTAAGCAGCTCGAGACCGCTTACGACTCTCATATTGCGCTGCCCCCTAGTGTCGACGGACCCGTGACATGGGAGGTTTACTCTCGTGATGGCAAGAACACCATTCGTGCTCGTTCCGACATTATGAACCTGGTTCAAGCACACCCTCCCTCCCGGCTGCGCCATGTTCCTGTTGACCCCTACTTCCACTCTTACCTGCGCTCCCGCGGGGCCAGCAAGATCCAGGGTGACTATGGCGTTCACCTGCTCGTTCCCGATGATGTTAACAGCCCCGAGGTTGTCCTGGTGTACGAGGGCCCAACTGCCACCGCTTCCAATTTCGAGGTTCCCCGTCAGCGCCCCTCTCCCGCCGAGCTTGCCCAGTTCGAGAAGTCTCTGCAGGAGGCTCAGGAGTTCCTCCTGAAGACCCTTGGCAACCAGAACGACATTGTGGCCAAGACCGTGACTATCCCTGCGAAATACCAGGAGAAGGCCCGCAAGTTTATCATTCGCGAGCAGGACGCCAAGGGACAGGATAGCATCCCCGTGCGTGCTCTCATTGCTGACGCGAAGGCGTCCAAGTGCGAGATTGCCCTTCGTGGTCCTTCAGGCTTGGTTGATGAGCTTGCCGCCAAGCTCGAAGCCTTTGTCGTGGAGCAAGAGAAGGATGATCTGGAGCGTGGATACACCAACACCTTCGACTTCCCTCAGAAGTATGCCAACTTCCTCATTGGAAAGCGTGGCGAGAACATCAACAAACTTCGCGAGGAGTTCGATGTCGACATCAAGGTTGAGAATGGCAAGGTTGAGGTCAAGGGACCCAAGGCCAAGGCCGACGCCGCGCGCACGCGCATCATCAACTTGGGCAAGAAGCTGGAGGATGAGACTACTCACATCCTGAAGATTCCTGCCCAATATCACC
>Ga0055528_1002063_pt1 | contig 11222 bp, 10 predicted proteins | sample AraplaCol_mMS_r2_2_FD_55006 | JGI IMG/M metagenome (GOLD analysis project Ga0055528, IMG submission 55006) | Arabidopsis root microbial communities from North Carolina, USA - plate scrape MF_Col_mMS_r2 | ecosystem: Host-associated > Plants > Roots > Endosphere | place: USA: North Carolina...
ACCACCTCCTTGCTCAGCGGAGACACCGCCGGGCCAAAATAGTATTCCAATATTCCTGCGCTGCTGACCAGGTATTTGCTGAAATTCCATTCAGGCTGCTGGTTATTCCAGCCGTTAAAGCCCTGGTCTGTAAGCCAGCGGAAAACATTGTTCTGATGCGGCCCTTTTATTACACTGCTCTTGGCCGCGAGTGTAAAAGTAACCCCAAAGTTCAGCTGGCAGAAACGGGCAATATCTGCATCGTTCCCTTTTTCCTGTTCCTTAAAATCATTAGCCGGAAATCCGATGATCACCAGCTCGGGGAAACGCTCCTGCAGTTCCTGCAGCTCGGAATACTGCGCTGTATAACCGCAATCAGAGGCGGTGTTCACCAGCAACAGCTTTTTGCCGTTAAATTTACTCATCGGCACCATATCCCCTTTATTGCTTACAATGGTGAGGGAGGAGAAGGCTACCCGCGGCCTTTGTCCCTGCTCGTTTTTCAGTATCTTACCCTTCTTGCCTAAGGTGCGTGCAAAGCGCATGAGCAAAGGATAGAACTTTTGTAGAAAAGATTGTCTGCCTGTCATAAGTCAAATTTCCTAAGTTTGCACTACATATACAAAATAATGAAGCATCGTATAGTAGTGGCTGTTACAGGCGCCAGCGGTTCTATATATGCCCGGCAACTTCTGGGCAAGCTGCAGGCGGCGGCAGGGCAGATAGACACGGTGGCCGTGGTGATAACAGAGAACGCCAAAACAGTGTGGGAAACAGAGCTGGCAGACAAAAGCTATGAGCAGCTGCCCTTCCGTTTTTATAGCCAGCAGGACTTCCACGCACCTTTTGCCAGTGGCTCCGGCCAGTTCAATACCATGATCATCTGCCCCTGTTCCATGGGTACCCTGGGCCGTATTGCTACCGGTGTTTCCAATGACCTGATCACCCGTGCCGCTGATGTAGTGCTGAAAGAACGCCGTAAGCTGATCTGCGTGGTAAGAGAAACGCCCTACAATCTCATGCACCTGCGGAATATGCTCACCGTAACGGAAGCCGGTGGGATTATTTGTCCGGCTACTCCTTCTTTTTACAGCAAGCCTGCCACACTGGAGGCGGTAGCGGCTACTGTGACAGACCGGGTGCTGGACCTGGCGGGAATCGAACAAGATACTTACCGGTGGGGAAGTAAGTAGTTTGAGGTGACGGACCTTCCGTTCCGTTATTGCGAGGAGCAGGGAGGGGAAAATGAGGGTGGGGCGACGAAGCAATCTCTTAACACAATCTCCGCGAAGATTAAGTTATTAGATTATGTTAGGAGATTGCTTCGTCGCCCGGCGCACAAAAGGCTTTGCTGCTCCTCGCAATGACGCGAAAGAAGACCTTTGAAACTTTTAATATGCACATCGTTATTATAAACGGCCCTAATCTTAACCTGCTTGGCAAGCGTGAACCGGGTATCTACGGCAGCGAATCTTTTGAAGACTACTTTGCCAGCCTGCAAAAGCAGTATCCTGCTGTGCAGTTCAGCTATTTCCAGAGCAATGTAGAAGGGGAGATCATTAATTTCCTGCATGAGCAGGGCTTTTCAGCTGATGGTATCCTGCTGAATGCGGGAGCTTATACCCATACTTCTGTAGCGATAAGGGATGCGATCGCGGCGATTAAAACGCCGGTGATAGAGGTACACATCAGTAATGTATATGCCCGGGAAGAGTTCCGGCATACTTCTCTCATAGCGCCCAAATGCGTGGGCACTATCTGTGGTCTTGGCATGAAAGGCTACGCCCTGGGTGTGGAATACTTTATCAGGGGCTGATAGCCGGCCTTCACTGGCTGGCTGCCGCCCGGGCGATGGTTCTGTTAAAGTTCAGCGGCGTGTCCAGGATCTTTTCTCCCAATGCTTCCTGGATACCGGCAATGGTGGACAGGGTAAAATTGTGCGTGCCGCGCATCCATTTGCTGATCTCTGATTCCCGTTTTCCCAGCAGCTGTGCAAGATCCCGCTGGCACATGCCTTTTCGCTGCAGGATGGTGGAGATCTGTTCGATGACGTCAACATTCAGGGTGCTCATAGTGTTGTCATTCTTCCACCAGCAAAGGTGATATTTTCCTCTTTCACCAGAAGTTAATACCCTCTTAACGGCATAAAAAGAAAAACGCTTAACACCGTAGTGTCAAGCGTTTCTTTTATCATGTCCTAGTTGATAAGCGTGTTTAGCAGGCTTCTGCAGTGGCTTTTTCGTCCTTGAACGCTTCCCTGGCTTTCAGGCCCAGCAGCTCAAACATCATGTGGTCCTGTTCAAAGGAAGGGTTGTCGGTAGTCAGCAGCTTCTCTCCTGTAAAGATGGAGTTGGCGCCTGCCATAAAGCACATGGCCTGTTCGGCGATGCTCATTTCCGCACGTCCGGCGCTGAGGCGTACCATNGCGCCCGGCATCAGGATGCGGGTAGTGGCGATCATACGTACCATATCCCAGAATTCTACCTTGGGCATGTGCTCCAGGGGNGTGCCTTTTACGCGGGTNAGNGCGTTAATGGGCACAGAATCAGGATGTTTGGGCAGGGTGGAGAGGGTATGCAGCATCTTTACGCGGTCCTCATGGGTTTCACCCAGGCCTACAATACCGCCGCAGCATACACTTACGCCGGCCTTACGTACATTATCCAGTGTTTTCAGGCGGTCGTCATAAGTACGGGTGGTAATGATCTCGCCATAATATTCGTCAGAAGTGTCCAGGTTGTGGTTATAGGCGTACAAACCGGCGTCAGCCAGCTTTTTAGCCTGGTCTTCCGTTAACATGCCCAATGTGCAGCATACTTCCATTCCCAGCTCATTGACGCCTTTTACCATATCCAGCACGCGGTCAAAGTCGCGGTTATCGCGTACTTCGCGCCAGGCGGCGCCCATACAGAAACGGGTAGAACCGGCTTCGCGGGCCTTGCGGGCGTAGCTCAGCACTTCGTCCTTCTTCAGCAAGCCATGTACATTGATATCGGTATGGTAACGGGCCGCCTGCGGGCAGTAAGCACAATCTTCAGAGCAGCCGCCGGTTTTGATAGACAGCAGGGTACAAACCTGTACTTCTGCAGTAGCCTGGTACTGGCGGTGAGCGGTAGCTGCACGGTACATCAGTTCCAGCAGCGGTGTATTATAAATAGACTTTATTTCTTCAATGGTCCAGTCATGACGGATCTGCACATCTTGCATAATAGTAATATTTAATAAAAGGCAAACCTACGAGAAATTTTTAAATTCCGCATCCCCTATCAGAGGTATTGGAAATTTGTTTTAGGTGTGATATTCAATAATGTATGATAAATCAGGGAAATGGTGTTTTCGATATCGTCCTTCTTTACCATCTCTACCGTGGTGTGCATATAGCGCAGCGGCAGGCTGATAAGAGCCGATGGGGTACCGCCGGCAGTATAGGCAAAGGCATCGGTATCGGTGCCGGTGCTGCGGCTTACGGCATGGCGCTGGAAGGGAATATCCTTTTTCTGGGCCGTTTTGATGATCAGGTCGCGCAGGATGTTATGCACGGCCGGGCCGTAAGTGATGCTGGGACCATTGCCACAGCGGATCTCGCCTTCTACGTTCTTGTTGATCATAGGGGTGGTAGAGTCATGGGTTACGTCTGTAATGATGGCTACATTGGCGTTAATACGCTTGGCGATCATCTCTGCGCCCCTTAAACCTACTTCTTCCTGTACAGCGTTCACGATGTAGAGGCCAAAAGGCAGCTCCTGCTTATTCTCTTTCAGCATACGGGCCACTTCTGCTATCATGAAACCGCCGATGCGGTTATCTATGGCGCGGCATACAAAATAGTCGTAGTTCAGCTCTTCAAAACCGTCTTCAAAGGTGATCACGCAGCCTACATGAATGCCGAGGTCTTCTACCTCTTTCTTGGAGCGGGCGCCGCAATCCAGGAAGATGTTGTCCACTTTGGGCTGCGGTTCCTTGCCGTCCGGGTTACGGTTACGGGTATGGATGGCGGGCCAGCCGAACACCGCTTTCACAGTGCCTTTCTCCGTATGTATGTTCACTCTTTTGGAGGGGGCTATCTGCTGATCAGAGCCGCCATTGCGGATCACATAGATCAGGCCCTCGGGCGAGATATAGTTCACAAACCAGGATATTTCGTCGGCATGCGCTTCTATCACCACTTTAAAGGGCGCCTTCGGGTTGATAATGCCTACTACAGAGCCATAAGGATCCACCATATGTTCATCAATATAAGGCTTCAGGTACTCCAGCCACAGTTTCTGCCCTTCCTTCTCAAACCCGGTGGGAGAGGGATTGTTCAGGTAATTCTTCAGGAAAGCCAGTGATTCTTTCGTTAATATGGATTTTTGCTTTTTAGACATGATTGGCAGAATTATTATCTGGCAAAAATAGCAAAATAGTCGTTAGTGAATACTGCAAGGATCAGGTGCAATAAAGCAGACAACATCATCAAGCCGTCCAATACAAAATAATACATATAGTCAGAGCGGTTACTCCGGGCATTACGTGTAAGCAAGGCAGTGATGATCACCGGCGCCAGCAGCGTGCCAACTACCATGACGGTTGTGTGCGCCAGGAGCAGCAGTGCGGTTACAGCGGCCAGCAGCAATGAGAAGTAATAGATGCGGAACAGCTGATTAGCCGGCAGCCAGGTAATAAGGCTGCGGATGCCCTGCTGCTTATCTGATTCTACATCCCGGTAGTCAAACAGGATGCAGATAGCGTAGATCAGGAAGAAGCGGTGGAGGCTGAAATAGATCACGGCCGGTGTAATGGGCGAGCAGGAAATGAGCGCAGGCAATACCGTGGTGACGTACATCCAGACAAAAGTGAGGAAGACGGTTTTGCCGATGGCTATCTTTCTCAGCCATACAAAAGCCCGCTGCGGCAGCTTGGGCGCTGAATACAGGAAGGTCAGCACGGCGCCTCCGCTCAGGGGCAGCCAGTGGGCTTTCAGCAGCCAGGCAAAATACAGTGCGCCTATTCCGCCAATGGCGCAGAGGGCCAGCTGCAGCGGCTTATGCCGTGCGCCCCAGAGAATGCGCTCTGAAGTGGAATAATCTGCCGGTGTGAGGTACCAGTGAAAATTATAGCTGCAGATAGTGGAAAAGAAAACAAAAGCATAGTAATTGAAATAGTCAAAATAGGATTGACAGTCCCAATGCAATCCAAGGATAGTGTCCGTCTGCCAGATCATGAGCAAGGCACACAGGGCGATATAGACGGAACTGAAGATGAAGAAGTTTAAAAATGCTCGCATAGCGCACTACAAAGGTATATTACCGTGTTTTTTTCTGGGCATATTTACCACTTTATTCTCCAGCATTTTAAAACCTTTGATGAGCTTTATTCGGGTCTGGTCTGGCATGATCACTTCGTCAATATATCCCTTTTCAGCCGCCAGGTAAGGATTGGCAAAGCGTTCTGTATATTCCGCCACCAGCTCGTTCATGCGCGCTTCCGGATCTTTGGCGGTCTCTATTTCTTTTTTGAAGATGATCTCTACTGCGCCTTTCGGGCCCATCACTGCAATCTCTGCCTGCGGGAAGGCGAAGTTCAGATCGGCCCCGATGTGCTTGGAATTCATCACACAGTAGGCGCCGCCGTAAGCCTTGCGGGTGGTTACTGTGATCTTGGGCACCGTGGCTTCGCTCAGGGCGTACAACAGTTTGGCACCGTTGGTGATGATGGCGTTCCATTCCTGGTCTGTGCCGGGTAAGAATCCCGGTACGTCTACCAGCACCAGCAACGGAATATTGAAGGCATCGCAGAAGCGGGTAAAACGCGCTCCTTTCACGGAGGCGTGTATATCCAGCACGCCGGCCAGGTGCGCCGGCTGGTTGGCTACAATACCAATGCTGCGGCCGGCAATGAGGGCAAAGCCTACAATAATATTCTCTGCAAAATCCTTGTGCACTTCAAAGAAGCTGTCGGCATCTACGATCTGTGCGATCACCTCCTTCATATCGTAAGGCTGATTGGGATGCAGGGGTATGATGGCGTTCAGCGGTTCGCGGTTTTCATTGCCCGGCTCATAAGGATATACCGGCGCGTCTTCTTCGCAGTTCTGCGGCACATAGGTAAGCAGCCGCTTAATATACTGGATACATTCTACTTCGTTGGCGCAGGCAAAATGGGTAACTCCGCTCTTGCTGGCATGCGTTTGGGCGCCGCCCAGCTCTTCTGCCGTTACTTCTTCATGGGTAACCGTCTTTACCACGTTGGGCCCGGTAACGAACATATAAGAAGTTTGCTCCACCATCAGGATAAAATCTGTAATAGCGGGAGAGTACACTGCCCCACCGGCGCAGGGCCCCATAATGGCGGAGAGCTGGGGTATCACGCCTGATGCGCGGGTGTTGCGGTAAAAGATGTCTGCATAACCGCCCAGGCTTACCACCCCTTCCTGTATACGGGCGCCTCCGCTGTCGTTCAGGCCAATCAAAGGTGCGCCGTTCTCCATGGCAAGGTCCATGATCTTGCAGATCTTGCGGGCATGCGGTTCAGAAAGGCTGCCGCCGTATACGGTAAAGTCCTGTGAGAACACATATACCAGCCGGCCATGGATGGTGCCGTAGCCGGTAACTACCCCATCGCCCAGGAACTGTTCCTGGTCAGCGGTCATGCCGCGGTTGCGGTTGGCCACCAGCATATCCAGCTCTTCGAAAGAGCCTTCGTCCATCAACAGCTGCAGCCTTTCCCTGGCAGTGAGCTTGCCTTTTTTATGCTGGGAGGCAATACGGGCAGCTCCGCCGCCCAGGGCCGATTCTGCTATCTTATCCTGAAGTTGTGCGATCTTATCCAATGTATAATTAGTTTGCAGTTTGCGGTTGGCAGTGTGCAGTCAGTTAGATAGTCTGTAGTCAGACTGCCAATTGCCCACTGCCAACTGCAAACTTGTTCAAAAGTCGGGTAAAGCTAAAAAATAAAAGGATTCCTGTAAAAAAGGAATCCTTTCACAAACTAAGTTATTTATTCCGTAATTATTTGACGATGCCCAATTTAGGCGTCAGGATGGTATCGCTGCTATGGCCTGCTTCATCCACTACAAAAACCTTCAGGCGCAGGCTGTCTGGCTGGGTGGTGCTGTTGTAGATCTTAAAATCGGTACCTACCATGTTATAGATCAACTCTGCATCTACTTTGCCACCGTGATGCGCGCCAATATTCGGCATGCGGCGGAACTGGAAAACCGTATCGGTGGCAGTAGCGGGATCGCTGTCAATGATCGGAAGGAAGTAGAAGAGATTTTGAAGGTCCCCGTCCCCGTCTTTTATTTCGAAGGTCACATCAAAGTTATCCACCACGCTGTCAAGAATATATGGGATGGAATAGGACTTGAAGGAGATCTGCGGTTTGGTGCCAAGGTTGCCGTCCTTTGAGCAGGCGGTAGCCAGTACCAGGGCCGCAACCGCAAACAGTGGAAGTATTTTCTTCATAAAACAAACCTACGTTAATTATTTTATATTAATAAACGCGTTTAGGGTGCCATTTGTTACCTGGCCGGTCGTAACTTTGTGCGGTTTTTAAAAATGATCATGAACGGCGTGTCCCCGGAACGAATCTTTAACCTGCAGGGGCCGGATCTTGAACCGGCAGCCCTTGACCTTTTCCGCTACCAGTACCGGCATAACAGCCTGTACCAGGCCTATACCGATGCCCTGCACATCCGCCCGGAAACGGTGAACCGTCTTACAGACATCCCTTTTCTGCCCATCCAGTTCTTTAAAACGCATGCCGTTACCACCGGCAGCTTTGCACCCGAACTGGTGTTTGAAAGCAGCGGCACTACCCAAACAGTGAACAGCCGTCACCTGGTAAAAGAGGCGGCGTTATACGAACGCAGCTTTATTACTGCCTTTGAACAGTTTTACGGACCGGTGAGCGATTATGTGGTAGTGGGATTATTACCTTCCTATCTTGAACGGCAGCATTCCTCCCTGGTGGTGATGGTACAGGAAATGATCCGCCGCAGCGGGCATGCAGGCAGTGGTTTCTACCTGTACGAGCACGAAAAGCTGTACGCACAGCTGCAGGAGATGGAGGCACGCGGACAAAAAGCCCTGCTCATCGGCGTTACATTCGGCCTGCTCGATTTTGCTCAGAAATATACCCTCTCCTTACAACATACCATCGTCATGGAAACCGGCGGGATGAAAGGCCGCAGGGAAGAATGGACCCGCTCCCAGGTACATGCCTTTTTACAGGAAAGGCTGGGCGCATCTGCCATACATGCGGAATACGGCATGACAGAGCTGCTGTCGCAGGCTTATTCCTATGGCAAGGGGATCTTCAGCACGCCTCCCTGGATGAAGGTGCTGCTGCGCGATGAAAATGATCCTTTCCAGCTCTTCACGGGTACATCATCCGGTGTGATCAACGTGGTAGACCTGGCCAACGTATATTCGTGCGCGTTCATTGCCACGGAAGATATTGGCAAGCTGCATGCCGACGGCAGCTTTGAAGTACTGGGACGGCTGGATAATTCTGCGTTAAGAGGCTGTAGTTTAATGGTTAGTTAAATATTCCTTTTCTTGAGCTCACTCACCGCAAAATCTGCCGCCCTGGCGGTTAAGGCCATATAGGTAAGCGACGGGTTCTGACAGGCGCTGGAAGTCATACAGGCGCCATCCGTTACAAAAACATTCTTCGCATCCCATACCTGGTTGTGGGCGTTGAGCACGGAGGTTTTAGGATCTTTTCCCATCCTGGCAGTGCCCATTTCATGGATGCCCTGGCCGATGGCGTATTTCATATCGAAGGTCTCGATGTCTTTTACGCCGCTGGCTTCAAACATGGCTACCAATTCGGTAAGCATGTCTTTACGCATGTTCAATTCGTTTTCTTTTAACCCGGCATCCATGGACAGCACGGGGAGTCCCCACTTGTCTTTACGGTTTTTATCCAGCGTTATTTTGTTGTCGTGATAAGGCAGTATTTCTCCGAAACCGGTAGCGCCGATACGCCAGAAGCCGGGCTCTGTTAAGGCTTGTTTAAAGCCTGCGCCTACGCCCATCTCTGCTACGGCACGGTGCCATCCTTCACGGCTGGCGCCACCCTGGTAACCAAAGCCACGCAGGTAGTCTTTTCTTTGATCGCCGTAGAGGTTAGCAAAGCGGGTGATGTAGAAACCATTGGCGCGACGGCCGTAATAGTATTTATCTTCAAAGCCTTCCACGCGTCCGCTGGCGCCCAGCATATAGTGATGGTCCATTACATTATGGCCCAGCTCTCCGCTGCTGCTGCCAAGGCCTTCCGGCCAGATGTCGGTGGCAGAGTTCATCAGCACCCAGGCGGAGTTCAGCGCTGAGGCGTTGAGGAAAACGATCTTGGCGTAGTATTCATAGGTCTTGTTAGTCTCTGCATCCAGCACTTCCACGCCTTTGGCTTTTTGGGTATCCTTGTCGTACAGCAGCTTTGTTACGATGGAAAAGGGCCGCACCGTGAGGTTGCCTGTTTTCATGGCAGCCGGCAGGGTGGAAGATTGAGTGCTGAAATATCCGCCGAAGGGACAACCTTCCCAGCAACGGTCCCTGAACTGGCATTTGTTCCTGCCTTCGATGGGAGCCGTGAGATTGGCCACCCGGCCAATGATCATATGACGGTTGTTATTGTAATGCTGTTTGATCCTGGCGGCAATATCTTTCTCTACACAGTTTAATTCCATGGGCGGCAGGAACTGCCCGTCGGGCAGGTGCGCCAGGCCTTCTTTAGAACCACTGATGCCTGCAAATTTCTCCACATAATCATACCAGGGGGCCAGGTCGCGGTAGCGTACGGGCCAATCCACGCCATGCCCGTCTTTGGCATTGGCTTCGAGGTCAAAATCGCTGAGGCGGTAACTCTGTCTGCCCCAGAGGATGGAGCGGCCGCCCATCTGGTAACTGCGCCACCAGGTAAAGGGCTGTACCTCTGTATAGGGGCAATCGTCTTCATTGGCCCAGTAATCGATGATCGGTTCATATGCGGCAGTGCCGTAGCTCCACTCTCTTGAGAGCACGGGGTGATGCTTTTTCTCTTCGACAGTAGCCCTGCCCCGGTGTTTGATCTCCCATGGGTTCAGGGGAGCGCTTTTATAGTCTTTGATATGTTCGAAGTTACGTCCGCGTTCCAGCATCAGCACCTTTAAACCTTTTTCTGAAAGTTCCTTTGCAGCCCAGCCTCCGCTGATACCTGAGCCCACCACGATTGCATCAAAATTGTTGTTCATAACGTTTGAATAGATGGATAAGATAATACTTTTATTGCTTCATTGTTCATACCTACCAGCAACAGCTGCCGGTTCCCGGCTTTCAGCAGCGTCATATCCCGCACCGGTCCGCGGATACAGATGCCGCTTTGCGGGGCAGGTACGGCGGTAAAATGACCTTTGCCGTCGCCCTTCAGCAATGCGCCATAGCTGGCGTCATAAATACCGGCTTCGGGTTTGCTCTGGTAGAAATTTCCGCCCATTAAGATATCAGTTTTTCCGTCACCATCATAATCTGCCACGGCGATGCCATACATGGGCGAGAGCTGGGCGGCGGCAGGTAAAGGCTGCATGGTAAAGCCGCCTTTTTTATTGTTGATCAATACGGCGCTCTGCATGGTGAATGCTTCCAGCTTCACGGCTTTGCTGAGCTCTTCGGGTGTGAAAATATCTTCTATACGCTGATGTTTGTACTGTTCATACTGCAGGTATTTCTTTTTGAGATTAGGTATTACGCTGATCAGGTCGTGCCGCAATACCATGGGATAGGCGGTGTCCTTATTGTAGCAGGTAAGGATCTGTTTGATGCCGCCGCTGTTATCAAAGTCGCCGGAATACATGCATACCGGTTTTGTTTCGCTGGCTCTGAAACGGGAGTTCAAACCGTGGTTACCTGCAACAATATCGGGGTAGCCGTCATTATTAACATCGGCGATGGCGAGACGGTTCCACCAGCCGTTGCTTTTTCCCAGGCCGGCGGCGACAGTAGTTTCCTGTAAGCGCCCGCCCTGGTTATGGAAGATGCGTACGGGCATATATTCGCCGCATACAAGCAGATCGGGTTTACCATCGCGGTCGATATCGGTCCAGGCGGCGTCTGTGATCATACCTGTTTTCACCAGTTCCGGTGCGGCAGTGGCGGTGACGTCTGTGAACACGCCTTTGCCATTGTTGCTGAGCAGGTAGCCCTTGCAGGGATAACCGTATTTGAGCGGTGTTAAGCGCACGCCTACAAAGAGGTCCAGGTCGCCGTCTGCATCATAGTCTG
>Ga0055528_1002069_pt1 | contig 11185 bp, 8 predicted proteins | sample AraplaCol_mMS_r2_2_FD_55006 | JGI IMG/M metagenome (GOLD analysis project Ga0055528, IMG submission 55006) | Arabidopsis root microbial communities from North Carolina, USA - plate scrape MF_Col_mMS_r2 | ecosystem: Host-associated > Plants > Roots > Endosphere | place: USA: North Carolina...
AGACGGTCAGGGCGTGCTTGGCGACGTCGACGTCGGGCATGGGGTGCAGGCTGGTCATGACCGGCACCAGCACGCCCCAGGCGATGGCCAGGCCGGCGAACATGGCGACGCCGACGGTGATGCCCATCAGGTGGCCCGCGCCCATCAGGGCCAGCGAGCTGGAAGCGCCCAGGCCGGTCGCGCCGGCCCCGGCCTTGAAGTAGCCCGCGACCTCGGCCGCGAAGATCTTGGCGGCGGCCAGGGCGGCGAACAGGGCCGAGGCGACGGTGCCCAGCACCACGGCCACCAGGCCCTTCTGCCCTTCGGCGGCGCCCGCGCGCGAGCCGGTGCCGACCTTCAGCACCTCGGCGGCGGCGACGCCTTCCGGGTAGGGGAGGTCGGAATTGGTGACCAGGGCCCGGCGCAGGGGGATGGTGTACATCACCCCCAACACCCCGCCGACCAGGCAGGCGCCGAAGGTGGTCAGGAACGGCACGTGGGCCCACCAGCCGATCATCAGCAGGCCGGGCAGCACGAAGATCACCGACGACAGGGTCCCCGCCGCCGAGGCGATGGTCTGGACGATGTTGTTTTCCTGGATCGTCGCCGTCTTGAAGGCGCGCAGCAGGGCCATCGAGATGACCGCGGCGGGGATCGAGGTGGCGAAGGTCAGGCCCACCTTCAGGCCCAGATAGACCTGGGCGGCGGTGAAGACCAAGGTGATGGCGATCCCGAGAAGGACCCCTCGGAGGGTGATCTCCGATCGGGGAGTCGCGGCGGCGTCGGACGTCATGAAGGGTCCCAAAACAGTTAAGGCGGCCGGACCTTGCACGTCCGACCGCCCCAAACTCAAGCCTTGTTCCGCATTTTCGCGTTTTGCGGGCTGGCGTTACCCTTGAAATCCCTTTTCAGGGAACAGGTTCAGAGCACGCCCAGCATTTCCGCGACCAGCGGATGGCGGACGATGTCGCGGTCGGCCAGGCGGACCACCGCGATGTTCTCGACCGGCTCGAACTTGGCCGACACCTCGGCCAGGCCCGAGATGCCCGGCAGCAGGTCCGACTGGTTCGGGTCGCCCGTGACCACCATGGTCGAGTTCCAGCCCAGGCGGGTCAGCAGCATCTTCAGCTGCATGTAGGTGCAGTTCTGGGCCTCGTCGATCACCACGAAGGCGTTGTTCAGCGTGCGGCCGCGCATGAAGCCGACCGGGGCGATCTCGATGGCGCCCTCGGCCATCAGGGCCCGCATGCGCTTGACCGACAGGCGGTCGCTGAGCGCGTCGTAGAGCGGGCGCAGATACGGGGCCAGCTTGTCCTCCATGTCGCCCGGCAGGTAGCCGATCGACTCGCCGGCCTCGACGGCGGGGCGCGACAGCACGATGCGGCCGACCTTGCCGGCCTCCAGGGCCTCCACGGCCTTGGCGATGGCGATGTAGGTCTTGCCGGTGCCGGCCGGGCCCAGGGCCATGATCAGGTTCTTGCTGTCGATCGCCTCGATCAGGCCCGCCTGACCGGGCGATTTGGGTTTGATCGTTTTGAGGTAACTCTGGTCCCGGTCCTCATGCCCTGGATTGCCCAGCGGCGACCAAGCGTGGCGATGCTCCACCGGCAGGCGGCGCACCTTGGCGTCGTCGTCGTAACGGCCAGCATCATTCGCGCCTTCGCGCACCATCCGCTTGAGAGCTCGCTTGGTCATGTAAGCCTCCATTCAGGCATGAAAAAAGGACGTGGCCGAAGGGCGACGTCCTTGGAGCAGGTGGGGAGGAGAGAAACGAAGACGCGAGCGCGGCCGGGCGGTTCGGAGCTTGCCCCCGAAGGCGGTGATGAACGCCCAAACCCCAAAACCGACACCCAAGGTCTCCGTTACCGGGAGGCCGCGTTCGGCGATCGAGCGCGGCTCGGATACGAGAAGAATGACTCCCGATGTGGGAGTGTTCCCCCTCGAATCGCACAAATACAATGGGGCGAGCATGGTTTATGAGCCGTTAAGCCCTTGCTCGATTTTAGAACACGAGGTGTACGGATGACTGTCTATTCCTTGGGCGCCGCAAATCCTTCGCTGCCGCCGGAAGGCGAATATTGGATCGCGCCCAGTGCCTCGGTGATGGGAAACGTCATCATGCGGAAGAACTCCAGCGTCTGGTGGGGCGCAATAGTTCGCGGAGACAACGATCCCATTGAGATCGGCGAGAACAGCAACGTCCAGGACGGCTCAGTACTGCACACCGACATCGGCAGCCCGCTGACCATCGGCGCGAACGTGACAATCGGCCACATGGTCATGCTTCACGGCTGCACGATCGGCGACGGCTCGCTGATCGGCATCGGCTCGATCATCCTGAACGGCGCGAAGATCGGGAAGAACTGCCTGATCGGCGCCGGGGCCCTGATCACCGAGGGCAAGGAGATCCCCGACAACTCGATGGTCATGGGCGCGCCCGGCAAGGTGGTCCGCGAGATCGGCGAGGGCCACGCGGCGATCCTCCAGGCCTCGGCCCTGCACTATGTCGAGAACTGGAAGCGCTATCGGGCCGAGCTGACGCGGATCGACTGAGATCCGTCGGGCACCCGACTTAATAAAATACCGACGGTTTAGGAGCATGGTCGGGCCATGGCGTGGGGACAGCGCATGGCGGCCAGCCCGAGACGAGTGTGGAATCCGGCGCATCGACGCCTGGCGGTCCTGACGCTCGCCTACGCCGGGTGCATGGCCTACAGCCTGTTCCTGGCCGGCGCCGCCCAGCGCATCCCCACCATCTGGACCGCCAACGCCGTGCTGATCGGCGGCCTGCTGCTGCTCAGCCGCCGGCAGGGCCTGGCCCTGCTGGCCCTGACCGCCGTCGTGCACGTGGCCATGGAGCTGGCGGTCGGCGACTCGCCCCGGTTCGTGCTGACCATCACGGCGCTCGACATCCTGCAGACCGCGGCGACCGCGGCGGTCCTGCGCCTGACGCGCCTGCCGATCCGCGTGCGCTCGATGCGCGGCTTCCTGGCCCTGATGGCCGCCTCGACCGGCTTCACCGCGATCAGCTCGGTCGTCGTCAACGGCCTGCTGTCGTTGAGCTTCCACGGCCCGTTCTGGCGCGCCTGGAGCGAATGGACCACCTCCAACGTGCTGGGCGTGGCCATCGCCCTGCCCACCCTGCTGATCCTGTTCGACCGCCGCCACCGCGACAGCTTCCGCGTCAGCCTGTCGGAATCGCTGCTGGTCCTGATGCTGGTGCTGGTCACCGCCGTGACCGTGTTCACCGCCGACACCGCCCTGCAGGTGCTGCTGTTCGCCCCGGCCCTGCTGGCGGTGTTCCGCGGCGGACCGCGCGCGGCCGCCGTGCTGGTGANCGGCTCCCTGGCCGCGACCATCCCGGCGATCCTGTACAAGACCGGAATGGACCCCGCGGCCGCCGTGCCCCTGCTGCGGCAGGCCCAGATCTTCCATCTGGTGCTCTACGCCGTGTGCCTGGCCGCCGCCCTCGCCCTCAGCCGCCAGGCCCGCCTCCAGGCCCTGCTGGTCCGCCGCCAGGCCACCGCCCGCGCCGCCCAGGCCAAGGCCCAGGCCGCCAACCAAGCCAAGAGCGACTTTTTGGCCACGATCAGCCACGAGATCCGCACCCCGCTCAACAGCATCCTCGGCTTCGCCGGCCTGGTCGGCGATGATCCCGGCCTGTCGGCCGAGAGCCGCCGTCGCCTGGACCTGGTGGAGCGCGCCGGGCGCTCGCTGGCCGAGATCGTCGGCGACCTGCTGGACTTCGCCAAGGTCGAGGCCGGGCGGCTGGACCTGCGGCCCGAGCCCGCCTCGCCCGCCGCCCTGCTGCGCGACGCCGTCGCCATCATCGCCCCCGCCGCCCAGGCCAAGGGCCTGGCCCTGACCGTGGACGTCGAGACCACGGGCGACGGCGACGAGGCCGCCCTGCTGGCCCTGGACGAGACCCGCCTGCGCCAGGTGCTGCTGAACCTGCTGGCCAACGCGCTGAAGTTCACCGCCCAGGGCCGGGTGACGGCCCGCCTGACCCTCGGCCCCGCGCCGGGCGATCTGCGGTTCGAGGTCGCCGACACCGGCATCGGCATCGCCCCCGACGTCCAGGCCCGTCTCTTCCGCCGCTTCAGCCAGGCCGACAGCTCGATCAGCCGCAGCTACGGCGGCGCGGGCCTGGGCCTGGCGATCAGCAAGGCCCTGGTCACCCAGATGGGCGGCGAGATCGGCGTCGAAAGCGCCCCGGGCGCCGGGTCGCGGTTCTGGGTGACCCTGTCGGCCCAGGTCGCGGCCAAGCCCGCCCCCGCCCTCGCCGCGCCGGCGGCCGAGCCGGAGCCGCCTCGCCCGGCCCGGGTGCTGCTGGTCGACGACCATCCGATGAACCGCGAGCTGGGGCACGCCCTGCTGACCCTGGCCGGCTGCGACGTTTCCACCGCCGAGGACGGGGCCCAGGCTCTTGAGGCCGCCGGCCTGGGCGGCTTCGACCTGATCCTGATGGACGTCCACATGCCCGGCATGGACGGCCTGGCCGCCGCCCGCGCCATCCGCGCCCTGCCCGGTCCGCCCGGCGCCGTGCCGATCGTGGCCCTGAGCGCCGACGTCCTGCCCGAACAGATCGCGCGGTGCCGGGCGGCGGGCATGGACGACCACGTGGCCAAGCCGATCCGGCGCGAGGACCTGCTGGCCGCGGTGGGACGGGCGCTGGCGGGAGAGCGGCAGCCGGAAGGCCGGGCGCGCGTCGGCCAGGGCTGAGGCGGCGCCGCTTTTCCGCACCTGGCGCATCTGACGAACGGCTCCGCCCTGGACGCCCATCCGGTCCCGGGGCGGTGCGCCCAATCATCGCGCCTGGAATTGGTGCGGCTCCAAGGCTGGCGTTCTGCTCCCGCCCGCGTTAGCAGACCGCCCCATGATCCGCCTCGACAACATCTCCAAGCAAAACGGCCACCAGATTCTGTTCATCGAAGCCTCGATGGGCATCCAGAAGGGTGAGAAGGTCGGCCTCGTCGGCCCGAACGGCGCCGGCAAGACCACGCTGTTCCGCATGATCACCGGCCAGGAGCAGCCCGACGACGGGCTGGTCACGATCGATCCGGGCATGAAGATCGGCTATTTCAGCCAGGATGTCGGCGAGATGTCGGGCCAGAGCGCGGTCGCCGCGGTGATGGACGGCGTCGGCCCGGTCAGCGCCCTGGCCGCCGAAATGGCGACGCTGGAGGCGGCCATGGTCGATCCGGACCAGGCCGACCAGCTGGACGCCGTCATGGAACGCTATGGCGAGGTGCTGGAGCGCTTCCAGGAACTGGACGGGTATGCGCTGGAAGCGCGGGCGCGCGAGGTCCTGGCCGGCCTGAGCTTCAGCGAGGAGCGCATGGACGGCGACGTCGGCCTGCTGTCCGGCGGCTGGAAGATGCGCGTGGCCCTGGCCCGCATCCTGCTGATGCGGCCCGACGGCATGCTGCTGGACGAACCGTCCAACCACCTGGACCTGGAAAGCCTGATCTGGCTGGAGGCCTTCCTGAAGAACTACGACGGCGCGCTGCTGATGACCTCGCACGACCGCGCCTTCATGAACCGCATCATCGGCAAGGTGGTCGAGATCGACGCCGGCCAACTGATCACCTATTCGGGCGATCTGGACTTCTACGACCAGCAGCGCGCGCTGACCGAACAGCAGCGCCAGGCGCAGTACGAGCGTCAGCAGGCCATGCTGGCCAAGGAAATCAAGTTCATCGAGAAGTTCAAGGCGCGCGCCTCGCACGCCGCCCAGGTCCAGAGCCGGGTCAAGAAGCTCGACAAGATCGAACGCGTCGAGGCCCCGCGCCGCCGCCAGACGGTGCAGTTCGAGTTCCAGAGCCCGCCGCGGTCGGGCGAGGACGTGATCAATCTCCGCGACGTCCACAAGGGCTACGGCGCCCAGTCGATCTACGAGGGCCTGGATTTCCTGGTGCGCCGCAAGGAACGCTGGTGCGTCCTGGGCGCCAACGGCGCCGGCAAGTCGACCCTGCTGAAGCTGGTGGCCGGCGACACCAAGCCCGACCAGGGCACGGTCAACATCGGCGCCAGCGTCAGGATGGGTTACTTCGCCCAGCACTCCATGGACCTGCTGGACGGCGAAGAGACGATCTTCGAGTCGCTGGAGCGCTCGTTCCCGCAGGCGGGCCAGGGCGCGCTNCGGACCCTGGCGGGGTGCTTCGGCTTCTCCGGCGACGACGTCGAAAAGCCCTGCCGCGTCCTGTCCGGCGGCGAGAAGGCGCGCCTGGTCATGGCCAAGATGCTGTTCGATCCGCCGAACCTGCTGGTGCTGGACGAGCCGACCAACCACCTGGACATGACGACCAAGGAGATGCTGGTCGCGGCCTTGGCCGACTTCGAGGGCACCATGCTCTTCGTCTCGCACGACCGCCACTTCCTGGCGGCCCTGTCGAACCGCGTGCTGGAGCTGACGCCCGAGGGCGTCCATCAGTACGGCGGCGGCTATACGGAATATGTCGCCCGCACGGGTCAGGAAGCGCCGGGGCTGCACCCGGGCGGCTAGCGGCCTCACCGCCGGGAGCCGGACCGGACGGGTCGGCTCCCGGCGCGGGCCTTCCCCCGCGTCCCCCTTGCCCGCCGTCAAAACCCGCGTCACTCTCTGGCTTAACAACGATAACATTCCAGGGAGGCGACGTCGGGCCATGGCCAGCACGCGCTACGACTACGTCATCATCGGCGCCGGTTCGGCCGGCTGCGTCCTGGCCGCGCGGCTGACCGAGGACCCCAACGTCAAGGTCCTGCTGCTGGAGGCCGGCGGCAAGAACACCTCGATCCTGGTCAAGATGCCCGCCGGCGTCGGCGAGCTGATCAAGGCCAAGGGCGACCAGAACTGGGGCTTCTGGACCGAGGCCGAGCCTCACCTCAATGACCGCAAGCTGTGGTGGCCGCGCGGCAAGGGCCTGGGCGGCAGCTCGGCCATCAACGGCATGATCTATATCCGCGGCCATGCGCGCGACTACGACCAGTGGCGGCAGATGGGACTGGCGGGCTGGTCCTATGCCGAGGTCCTGCCCTACTTCAAGCGCTCGGAAAGCCACCACGGCGGCGGCGACGCCTATCACGGCGACGCGGGTCCGCTGCACGTCTCGCACGGCGAATCCAAGAGCCCGTTCTATCCCGCCCTGATCGAGGCCGGCCGCCAGGCGGGCCACGCGGTGACCAAGGACTTCAACGGCTATCGCCAGGAGGGCTTCGGCCCCTACGACCTGACCATCCGCGACGGCAAGCGCTGGAGCGCGGCGGCGGCCTATCTGACGGCCGCCCTGACCCGGCCGAACCTGACCTGCGTGACCGAGGCCCGCACGACCCGCATCCTGGTCGAGAAGGGCAAGGCGATCGGCGTCGAGTACGTGGTCGCGGCCAGCCCCGAGCGCCTCGTGGCCCATGCCGACGCCGAGGTGCTGCTCAGCGCCGGGGCGGTGCAGTCGCCGCACATCCTGCAGCTGTCGGGCATCGGCGCCCCGGACGACCTGAAGGCCCAGGGCGTCGCGGTCGTCCATGAGAGCAAGGGCGTCGGCGCCAACCTGCAGGACCACCTGGACGTCTGCCTGTCGTGGACGACCAAGAACCTGCAGACCGCCTATTCGGCCAACAAGGGCCTGAAGAAGCTGAGCACGGGCCTGTCCTACATGCTGCTGGGCAAGGGCCTGGGCCGGCAGCAGTTCCTGGAGAGCGGCGCGTTCCTGAAGTCGCGTACCGACCTCGACCGGCCCGACCTGCAGATCCACGGCGTGCTGGCGATCATGCAGGACCACGGCAAGGTCCAGGTCGAGAAGGACGGTTTCACCCTGCACGTCTGCCAGCTTCGCCCGGAAAGCCGGGGCAAGGTGGGCCTGCGCTCGGCCGACCCGTTCGACGACCCGACCATCCTGGCCAACTACCTGGCGACCGAGGAAGACCGCCGGGCCGTGCGCGAGGGCGTGAAGATCGCCCGCGACGTGGTGGCCCAGGCCGCCTTCGATCCCTATCGCGAGGCCGAGTACGCGCCGGGCGCCGGGGTGAAGACCGACGCCGAGATCGACGCCTGGGTGCGGGCCAAGGCCGAGACCATCTACCACCCGGTCGGCACCTGCCGGATGGGCGCGGCCGGCGATCCGCTGGCGGTCGTCGATGACCAGTTGCGCGTGCAGGGGCTTTCGGGCCTGCGGGTGATCGACGCCTCGGTCATGCCCACCCTGATCGGCGGCAACACCAACGCCCCGACCATCATGATCGCCGAGCGCGCGTCCGACCTGATCCGGGGCAAGGCGACCCTGGCGCCGATCGACGCGCCGGTGTTCGAGGACGGCCGGGCGGCGGCGGCTTAAGCGTCGTGCTACGATGGGGGACACGCGCATGCGCGTGTCCCCGCCCCCGCTAAGAGGCTCCACATGAACCAACGTCCCTTGGGCCGCTCGGGCCTGTCCACCGCGCCGCTGGTGTTCGGCGGCAACGTCTTCGGCTGGACCGCCGACGAGGCNACCTCGCACGCCCTGCTCGACGCCTTCGTCGACGGCGGCTTCAACGCGGTCGACACCGCCGACGTCTATTCGGCCTGGGTCCCGGGCCACACGGGCGGGGAGTCCGAAAGCGTGATCGGCCGCTGGCTGAAAGCGGGCGGCAAGCGGGACAAGGTGCTGATCCTGACCAAGGTGGCCATGTGGCCGGCCCAGCCGGGCCTGTCGGCGGCCAACATCGTCGCGGCGGTCGAGGGCTCGCTGAAGCGGCTGCAGACCGACTACATCGACCTCTACCAGTCGCACCAGGATGACGCCGACACCCCGATCGAGGAGACGCTGGAGGCCTTCGACCGGCTGGTGAAGGCCGGCAAGGTGCGGGCGGTCGGCGCGTCGAACTTCACCCCCGCGCGGCTGGGCGAGAGCCTGGCGACCAGCGCCGCCCAGGGCCTGACCCGCTACGAGACCATCCAGCCCAAGTTCAACCTCTTCGACCGCGACCAGGTCGAGGGCGAACTGGCGGCCCTGACGGCGCGCGAGGGCCTGGGGATCATCCCCTATTACGGCCTGGCCGCCGGCTTCCTGACCGGCAAGTACCGCACCGACGCCGATCTGGAGGGCAAGGCCCGCTCGCGGACCATCCTGCGCGACTACTGGAACGACAAGGGCAGGCGGGTCCTGGCGGCGCTGGACGCGGCGGCCAAGGCGGTGTCGGCCTCGCCGGCCCAGGTGGCCCTGGCCTGGATCATGGCCCATCCGGCGATCACCGCCCCGATCGCCAGCGCCACCAGCGTCGCGCAGCTGGACGAACTGATGGCCGCGGCCCGGCTGAAACTGCCGGCCGAGGTGGTTGAGGCGTTGAACGCGGCGGAGTGACCTGGCGCCTTTATTCCAACCCCATAGTCGCGCATCCCGGCATTCGCCGGAATGAGCGGATTTTTTGCAAACCCCAATGGGAAGGGGTCGCCCTGCGGCGCCCCCTTCCCATCACCGGCACGTCCCCCCGGCGCGCCGTCCTTTCCGTCCCCCCCGGCACGGAAAAGCTCGTGATGTCTCTCGCCCTAGGCGATCCGGCGACCGTGCAGGGTCGCCAGGCGCAGGCGCGGCGACTCCTCGTTGGCCGGGCCCAGGCTCTGGATCTTGCGGACGCCCAGCTCCGAGGCCGGTCGGCCCATCAGGCGCTGGATCATGGCGATGGGCTGGTACAGGCCCAGGAAGCGGTCGGTCTGGCCGTCGACCCCGACCATCGGGGCCAGCAGCACCTCCATGCCCACCGAAGGCGCCCCGATCGAACGGATGTCGGCGGTGATCACCACCGGCTCGCCGCGGCGACGCGCGACCTCCAGGGCCGACTTGACCTCCAGGCGGTGGGACAGGGCCCAGAAGCCCAGGGCGTCCTCGCCGCGCAGGTCGCGGGCATGCAGATCGGTGACGAAGCCGCCCGCCAGCCGCACCGGATAGCGGCCCTTGGCGTCGCGCCCGAGGATGAACACCTGGGGCAGCAGATCGAGGAAATCGCCCGGATTGACGCTGGCTCGCGCGGGCACGCCGTCGTTAACGGCCCTGCTACGCCAATAGTCTATCAATCGTTCCGTGCTTGGATGGAACATCGTCGTTCCCCTCGCGGGCTCACTCGCGGTCCCCTTTTCGACCGCACCGGGCTTGCAAGGAGAACCGTGCCAGCCCTCGGACCGTGCCGTCCTGGGACAGTTCCCCGGTCGGACGGCGGGCATGGCGTGGTTCTTGCTTGGCTTTGCGCCACGCGGCACGTCGGGGTGTTGTGAAGGGAAAAGGCCGATGCAGGCGCCGAAAATGACCTTGTCCAAGCTGTGGATCAGCCTGGCCGCCTTCGTGGGCGTGCTGGTGCTGGGCGGGGTCGCCTACGCCCAGTGCGGCAGCTGCACGCCNACGCCGCCGCCCTGCTGCAGCCCGCCGCCGGCTCCGCCGCGTCCGCCGACCCCGCCCAGCTGCAACACCTGCGGCGGCGGCCACAACGTCTATGTCCCCGGCATCAACATCCACGTCGGCGGCTCGGTCGTCGTCAACGCCAGCGCCTCGGCGACCAGCACGGCCTCGGCCGGCGCGGGGGCCGGCGCGGGCGCGGGCGCCTCGGCGGGCTCGACCGTCTATTACGGCGGCGGCACGCACGGCGGCTATTATTCCGGCCCGGTCTCGACCGGCTACATCCAAGGCCTGAACGTCGAGGGCGGCGAAATGCGCCGCCGCGCGTCCTACGAGGCCACCCGCACCCGCTACAAGCGCGTGGTCATCCGCGCCGTCTGCCTGGACGACCGCGACGTGCCCCACCCCGCCTCGCAGGTCACGCCCGACCGCGAGATCGACAACGGCTACGACGGCGAGCTCTATCGCTGCATCGCCGGCTCGCGCATGCAGTACGTGGTCGGCGAGAGCCTGGACCAGAGCAACTTCAGCGGCGAGACCTATGTCTGCGGCAAGAACGACGCCCTGTACTTCTCGCCGGGCGCCCAGGGCGGCTCGGTGGCCTGCCGGCCGCAGAAGCCGGCCCGCGACTGCAACGAGCGCTCGCTGCTGCGCCGCTACGGCGCCGGCGTGAAGGTGCTGACCATGCTGATCACCGAGAAATACACCGCCGAGCGCGAGGAGACGGCGCGCGAGCAGCAGAGCTCGGGCATGAGCCTCAGCCTGGACGGCGGCGTCGGCGGGGTCGTGTACTAGTCATAGTTCCCCTCTCTCTTAGGAGAGGGTTCAATGAAGCGCCCGCCTGTGGCACGTTTGGTTTTCGGACA
>Ga0055528_1002073_pt1 | contig 11165 bp, 8 predicted proteins | sample AraplaCol_mMS_r2_2_FD_55006 | JGI IMG/M metagenome (GOLD analysis project Ga0055528, IMG submission 55006) | Arabidopsis root microbial communities from North Carolina, USA - plate scrape MF_Col_mMS_r2 | ecosystem: Host-associated > Plants > Roots > Endosphere | place: USA: North Carolina...
ACTGCTCCACCCCCTGGCCGCACAGGCACAGGCGTCCCCCTCCGACGAAGAAGGCGCCACGCCGGCCACCCGTCAGCTGGATACGGTGAACGTCACCGGCTCGCTGATTCCCCGCGCGCAGATCGAAGGGCCTTCGCCGGTGACCACCATCACGGCCGAGGAAATCGAGGCACAGGGCTTCACCACTGTGTTCGATGCGCTGCGCTCGCTGCCGATGGCCAACGGCTCGGTGCAGGACTCGCAGGGCACCGGCTTCTACACCCCGGGCGCAAAGACCGTCAGCCTGTTCGGACTGGACCCGAGCTACACGCTCACCCTGCTCAACGGGCGGCCGCTCAACAGCTATCCGCTTGCCTACAACGGCAACACCAGCATCGTGGACATCGCCAACATTCCGCTCGGCATGGTGGAACGCATCGACGTGCTCACCGGTGGGCAGTCGTCGGTGTACGGCTCGTCGGCCGTGGCGGGCGTGATCAACATCGTGCTGAAGGACAAGGTGGAGGGCACCCACTTCCGCTACCGTGCTGGCGGCTACAGCGATGGCGGCGGCTCCAGCCAGCGCTTCATCTTCAGCAGCGGCCATTCCTTCGGCAACCTGGACCTCAGCTACGGGCTGGAATACACCAAGCAGAAGCCCATCTTCGCCTCCGACCGCAGCTACATCGACAGCGTCAACGACAGCCCGACCGGGCCGCAGGACCCCTCGCGCACCTTCCTGCGCATGCAGATGTCCCCCAACGGCTACATCGACCCCGGCCAAGCCACCTGCGCCCCCCTGTCCTACCTGTTCGGTGGCAGCACCACCTACGCGCATCGCAACGCGGCCGGCACCGGCTACTACTGCGGCAGCCCGGACAACGTCGGCACCGCCACGCTCTACAACAAGAGCGAGGACGTCAACGCCACCACCTTCCTGCGCTACCACCTGAGCGAAACCACCGAGCTGTACTCGGACATCCTCTTCAGCTTCGGCCGGCCCACCTATTCCGGCGGCAGCCCGTTCTGGAACAAGACCTTCTACAACCAGACCACCGGCAACTACGAGCAGTGGCAGCGCATCTACGCGCCCGAAGAAGTCGGCATGGACGCGAAGGACCAGCGCGTCTATACCCGCTCGTGGAACATCACCGCCGGTGCACGCGGCGGGCTGGGCGACACCGGCTTCGACTACGACGTATACGTGAACCGCTCCAGCACCGACGTCACCCGCAAGTCCACCGACTTCCTGGCCAGGGGCGGTATTGACGATTACTACCTTGGCCCGCAGCTGGGCACGGTCAACGGCTACGAAGCCTATGCGCCGAACCTGGACGTGCTGTACCAGCCGCTCACCCGCGCGCAGTACGACCAGTTCAGCGGCACCAACCGCGCCGCGTCTTCGGCGTCGCGTACCGGGGTGACCGCGCTGGTGACCAATACGTCGTTGTTCGGCCTGCCGGCCGGCGATGTCGGCTTTGCGATGATCCTGCAGGGCACCCGCGAGAAGTTCTTCAACCAGTCGGCCGATCCCAATGCCGCCGTGCTGTTCCGTGGCCAGACCGCAGGGACCTCGGCCGAAGGCCAGCGTGACCTGTATGCGGTGGGCGCCGAACTGCAGGTGCCGATCTTCGACACGTTCAGCGCCAACCTGTCGGGGCGCTATGACAAGTACTCCCTGCAGGGCGGCGGTGGCAACGGCAAGGCGACCTGGAAGCTCGGCCTGGAATATCGCCCGATCGATTCCCTGCTGCTGCGCGGCAGCTATGCCACCGCCTTCCGCTCGCCGGACATGTTCTACCTGTATTCGCGCGAGAGCAGCGGCTACACCACCAACGTGGACACCTTCCTGTGCCGCAGCGCAGGCTACACCTCCGAAAACTTCGACGAGTGCCCGCAGGCATCGCTGTCGGTGCTGTCCTCCAGCACCGGCAACCGCGACCTCAAGGACATCACGGCGGAAACCTTCACCTATGGCGTGGTCTGGTCGGCGCTGGACAATGCCCTGAACCTGTCGCTGGACTACAACTCGGTGAAGATCGAGAACGAAGTGTCCATCCTGGGCACCGACAGCATCCTCGCCACCGAGGCCAACTGCCGCCTGGGGACGTCCGAGAATGGCGATGTGGCATTCGACATCAACTCGCCAACCTGTCGCCAGGTCCTGGCCCAGGTGCAGCGCCTGCCGGCCACCGACCCGCTCAATCCCAACGGCGTATCCAAGGTCTTCTCGTATCCGATCAACCTGGCCAAGCAGCGCCAGACCGGCATCCAGGCATCGGGCGACTACCGCTGGAGCGCCGGGCGCGCAGGTGATTTCGGGGTGACCGCAGGCTACTACCGGCCGCTGAAGCACGAACTGCAGCAGCAGGAAGGCGACCCGGTCTACGACATGCTCTGCTGTGGCTATTCCAATGAGCTGCAGTACCGCGCAACGCTGGGCGTGAACTGGAACATCGGTGCCTTCAGCACCAACGTGTACGGCGTGCGCAACGCGCGCACCTGGAATGCCACCGGCGAGGAACGCAACATCGGCCCGTGGACGACCTGGAACGCCACGCTCAACTACCGCATCAACAAGCTGGCCAGCGTGCTGCTCACCGCCAACAACCTCACCAACGAGCGGCCGCCGGTGGACAGCACCAACGGTAACTGGCCGTACTACGACCAGGGCGTCTACAACGCATTCGGCCGTTCGATGTTCGTCGAGCTGTCGCTGGACTTCCAGTAAGCATGACCGGATCCAACCCTGCCGCCAGGGCATCGCGACGGCACACGCCCCGCGCGCCACTGACGGTAGGGTTGGTTCCCAAACAACCGCCGACAACGGCGCAACGCCCGGTAACGCATGACCAGCAACGGAGCAGACCCCCCCACCACCTGAACGCCAACACCATTCCAAAGGCTGCTTTGAAAGTACTTGCATGGCCCGGGCGAGACGCGCCCTACACCCTACTTTGATGCGGCAGTAGCAGCGTTGATCGGGTGGAGCAGTACGTGTCGGCAATTGCAGGAAGTTGGACAGCCCACAGGGAGGTGTGCGGCAACGCGTTGAGTACCACGGCACGGCGCTTGGCCCATTCCCTGGCGCACCGTGGCCGGCATTCGGAGGTAGTGGAGCGACCCGGCGCTGGCCTTGCACTGGCCACCGTATCGGCGCTCGATGAAGCACGCTGCCTGGCCTCCAGCCCGGATGGCCGATACCTCGTGGCCACCGGCGGATCCGGCGTGGCAGCAGGTCCCACCTCTGCGTCGCGGTCCATTGCCAACCTGCTTGCGTCGGTGGGCGTCGTTGATGCCCTGCGCCGCGTGCAGGAGCCGGTGAGCGTGGCCATCTGGGACGAGCGCGCAAGAACGCTGACCCTGGCCCGGGATCGCATGGGCCAATCCGATCTTTACTTCATGCGCACCCGCTTCGGGCTGGCCTTCTCCTCCGAGCTGAAGACGCTCCGGCAGGAAAGCGACGGGTGCCTGGAGGTTGCTCCGCACGCGGTCGCCCAGCTGTTCCGCCATGGATACATCCCGGCACCGCTGACAGCCTATCGTGGCATCTACAAACTGCCCGCCGGCGCCTTGCGGGTGTTCCACCTGCCCGACGTGCCCGAACACGATGCAGCCTGCGATGCGGCAGGCTCATTCGAACCTTACTGGGCCCTCCGTCAGGAAGCAGAAGCGCAGATCGCCTCGCGCGGGCGGGCAACGCTGAGCGGTTCAGTGGACAGGGTGGTCGCCAGCCTGGAACGTGCCGTCTGCGCGTCACGTGCCGGCGCTACGGCAACCCTGCTGTCCGGTGGCGTCGATTCGAGCCTGATTGCAGCGTTGCTGCAGCGGCGCAGCGCAGACGCCGTGGAGACGATTTCCGTCGGCTTCGATGTGTCGGGCCACGACGAATCGGAGTGGGCCGCCGACGTGGCCAGGTTGCTCGGCACCCGACACACACGCCTGCTCATGGACGACGCGAATGCGATCCGCCTGGTCGAGATGATGCCCCGCGTCTTCTGCGAGCCCTATGCCGACTCGTCCGCCATTCCAACGCTGCTTGCGGCGGAGGCGGCCGGCGCATCGTGCAGCACGATCCTCACTGGCGATGGCGGCGATGAGCTCTTCTTTGGCCACGGGTCGTACGTGAAGGCGCTGCGCAACCATGGGCTGGTCCGGCATCTGCCCGGGCCACTACGCAACGCGTGCAGGGCCTATGCCTCGCGTGCGCCGGAACGAGCACGACTGGGTGGCATTGCGGCGCTGATCGCGGAAGCCACGTCGGGATCGCTTGCCGAAACCTATCTGGCGCGTGTCTCGCGCTGGCGCGATCCGTCGCGTGCGCTGAAGACGGCAACTGAACCGGCGCATCCGTTCCTTGACACTACCCTGCATCCCGCCGGCGGCCACCCGGGTGAGCTGCTGCTCTACCTGGATCAGACCAACGAGCTGAGCGAAGGGCTGATGACCAAGTCGGACCGTGCGTTCGGCGCATTCGGTGTACAGGCGAGAAGCCCCTTCCTCGACCATGAGGTGCTGTGCGCGGCATGGGGCACTCCGTTCGAGCACAAGCTGCACCGCGGCGAGACCAAGGCCGTGCTGAAGCGCGCGCTTGAGCGCTTCCTTCCCGAGCACCACACCCGGCGCCCGAAGAAGGGCTTTGGTGCACCGGTGGCGCAGTGGCTCAACGGGCCACTGCGGGACTGGGCCGAGGAACTGCTGGACCCGGTTGCCATGCGCAACCGCGGCATCCTCGATGAGCGGGTTGTGTCCGCGCTCTGGAACTCGTTCCTCGGCGGCAACCGGAAGTACCACACCCACCTCTGGCCGGTCCTGATGTTCCAGGCATGGGACCGGGAGTGGAACGGGAAAGACGGGCGATGACCGCGCAGGCACGCACCGCGAAGGCCGCGAAGCAGCCATGGCAGCCAAGGTGGTGCGTGGCCGCACTGTACCGTCGGCTCCGCAGGCGCTTCCGCAAGGTGCCGGGTCTCAATGAAGGGTTCGTCATCAAGGATTGAGGTCGGGACAGCCCGGCGTTCGAGCGGTGGGCCCGGTCATGCTGCTGATGGCGAATCAGCCCGCTCCGCCCCGGTCGACCTGGCGGTACCCGATGGCCTCGGCCAGATGGGCGGTGGTGATCTTCTCGCAACTCGCCAGGTCCGCCACCGTGCGGGCCACGCGCAGGATGCGGTGCATCGAGCGGGCCGAGAGCTGCAGCTGTTCCACGGCGGCTTCCAGCAGGTGCTGGTCGTTGTCGTCCAGGCGGCAGTGCGCATCCAGCTCGGAAGGCAGGAGTTGTGCGTTGGCCTTGCCGCTGCGCTCGAGCTGGACGTTGCGCGCCGTGACCACGCGGCTGCGTACCGTGGCGCTGTCTTCGCCGCACGGTGCGTCGCTGCGCAGCTCACCCGGCTCCAGCCGTGGCACCACCACATGCAGGTCGATGCGGTCCAGCAGCGGGCCGGAAATGCGCCCGCGATAGCGCTGGATGGCATCGCCGCTGCAGCGGCAGCGACCGCTGCGGTCGCCGGCCCAGCCGCACGGGCAGGGGTTCATCGCCGCCACCAACTGGAAGCGTGAGGGGAAGGCGTGGGTGCGTGCGGCGCGGGCCACCATGACCGTTCCCGATTCCAGCGGTTCGCGTAGTACTTCAAGGGTGTGCCGGCTCCATTCGGGAAGCTCGTCCAGAAACAGCACGCCGTTGTGCGCCAGCGAGATCTCACCGGGCCGCGGATACGAGCCGCCGCCGACCAGCGACACGGCGCTGGCGGTGTGGTGGGGCGCGCGGTACGGGCGGTGACGCCAGCGGGCGGTGTCGATGCCAGCCCCACTGCACGAGGCGATGGTGGCCGTTTCCAGCGCTTCGGCTTCGCTGGCATCGGGCAGGATGCCGGGCAGGCGCGAAGCAAGCAGGGTCTTTCCGCAGCCTGGTGTGCCGAGCAACAACAGGTGGTGCCCCCCAGCAGCGGCCACTTCCAGTGCGCGGCGCGCCTGCTGCTGGCCACGCACGTCGCGCAGGTCGGGCACCGCCAGCGGCACCACCGGCGCCGCCACGGCACGGGGCAGCGAGCGGCTTTCCAGCGAGGCGCACACCTCCAACAAGGTCCGGGCTACGCGGACATCCGCATGCTGGGCGAGCGCGGCCTCGGCGCCGTTGGCGCTGGCGACAATCAGCGTCCGGCCCAGCTCCGCTGCCGCGATGGCCGCGGGCAGTGCACCGTCCACGCCACGCAGCTCCCCGGTCAGGGCGAGCTCGCCCAGGAATTCATAGTTGGCCAGCAGCTGTCGGTCGATCTGGTCGCTGGCCGCAAGAATGCCCAGCGCGATGGCGAGGTCGAAGCGACCGCCTTCCTTGGGCAGGTCAGCCGGGGCCAGGTTGATCAGGATGCGCCGCTGCGGGTATTCGAACTGGGCACAGACCAGCGCGGCGCGCACCCGGTCGCGCGACTCGCGCACCGCCGCTTCGGGCAGGCCGACGATCTGGGTATGCGGCAAACCGCCGGAGAGGAGGACTTCGATCCGGACCGCGGGCGCGTGGACGCCGGCGCGGGCACGGCTGTGCACCAGCGCCAGGCTCATCGGGTTTCCTTTTACGGGGCCGGGCGCTCGGCCGGCGGTTGGGCNGCGGCTTCCAGCGCGGCCACGGTCTTCTCCAGCGCTTCCAGCTTCTCGCGGGTGCGCAGCAGCACGGCGCGCTGNACGTCGAATTCTTCGCGGGTCACCAGGTCCAGCTTGCCCANGCCGGCCTGGAGCGCGCTCTTGAAGGTGGCCTGCAGTTCTTCGCGCGACTGGCGCAGCCCCGGTGGGACCATGTCGCTCAGGCGGCGCGCCAGATCATCGAGTTGGTTGAGGTCAATCATGGGGTCTCCGCGTGTGGGGAAATTCTCGGCGTGGCAGGCCGCAACCACCATCAGGCGGGCCAGGCTTCACGGGTAAGGATAATCCGCACCGCAGGGAGCGGTGCGAAGCGGGTGCATCGCGTTCACCGGGGGACAGGCGTTATCCTCTGCCGCGAAGACAGGAGCCAACAGATGAAGATGGTCATGGCGGTGCTCAAGCCGTTCAAACTGGATGACGTGCGCGANGCGCTGGCCGAACGGGGTGTCACCGGGATCACGGTGACCGAGGTCAAGGGTTTCGGGCGNCAGAAGGGGCACACCGAGCTGTACCGGGGCGCCGAGTACGTGGTGGATTTCCTGCCGAAGGTGAAGATCGAGGTGGCAGTCACCGACGGCCAGGTCGACGAGGTGGTGGAAGCCATCGTCAAGGCCGCCGGCACCGGCAAGATCGGCGACGGCAAGGTGTTCGTCTACGACCTGGGCAGCGTGGTGCGGATCCGCACCGGCGAACTGGACGCCGACGCGCTTTAACCCTTGAACCACCGATAGAAACGCTTCCAGGCCACCCGCACGCTGGCCACCCAGCGCGGGTCGGCCACCTGCGCCGCTTCGGCGGCGCTGGGGCGGGTGCCAGTTAGGCGCTGGCGCATCTTCAGCAGGTTCTTGCGGTCGCTGCGGCGCAGCTGGCGCGATACCGGGTGCACCGGCAGCCAGCGCGGGCTGCGCCAGGCCGAGGTGAAATCCACCAGCACCGGCACGTTGCCGTTGACCATCACGTTGGTGCCGTGCAGGTCGTTATGGGTGATGCCGGCTGCGTGCAGGCGCTCGAGCGCGAACTGCAGCTGCTCGAACACTTCGATGCCCACCGACTGGGCCGCGCTCAGGGTCTGCCCGGGAATGAACTCCATGCCCAGTGCGAGGCCACCGATGGTGCCGAGCAGGGCCGGGGCGTGTTTCCAGCCGGCCAGGCGCTGCAGGATGCGNGCNTCGCGACGGACCAGCAGGCGNGCNATGGGCGACAGCGGGGTGCCGCGATAGCGGGTGTAGTCCTTGACCACGGCCGGCTGCCCNTTGAGGCAGGTGCGGTAGACATCGGGTTCAAGCAGGCGTTCGCCGCGCTTGAGCAGCTCGGCGGGGGCGGTGTCGTCGACACACGAAGCAACGATTGTATTCATGACGTTATGGGGCGACCCGGCGGTCGGCGCAAAGCGTCAGGCGTACCGGTGCTGCTGAATGGGGGAGGGTGATGATTTCGTTAATTTTAGTACTCGCGAGTACACCAAACCACCCTTTGTCGGAAAAATGTCATAACCGGGGGTGGAACAGTTTGTCGCGTTCACGCGGCGCGCAGCGCGTGGTTCCATGGATAAACATTCAAAATCAAGGACTTGCATCTGGTTGGCCGCTGCCTGAGCCGATGCCTCGTTCCCACGGCCGCCCCGAGGCGCGTCGACAGGTGGGCATGAACGTCCCGTCCGACCGGCTTGACCGGGACAGGAAGGGTGCGGACCATAGCGGTGTTGAACACGGCCTGCGCGGCAGCACCGCACCTGACGGCACGTCTCCGTCGCGCCCGGCTCTCCCCCTCTTTTGGCCCGTATGGGCGTCCGGCAGCGGCCGGTGGATGCTTGATGATCAAGATTATTGTGGTGGCCCTGTTCGTGGCATGCGTGCTGTACGTGCACTACCGCGGCAAGGTACGCGCGCGCTGGTCGCGCCAGCTGCTCGACCATTCCAGCTTCATGGCCCCGATCAACGTGGTCATGTACTTTTTCTCGAAGGTGCCGACCACGCCGTTCCTGGATCCGGGCCAGTCGTTCCCGCAGCTGCAGCCGCTGCGCGAAAATTGGCAGATGATCCGCGACGAGGCGCTGGCGCTGCGCGATGCGGAAAAGATCGCCGCGTCGAGCAGTTACAACGATGCGGGCTTCAACTCGTTCTTCCGCCGCGGCTGGAAGCGCTTCTACCTGAAGTGGTACGGCCCGTCGCACCCGTCGGCGAAGCAGCTGTGCCCGAAGACCACGGCGCTGCTGGAGTCGATCCCGGACGTGCGCGCGGCGATGTTCGCCCAGTTGCCGCCGGGCAGCGAGCTGCGCCCGCACCGCGACCCGTTCGCCGGTTCGCTGCGCCTGCACCTGGGCCTGGCCACGCCGAACGATGACCGCTGCTACATCGAGGTGGACGGCATCCGCAAAAGCTGGCGCGATGGCGAGTGGATGATGTTCGACGAAACCTACATCCACCACGCGCACAACGAGACCGATGCGGACCGGGTGATCCTGTTCTGCGACATCGCCCGCCCGCTGCGATTCGGCCTGCCGGGGCTGTTCAACCGCGCGGTGGCATCGACGCTGCTGGCCGGCGGCGCCTCGCCGAACTTCCCCGGCGACCCGACCGGCGGAGTGAACAAGGCCTTCGGTGGCCTGTACAAGGTGCGGTTGAAGGCAAAGGCGCTGCGCGCCAAGAGCGCGTTCGCCTACCACGCGATCAAGTGGGGGTTGGTGCTGCTGGTGATTGCGGGGATTTGGGCCCTTTGAGGCCTGTATCGACCAACGGTCGATACCTACCGGAATGAAAAACCCGCGCTGGCGACAGCGCGGGTTTTTTCTTTTCCTGCGGTTCGATCAGCCCTTCAGTGCAGCCTGTACGAACGGCGGGGTGACCAGCACGCCGGTGTGCAGCGCGGCGGTGTAGTACAGGGTGTCGAAGCTCTTCGAAGCCGAATCGGACTGGCGGAAGTCGAAGCTGCTCTGGCCCTTGCGCGCCAGGGTCACGCTCCACCAGCCGGTGGGGTAGCACGGCTGCGGGAACGGCAGGGTCTTGAACGACTGGAAGCCGGCCTTGCCCATCTCGGTGCGCATTTCGTTGATCAGGTCCAGCTGCATCAGCGGCGATTCGGACTGCTGCACCAGGATGCCGTCTTCCTTCAGCGCCTTGAAGCAGCTCTCGTAGAAGGCCTTGTTGAACAGGCCCTCACCCGGGCCGACCGGATCGGTGGAATCGACGATCACCACGTCCACGCTGCCGGCCGGGCAGTTGGCCATGTAGGCCACGCCGTCGTCGAACATCAATTCGGCGCGCGGGTCGTCGTTGGAATCGCACAGTTCCGGGAAGTGCTTCTCGGCCATGCGGGTGACCTGCTCGTCGATGTCGCACTGGGTCACGCTCTCCACGCCCGGGTGCTTGAGCACCTCGCGCAGGGTGCCGCAGTCGCCGCCGCCGATGATCACCACGCGCTTGGGGGCGGCGTGGGTGAACAGCACCGGGTGGCTGATCATCTCGTGATAGAAGAAGTTGTCCTTGCTGGTCAACATGATGGCGCCATCGATGGTCATCAGGTTGCCCCAGTCGGTGGTGGCGAAGATCTCGATCTTCTGGAACGGCGACTGCACTTCATCCAGCTTGCCCTTCAGGCGGTAGCCGATGGCCGAGCCGGTGCGCTCGAAATGCTCGATGTACCAGTTGTTGTTGTCAGTCATGGGATAACGGTCCTGTTCGGAGGGGGATGGAGCCGGGCAGGCCCGTTCAGGTTTCAACCTGGGCACGGGCGCGGGCGCGCATGATAACGGAGCTGTCGCCATATAGGCGTTATCATGCACCCCCTTTTTTACCAACCAGGCCGACTGCAATGACCGATTGGTCCCTCGACCAAGCCCGCAAGACCTACTCGATTCCGCATTGGGCGGATGGCTACTTCGACGTGGATCAGGCAGGACACATGGTGGTGAGACCGACTGGCCAGGACGGCCCGGTGGTGTCCCTGCCCAAGGTGGTGGACGCCGCGCGCGCGGCCGGGGCCAAGCTGCCGCTGCTGGTGCGCTTCCCGGACATCCTGGGCCAGCGCCTGGGCAAGCTGCAGGCCGCCTTCGGGCAGGCCCAGGCCGACTGGGACTACGCCGGCGGCTATACGGCGGTGTACCCGATCAAGGTCAACCAGCACCGTGGCGTGGCCGGCACCCTGGCCAGCCACCACGGTGAAGGCTTTGGCCTGGAAGCAGGCAGCAAGCCGGAGCTGATGGCGGTGCTGGCGCTGTCGCGTCCGGGCGGGCTGATCGTCTGCAACGGCTACAAGGACCGCGAGTACATCCGCCTGGCCCTGATCGGCCGCAAGCTGGGCCTGCAGACCTTCATCGTCATCGAAAAGCCCTCCGAGCTGAAGCTGGTGCTGGAGGAAGCCAAGGCCCTGGACGTGAAGCCGGGCCTGGGCGTACGCATGCGCCTGGCCTCGCTGGGCGCGGGCAAGTGGCAGAACAGCGGCGGCGACAAGGCCAAGTTCGGCCTGTCCCCGCGCCAGCTGCTGGACCTGTGGAAGTCGCTGCGCGACACCGAGTACGCCGACTGCCTGAGCCTGCTGCACTTCCACATGGG
>Ga0055528_1002080_pt1 | contig 11126 bp, 14 predicted proteins | sample AraplaCol_mMS_r2_2_FD_55006 | JGI IMG/M metagenome (GOLD analysis project Ga0055528, IMG submission 55006) | Arabidopsis root microbial communities from North Carolina, USA - plate scrape MF_Col_mMS_r2 | ecosystem: Host-associated > Plants > Roots > Endosphere | place: USA: North Carolina...
GCCTTGTCGTAGATGAAGGCATCGTCATCCCAGCTGTCCCAAAGCGCGCTCACAAGGCCGAGATATTCCTGGTCGCGTTCGAATTCGCCGGAAACGGGAAGGGCTACCCAGCCTGTCCGTCCGCCGCTGATCTGGTCCAGCGAGGCGAAGCGTCGGGCGAGATTATAGGGCTCATGCTGACTGGTTGCGGCAGCTGCCAGGAAACCGATCCGGCGCGCCCGGGTCGCAAGGGCTGCGACCAGTGTCGTCGGCTCGAAGGGCGTGGCGACCGGCGAGAGGTCCTCGATCGGCCTGGTGCCGAGCCGGTCCGAGAGCAGGACGAAATCGAAACCAGCCTCCTCCGCTTTGACAGCCTGGGAAAGCAGCGCATCAAAACCGAGATGTTCGAGCGTTCCGGCATCGCGCCAGGCTGCGGGATGATGGCCGAAGGGTGTGAGGGAAAAACCGAGATGCATCAGAAACTCCTGCACTCAGATCGAGAAGATCGCGTCGCGCGTCAGTTGCCCGGTAACGATGCCACCGCCATCGACCACCGACAGCACGTCACTGTTGGCGGCGACCATCAGCGACAGCGCATCGCGCAGATTGGCACTCGCGGCAACACTGGCCGCGGGTGAAGAGGGAACACCAGGGCGCATCGCGTCGGCAACAGAAAACAGGCTGAGCCGCTTGATTGCGCGATCGATACCCACGAAATTCGCAACAAAATCGTCGGCAGGATGGGAAAGGATCGCATCCGGCGCATCATCTTGCACGATCTTGCCGGAACGCATGATGGCGATCCGGTCGCCGAGGCGAATTGCCTCATCGAGATCGTGAGTGACCAGCACCACCGTCTTACGCACGCGTTTCAGAATTTGCCTGAATTCGTCCTGTAGGCGTGTTCTGGCGATCGGGTCGATGGCGCCGAAGGGCTCGTCCATCAAGAGGACCGAGGGATCGGCGGCAAGGGCGCGCGCTACGCCGATGCGCTGGCGCTGGCCGCCGGAAAGCTGGCGCGGATAGCGCTTCAGCATTTCCTTCGGATCGAGACCGACGAGATCGAGAAGTTCATCCGTGCGCCTGGCGATCCGCGGCNGGTCCCAGCCGAGCAGGTTCGGCACCGCAGCGATATTTTCGGCGATCGTCATGTGCGGAAAGAGGCCGACATTCTGGATGACNTAACCGATATGGCGGCGAAGNTTGACNGGATCGGCTTTTGTCACGTCTTCGCCATTGACGAAGATGCGCCCTTCCGTNGGNTCGATCAGCCGGTTGATCATGCGCATCGTCGTTGTCTTGCCGCAGCCNGANGGGCCGATCAGCGCNACCGTCGAGCCCTCGGGCACATCGAGCGTCAGGTGATCCACCGAAGGTGCTGCACTTTCACCGTAACGCTTGGTGACATTTTCCATGCGGATCATGCGGCGGTTCTTTCTGCAAACAGGTGCTTCTCGGCGCGGCCGAGGATGAATTCGGTGGCGAGTGCCAGGATCGCGATCGGCACGGCGCCGACGATGAGCCGCGACATGTCCATCATACCGATGCCGGTGGCGATAAAATCGCCGAGCCCGCCGCCGCCGATGAAAGGGGCGAGTGTCGCTCCGGCCAGCACCTGGACAGCTGCGGTGCGCGCGCCGGCAAACATCGCAGGGGCTGCGAGTGGAATGCGGATCTTGCGCAGGACCTGNCCTCTGTTCATGCCCATGCCGATCGCCGCCTCCACNGCATCGGCATCGACATCGCGCAACCCGACATAGGCATTGAGCAGGATCGGCGGCAGGGCAAGCACGGTCAGCGCCACGATCGATGGCAGNATNCCGATACCGAGAAGCGGCAGCATGATCGCCAGGATCGCAAGACTCGGGATGGTTCTGAGGCCGTTGACGATGTTGATGACGCCAAAGGCAAAGCGACCGTAATTGACGATGAGGATCGAAAGCGGCAGCCCAATGGCAAGCGCAAGCGCAAGCGACACGCCGGACATCAGGAGATGCTGGCCGAGCGCGCGGAAGAATTCGTCCTGATGATCGACGATCCAGAAAAAGGCGGTGCTCAGCATCGGCATGCCCTCACTGCCAGCGCACCAGGGCCTGCTCGGCCCGGGTGAGAATGAAATCGAAGATGATGGCCAGCAGTGCAGTCAGAATGCCGCCGACGAGGATCTTTTCCGCGTATTCCTGATCGATGCCTATCAGGATGATGGTGCCGAGACCTCCGCCGTCGATGAAGGCAGCGACCGTCGCGATGCCGATGACAGTGACGAGCGCGATCCGGGCCCCGGAAACGATAAGCGGCAGGGCAAGCGGCAGTTCGATGCGAAAGAGGCGCTGCCAAGGCCCATAACCCATGCCGTCGGCGGCATCGAGTATGTCAGCCGGGACGCCGCGGATGCCGGTGACGACATTGCGCAAGAGGATCAGCAGGCAATAGGAGGAAAGCCCGATCAGCGCTGGTTCCATGCCGAGACCGACGAAAGGGATCAAAAGCGCAAAGAGCGCCAGGCTCGGAATGACGAAGATGATATTCGTCACCGTCAGCGCAAAGNCATAGAGNCTCGGCCGGCGGGCGCAGACGATGCCGAGTACGAGCGCGATCGCAAGGCCGATCAGCACGGATGAAATCGACAGCACCAGGTGCTGCCAGACGGCAAGCGCGATTTCCGGAATATGTTTGGGTGCCCAGTTCAAAGGCGAGAAATCCTGTCCGCACGGTCACGACAANGCGGCGAAGCTGCAAGCTTCGCCGCATTTTTTCTTCAGGGAAAGCGAAACCTTGGAGCCGCTCTCGATCAGATGCCCTTGGCCTTCAGGAATTCAGCGGCGACATCGGCCGGCTCTTCCTTGTCGCGATCGACCTTGGCGNTGAGTTCGCGCATGGTCTCGTTGTTGAGGAGCGGGCTGACCTTGTTCAGAACCTCGGCGATCTTCGGGTTCTTGGCGAGAGCATCCTGTCGCACGACCGGGACGAGGTAATAGGGCGGGAAGAGATGCTTGTCGTCNTCAAGCACCACCAGCTTGTTGTCGGAAATCTGCCAATCCGTCGCAAAGCCGTAGGAGACGTCGAGATCCTTGCTCGTCAGCGCGCTGTAGCGGATGCCGAGCTTGGCAAAGATCTTGAATTCCTTGAACTCGATGCCGTAGGTCTGCTTCAGCCCCGGCAAGCCGTCCTTGCGCTCGCCAAAGCCGCCCTCTGCACCAAAGGTCAAGTTCTTGGAGGACCGGACCGAGGTCGGTCAGCGTCTTCAGCTTGTACTTCTCGGCCGTTTCCGGAAGCGTGATGATCGCATAGCCGTTGTTGATCTGCGTCGGCTGAAGGAGCGTGAGCTTGAGGTTCTTTTCGTAGTAATCCTTGACGTCCGAATAGATCTTGTCGGCGGAGCCCGACAGGTCACCCTTCACGACCGCGGCAAGCGCCGTGCCGGTATATTCCGGGTAGAGATCGATGTCGCCGTTCGTCAATGCCGTGTGGGCGACAAGCGTGGCACCGAGGTTGAGGTGGCGCTCGACCTCGACGCCGGCCTTTTCAAGCGCCTGGGCATAGATCTCGGCGACGACGAACTGTTCGGTGAAATTCTTGCTGCCGATCTTTACAGCATCGGCCTGTGCCGGTGCTCCGATGAAGGCTGCCAGGATCGCACCGGCGAAGAGGCCGGCGAAAGATTTCGAAAGCATTGCGTTCCCTCATTTGAAATTCGAGTTGTTCAGGAGAGGTGATAAAGGTTTCCGATAAGGCAAGCGCGGAATGGAATACCAATTTTCTAGCGATTTAGATGAAAATTGATCTCCCAGGAGGACTCTTGATCATCGAAGGGTCGGAGAAAGCAGAGCCGACTAAGATCGGCCATCATATGCTGTCAAAAACAAACCGTGGAAAAGCGCAGCGATGCCGTCTACAAGTCAATGGATTAAAATACGAAAGAGACAGAAGGTAGGCCATGAACGTCAAGACACCGAACGCGATTGATACCTATGTCGGCATGCGCATGCGCAGGCGCAGGCAGCTTCTCGGCATGAGCCAGGAACGGCTTGCCGAACAGATCGGCGTTACCTTCCAACAGGTGCAGAAATACGAGAAAGGCATCAATCGCATCGGCGCCAGCCGCCTGCAGAGGATCGCCGAAGTGCTGCGCACCTCGCCCGCTTTCTTTTTCGAGCANGATGATTTGGAAGCGCCGAGCCTTGCCGGCCTCGATTTGTCTGCTCCTGTCGATCCGGTCACAGAATTTCTGCGGTCGAAGGAAGGTCTCGTCCTCAACAGGGCGTTCATGAAGATCGAGGACCGGCGTATCCGCGAGACGATCATCTCGCTGGTCAAAGCGATGGCGCAGTCCGAAAACAGCGACATTTCGCTGAACGCGCCGCGAATNGACGAGCCGGATACCCGCAGAGAGTGAAAGCAGACGATACCGTCCCATGTCCTTCCGGCTTGAGTCATTCGGTACATTACGACTGCTGGACGCGGCGGGAGAGCCTGTATTCTTCCCCGAAAAAGGCCTGTTGACGCTTTGTTACCTGCTCGACAGACCTGACAGAGAATGTCCGCGCGGCACACTCGCCCGCTTCCTGTGGGATAGCACCGACAATCCCGATATCATGGCGAATTTGCGCAAGATGATCTCGCGCGTCCAGGCGAGGCAGGCAGAAATCGGCGCGGAGCTGCTGATCTTTACCGCGACCGGTGTCCGGATCAGACGGGAGGTCTTCGTCGCAGATCGCTCCGAACTTGATACCCAATCCTCGGCCGGCCCGCTCGATGTGCTGCGAAGGCTCGTATCCCTGTTGCAAACGGATTTCCTCGCCGAACTCGCAGATCAAAGCGCCAGCATAAGAGAATGGGTATCAAGCGAGCGCAACCGGCATATGGCAATCCTCGTCGACGCAGTGAAGCGAGCCTTGCCGGAAGCGCGCTCGCGAGCCGATATCGGCCTCATCAAGGAGGCTGCGCTCAGGATCTTCCGCGATGCGCCTGATGACGAAAACATCCGCCATATCCTCTGCAAGCCTACGAGGCCGAGGGACATCTGGAAAACGCCAGGCAGCTATTTGAGAGCCGCAGCCACGATCTACAACATTCGCTCGACATCGGCCTTGATCTGCAGGCCCTGAAGGAAGTGCGCAAGATTTTCGACGCCAGCAGGCCGGCGACGCTGGCGGCTGCGCCGTCGGTGGAGAGCGGCATCATCCTGAAACCCGCGCCCCTGCCCCGGCTCGCCCTGTTGCCGCCGGTCGAGGCCGCTGAAACCGGGCCTGGGCCGATGCTTTCTGAAGCGCTGATCGAGGACGTGACCATCGGCCTTTGCGCCCTCAGCAACGTCTCGGTCGTCGCGCCCCATACCGCCGCACAAATCGCCCGCCATGCCGACCGGGCGGGCATGATCCTGCGCCATTCGATCTCCTATGTTCTCGACACCCGGTTGACAGCGGGCGGCGGCACGCCGTCGCTGTTCGTCCAGCTCGTCTATGCCGCCAACGACGAGGTCATCTGGGCCGAGCGCTTCAGCCTCGAGAAATACGACCTTATGGCTGACCGGCGGGAGATCGCACGGCGCATCGCCAAGGAGCTCTCCCGACAGATCCGCCAGAACGAGACCGTGCGCGGCGCTTTCGAAGACAATCCGGCCGCCTATCACAGCTATCTCCTGGGTTTCCGGGACATGAAGCGGTTTTCCCTGCCGGATGTCCGGCGCGCCCGCAAAGCGTTCCGCGACGCCGTCCAGCACAGCGCGCATTTCTCGCCGGCGCTCGCAGGCCTTGCGCATACCTTCCTGATGGAATGGCTGCTGACGGCGCGCGGCGATGGCGAGTTGATCCGGCTTGCGGAAGATTATGCGAACAGGGCGATCGTCGCCGACCCGTCGCTCGCGTCCGGCTTCCGCCAGCTCGGAATCGCCAAACTTTATCTGAACGATCTCGATGAAAGCGTGGTGGCGCTGAAAGTCGCCGAAGAGCTGAGCCCCCATTATGCCGACGGCATCGCGAGTTATGCCGATACGCTGGTGCATGCCTCGCGCCCTGCCGATGGGCTCGCCAAGATCGAGCGGGCGATCTCGCTCAATCCGCTAAGCCCCACAGATTATCTCTGGACTGAGGCCGGCGCGAATTTTGCCCTCTTCCGCTATAAGGAAGCGCTGGATGCGATCGGCAGAATGGATGATCGCACACCGGCCGACCGGCTCGCTGCAGCCTGCTGGGCAATGCTGGGCGACATGAAAAATGCGCGCCTCTACATGCGCAAGGCACGCGAGACCAATCCCGATTTCGACGTCGATAGGTGGCTGAGCCTCGTGCCCTTCAAGGAGGCGTGGCAGAAGGAACAGTATCGTGAGGCTTTGCTGAAGGCAGGCTTCTAGCTCCGCCGGTCTGACTCGACCGAGTTGCCGCCTCCCGATACGCCATCCAGAATGGTGTCACGCCCGTGTCACGCGCTTTCCTTGACCACATCCGCTAGAACTCCCTCCAACACGGCTGGGGAGATTAGCGGCAATGGAAGACATCATCGAAATCGGGAGTGCCGAGAAGGATCAAAGGCTTCGGGATATCGCATCGCTTGCACGGCTCGTTTCCTACGCCCGGCAGAGCGCCCGAGAACTCAATGCCGAGTTCTCCGTCTATTGCCTCGATCTCGCGCTTGGCGCGTTGCTTCAGGATCTCTCCGAGAGCGGCATAAACCTGCCAGTCGAAGCAACAATCGAAGATGCACCGGCGGGCCTGGTGCACTGAAGGCCGATAACTTCACCCTGCCTGCGTCAGTGGATTGGGCGCGGCGAAATGGCAGGCTGAGAACTGGTTCGGCGATACTTCGCGCAAGCCCGGACGCTCGACCTTGCAGATGTCCCTCGCAATAGGACAGCGCGTGTGGAAGCTGCATCCCGACGGGACGCGGGACGGGCTCGGCACGTCGCCCTGCAGCACGATACGGTTTGCCTTGCGATCCGGATCGGGCTCGGGCGCGGCCGACAGCAGTGCCTGCGTATAGGGATGCTGCGGCATGGAATAGATCGACTTCTTCGGCCCGATCTCCACGATCCTGCCGAGATACATCACCGCTACGCGATCGGCGATGTGGCGTACGACCGCCAGGTCATGGGCGATGAAGAGATAGGAGAGCTTTCGTTCGACCTGCAAATCCTGCAGCAGATTGACGATCTGCGCCTGCACGGAGACATCAAGCGCAGAGACCGGCTCGTCGGCGACGATGAATTTCGGATTGACCGATATGGCACGCGCGATGCCGATGCGCTGGCGCTGGCCGCCGGAGAACTGGCGCGGATAACGGTCCATGAAGCTCGGGGACAGGCCGACCTGCGTCAGCAGTTCGGCGACGCGGTCACGCCGTTCCCTCGAGGATTTCGCCAAACCGAAGACTTCCAACGGCTCGGAGATGATCTGAGCGATCGAACGACGCGGGCTGAGCGAGCCGTAGGGATCCTGGAAGACCATCTGCATCCTGGCGCGCATCATGCGCATCTCGGCCGCACTCAGCGATGTGATATCGCGCCCTTCGAACAGCACCTCACCATCGCTCGGCTGGATCAGCCGCAACAGAAGGCGGCCAAGCGTGGACTTGCCGCAGCCGGATTCACCGACCAGCGCCAGCGTCTCGCCCGGCTTGACGGAAAAGGAGGCTCCGTCGACGGCGCGTACGCCGCCCGAGGAAGAACTCGTAAAAGACAGGCCGCCAGCATCGGAAAAGGTCTTGCCGAGGTTGCGGACGATCAACAGGTCGTCGGCGCTGCTCATCTCTGTCATGCTGTTGCTCCGACGGTGACCCAGCAGGCCGCCTTATGGCTTTCTGATATGGTGAACATGGGCGGCATTTCGGCCGCGCATCTGTCCGTCCGGTTCCCACAGCGGGCGTAGAAGGGACAGCCCTGCTTGACGGTGCCGGCAAGCGGCACGGAACCGGGAATCTGATAGAGGCGCGAGCGCTCGTCGTCGAGGCGCGGAATGGACTGAAGCAGGCCGCGCGTATAGGGATGGCTCGGGTTCCTGAAGATCGAGCGGACATCGGCGTCCTCGACCACTCGTCCGGCATACATGACGATGACGCGATCGCAGACTTCGGCGATGACGCCGAGATCGTGCGAGATCAAGAGCACGGCGGTGTTCAGCGTCTTGCGAACCTTCGCCATCAGGTCGAGCACCTGGGCCTGGATGGTAACGTCGAGTGCCGTTGTCGGCTCGTCTGCGATCAAGAGTTTCGGATTGCAGGCAACCGCCATGGCGATCATCACGCGCTGGCGCATGCCGCCGGAGAACTGGTGCGGATAGGCATCGAGGCGGCCTTCCGGATTGGGGATGCCGACGAGTTTCAGAAGTTCGATGATGCGGGCGCGGCGCTGTTCGCGGCTCATCCTCTCATGCAGCTTGATCGCCTCGCCGATCTGGTCGCCGATCGTCATGACCGGGTTCAGAGAACTCATCGGCTCCTGAAAGATCATCGCGATATCGCGACCGCGGATCTCCGGCAATTTCGTCTTCGGCAGATCGAGAAGGTTGACGCCTTCAAGCTCGATACGACCCTGTGCAATGCGGCCGGGCGGGTTCGGGATCAGCCCCATGATCGACAGCGAGGTGATCGACTTGCCCGATCCGGATTCACCGACGATGCCGACCGAACCCCCGGCCTCGACCTCGAAGGAGACGCCATTCACGACACGGATCGGCGAATCCTTCGGGCCGAATTCGACGGCGAGATTATCGACCCTGAGCAAGGGAGACTGCGTTTTTAATGTCATTGGCTCGTCTCCGGATCCAGCATGTCGCGCACCGCGTCGCCGATCAGGTTGAAGGACAGCACGACGCAGGTGATGGCAAAACCGGCGGCAATGATCGGCCAGGGCGAGCCGAAGAGATTGTTGAGCCATCACGGATGATATTGCCCCAGCTTGGATTGGGGGCGCGGGTACCGATGCCGAGGAAGCTGAGCGAGGCTTCGAGACGGATGGCAGACGCGACCCAAAGCGTCATCAGTACGACGATGGGGGCTGCGATATTCGGGATGATATGGCGGAAGATGATAACGGGCGTGCGCACGCCGACGGCGATTGCCGCTTCCACATACGGCTCCTGCTTGACCGACAGGGTCGAGGCACGAGCGACACGGGCAAAGCCGGGAATGAACGCGACCGTAATGACGGCGATGATGTTCCAGAAGGCGCCACCGAGCACGGCTGCGATGATGATGGCGAGCAGCAGTTCCGGGAAGGCGAGCAGCAAATCGATGAACCGGCTGATGATACGATCGATCAGGCCCCCGAAATAACCGGCTGTTACGCCAAGTGCGGTACCGAGCAGCGCGGCGAGCGCCGGCGAGATCAGGCCGAAGAGCAGCGAATTGCGTGAACCGTGGATCATGCGCGAGAGAACGTCGCGCCCAAACTGGTCGGTGCCGAGCCAGTGTGCGGCCGAGGGCGCCTTGTTGATCGAGAGGATGCTCTGGGCGAGCGGATCATAGGGCGCAAGCACCGGTGCGAAGACTGCGATCACGAAGAAGACGAGTGCAATCGCCAGCGCGAAGAGGGTCGAGGGCCGGTGCAACAGCGTTTTCGAGAAGAGCGACAGCAAACCAGGTGCAGGTGCCAGCAGAGGCTGCTCGGAGGTCTGTAGAGCAGACGCAGGTGTTTGAGTGATGATGCTCATTATTTCACCCGGATGCGAGGATCGATGACGATGTAGAGGAGATCCATCACCAGATTGATCAAAAGGACGAGAAGCGCGAAGACAACGACGCCGCCCTGGATGACGCCATAGTCACGCTCGTTGATCGCCTGGATGAGCATGCGCCCGAGGCCGGGCCTGTTGAAGACCAGCTCTACGGCGACCGAACCGGACAGCGTGGCAAGCAGGCTGAGGCCCATGCCGGTCGAGAGCGGCAGAAGCGCATTGCGCAGACCGTGACGATAGATGACGCGAGGTTCGCGGGCACCCTTGGCGCGGGCGGTGCGGACATAGTCTTTGCCGAGCGTTTCCAGAAGTGCAGTCCGCGACAGCCGGCCGATGAAGGCCGCCTTGACAAGTGCGAGCGTCAGGGCCGGCAGCACGATATGGTACATGCGATCCATGAACCCATCGCCGCCCCCATTGATCGGGAACCAACCGAGGTTCAATGCAAAGCCGATCAAGAGAAGCGCGCCGAGATAGAAATCCGGAATGGCATAACCGAGAAGGGCAAAGACGCGCATGCCGGAATCCGGCAACCTGTCACGATGGGTTGCCGCCACCACGCCGAAGGGCACGCCGGCACCGACGCCAATGATCATCGCCACAACGGTGAGTTCGATCGTATAGGGCAGATTGGCGGCGATCAGGTTCAGCACCGGTTCGCCATTCATGTAGGACTGGCCGAAATCGAGGCTGAGCACGCCGCGAAGGAAGTTGATGTACTGCTGCCAGAGCGGCACATCGAGCCCCATTTGGTGGCGGAAGGCTGCAAGCTGCTCCGGGAGAGCCATGTCTCCCAGAGCCGCAATCGCCGGATCGCCCGGCAGGATCCGCATCGCGATGAACACGAGCGTGAGCACCAGCCAGATTGTCGGAATGGCATCCGCCAGCCGGAGGAGAAAATATCTAGCCATGGTCATTCACCCGCATTCATTGTGACCTGGAAATCAGGCCTTCTTGGTTGCGTGGTGGAAGCGCCAGCGTGCGTAACCGCTCTGCACCTTGTAGCCGAGGTCGAGGCGGGCATTGCGGGCAACCGTGAAGGAGAGCGTCGACATGCCGATCAGCGGCAGGTCGCGCAGGACCTGAAGCTCGATCTGCTTGCAGTAATCGACGTAGGACTTGTAGTCGGTCGCCTGCAGCGCTTTGGCGAGCAGATCGTCGATCCCCGGGATGACCACGCCATAGTGGCTGTAGTTGATGCCGCCGGAACCATCCGGCTTGACTTCCGCTTGGTCGAAAGCTGCTGCGTATAGAGCTGCGTCGGGATCGGCGGATAGCTCGACGAATGCAGGGCCAGCGTGTTCTTGTCGTGCTGGTTGTCAGCATGATAGGCGGTATGGTCGCCGATATGCAGGTTCATGCGCATGCCGACGGCACGCAGCTGTTCCTGCACGATCAGCATGATCGACGCATAGTCTTCGCGCTGGCTGACATTGCTTTCGAAGTCGAAACCATCGGGGAAGCCGGCTTCGGCGAGCA
>Ga0055528_1002081_pt1 | contig 11117 bp, 15 predicted proteins | sample AraplaCol_mMS_r2_2_FD_55006 | JGI IMG/M metagenome (GOLD analysis project Ga0055528, IMG submission 55006) | Arabidopsis root microbial communities from North Carolina, USA - plate scrape MF_Col_mMS_r2 | ecosystem: Host-associated > Plants > Roots > Endosphere | place: USA: North Carolina...
GTTCAGGCGAAGCTCCTGCCCGATCTTTCCATCCGCGACATCTTTGCCGCCCTTTTTCCCTGCGGCTCGATAACAGGTGCGCCGAAGATCCGCGCCATGGAAATCCTACACGACCTTGAGGACGGTCCGCGCGATGCCTATTGCGGCGCAATCGGCATGATCTCGCCCGCGGCGCGATGCGCTTTTCCGTCGCCATCCGTACCATGACGCTGTTTGACGGCGGCAAAGCAGTCTTCAATGTCGGCGGCGGCATCGTCTTCGATTCTACTGCTGAAGCCGAATATGAGGAATGCCTGCTCAAGGCCCGCTTCGCCATCGGCGACCAATGGATTGTCCGATGACGGATTTTTCGCTGATCGAAACCCTGCGATGGCAACCGGACGAAGGCTTTATTCGCCTCCGTCTTCATCTCGCCCGCCTCTCCCGCTCCGCCCGTCGCATCGGTTTTCCAGAGCCGATGGATGTGATCGCGAAGCTGGAAGCGGCGGTAATGGATGAAAAGGGATCGCGCCGTATCAGGCTGACTTTCGATCGAGAGGGTCGGATCGACGTTACCACCGCCCCCTTTACCCCACTGCCGCAAGATACAATCTGGAAACTCCGTCTCGCCTGCACACGTCTCGATTCCACTGACAAGCTGCTGCGCATCAAGACCACACGCCGGGCTGTATATGAAGCGGCGCGTGGCGAGTTCTCGCAGCAGCAGGCGGATGAAGTCATCCTGCTCAACGAGCGGCAGGAAATATGCGAGGGAACCATCACTTCCGTCTTCCTTGATGACGGCTCCGGCATTCTCAGGACTCCGCCGATCTCCTGCGGCCTGCTCGCCGGTGTGTTGCGCACCGAACTCATCTGCCAGCGCAAGGCCCGCGTCGGCCGCATCACGCCCGACGAGTTGGACGCAGGTACGCTTTTCGTTGGAAATTCGTTGCGCGGGCTGATCCGCGCCTCGCTGCAAAAGGACTGACCATGCTGATCCTCGCCCTGACCTATGTGAAGCCGAACGAAGAGGCCGACAAGCATATGGAGCCGCATATGGCCTGGGTGAAGGAGGGATATGCCAGGGGCTGGTTCCTCGCCTCCGGCCGCAAGGTGCCCCGCACCGGCGGCGTCATTCTCGCCGTTGGCGAGCGTGCGGAGATCGAAGCCTACGTTGCGGCCGATCCCTTCACCATCCACGGTGTTGCCGAATATGACATAATGGAAGTCGCGCTGACGACAGTGACGGAAGGACTGGAGGCTCTCAAGCGCTGAGTAGCAAACCGCACGCCAATCGTCAGGCTCGAAAAGGAACGGCGATGAAACGTCCGACCTGCACGTCCCCAACCTATACACCCTACGACGGCTCGGCCCGACCCTTCACGATTGGCCTGATGCCGCTCGATATCGCCCGCTGGATCGAGCCTGACGACGATCTCGAACGTTATATCAAGGAAAAGACGCGTCTGGCGGATGATTGCTTCGACGCCGTCTTCGTCGCAGAGGATGGGACGGAAGCTGCCCAGCAGGAGGCGCTGGATATTCTCCTCGCTCACCTTGCCGATCAGCATCCCGGAATGCTCCAGCCTGACGCTTCCAATCTGCCGCCGCTCTTCAAGGCCGGTTCGCTCATCCAGGACGATCTCGTCCTGATGCGCCGCAAGGCTGATGGCTGGCATCTCGTCGCCGCCCATGTCGCCTTTCCCTCCTCATGGTCGCTGCGCGAGAAATTCGGACGGCCGATGCATGAAATCCACGCGGATGTGCCGGGCTTCGGCGAAGGCACCCGCAATGCAACACTGATTACTCGCATCTTCGACAGCCTGCAGATCGCCCAGCCGGTCGAGCGGCTGAACTGGTCGGTCAACGCCACCGCCGATCTCTTCCTCCCCGTCTCGAAACATCGCCGGCCACCCTATGCCGAGGCCTTCACGCTTGAAGAGCGCTTCGTCCGCGTCGAACGCCAGACCCTTCGCAAGCTGCCTGTGTCGGGCGACATTCTCTTCACCATCCGCATCTATATCGATCCGATCGCCGTCATCGCCCGCCATCCGCAGGCGCAAAAGCTCGCATCAAGCTTTGCCGATCAGCTGGAGGCGCTCGACGACCAGCAGACGGCCTACAAAGGGCTGAGCCTGCAACGGACGGAACTCGTGCGGAAATTGCGCGCGGTTTGCAGCGCCGATATTTGACCTTTGCGGGGGGAACACTCTTTATTGTGACGCCATTTTGTGGTTAGAGCCGGTCACCTCGCGAGCTTCGCGGCATCTTCACATGAATTCTTTAGGCTGAAGGCCTTCCTTCCCTTCCAACAGGAGAAAAGAATGACGGAACAGAACTATCCGGTATATGGCGAAATTACCGGTCCGATCGTCATGATCGGCTTTGGCTCAATCGGCCGCGGCACGCTGCCCCTGATCGAGCGCCACTTCAAATTCGACAAGAGCCGGATGGTTGTCATCGACCCGCGCACGGACGATGCCCACATTCTGGAAAAGCATGGCGTCAAACATATCCAGGCGCATGTGACGAAGGACAACTACAAGGAGCTGCTGAAGCCGCTCCTGACTGAAGGCGAAGGCCAGGGTTTCTGCGTCAACCTCTCGGTAGATACCTCCTCGCTCGATATCATCAAGCTCTGCCGCAAGCTTGACGTGCTCTATATCGATACCGTCGTCGAGCCCTGGCTCGGCTTCTATTTCGACAAGGACATGAAGAACGAAGACCGCACCAACTATGCGCTTCGCGAAACCGTTCGCAAGGAAAAGGCCAAGAACCCCGGCGGCACGACTGCCGTTTCCACCTGCGGCGCAAACCCGGCATGGTCTCCTGGTTCGTCAAGCAGGGGCTTTTGAACCTTGCGCGTGACATGGGCCTGAAGTTCGACGAGCCGGGCCAGGACGACCGCGAAGAATGGGCAAAGCTCATGAAGAAGGTCGGCGTCAAGGGCGTCCACATCGCCGAACGCGACACAGCGCACCATTCATCCGAAGCCGCTCAACGTCTTCTGGAACACCTGGTCCGTCGAAGGCTTCATCTCTGAAGGTCTGCAGCCGGCAGAACTTGGCTGGGGCACCCATGAAAATTGGATGCCGAAGAACGCCAAGAAGCACAAGAAGGGCAACAAGGCCGCCATCTACCTCGAACAGCCCGGCGCCAACACCCGCGTTCGCACCTGGTGCCCGACGCCCGGCCCGCAATACGGCTTCCTCGTCACCCACAACGAGTCGATCTCGATCGCCGACTTCTTCACGGTCAGGGACAAGGACGGCGACGTTACCTATCGTCCGACCTGCCACTACGCCTACCATCCGGCCAACGACGCGGTTCTGTCGCTGCATGAGATGTTCGGCAATGGCGGCAAGGCACAGCCGGTTCTCCACGTTCTCGACGAGAACGAGCTGGTCGACGGCGTCGACGAGCTCGGCGTCCTGCTCTACGGCCATGACAAGAACGCCTACTGGTACGGTTCGCGCCTGTCTCTGGAAGAGACCCGCCGCATTGCCCCCTACCAGAACGCGACTGGTCTGCAGGTGACTTCTGCCGTTCTTGCCGGCATGGTCTGGGCTCTTGAAAACCCGAAGGCGGGCATCGTCGAAGCCGACGAGATGGATTACAAGCGCTGCCTCGAAGTGCAGTTGCCCTATCTCGGCCCGGTCGAAGGTCACTACACCGACTGGACCCCGCTCGACGGCCGCCCGGGCCTGTTCCCGGAAGACATCGACACCAAGGATCCGTGGCAGTTCAAGAACATCCTGGTTCGCTGAACCCTGCCATACGTCTTCGAAGATGCCCGCTGTCAGGCGGGCATTTTTGTAACGCCTGCTGTCTAAATGCCGGCCGACCTCCGTCGAAGGCTTGCCTTCGTGGAAGGCCCGCGCCATGTTTTTGGCGGACTGTCGCGGATAGTTTCCGCCTAGATTCGCCGGGAGAAGCCCTATGAAAGTCAGAACTGGTCTCGTTCTTGCGGTTGCATCGGCAGCCCTTGCTGCCTGTGTTTCCTCCGGCCCACGCCCCCTTCCCGTCGCATCGGCACCCGCTCCTGCCGGTGTCGAGGGCACCTGGGCCGATCCGAACGGGATCGTCTCCACCTTCCAGTCCGGCACCTTCACGACGCGCACGACAGACAGCAACCAGCTTCTGGCCTCGGGCACCTATACCAATAAGTCGCCGACGCTGGTGGAAATCAACATGACCTCGCTTGTTCGCAACACCCAGTCGAAGGTCAATTGCGCGCTCGTCACGACGAGCCAGCTGAACTGCACCTCGGATGCCGGCGCACAGTTCGTCCTGAGCCGCCGCAGCTAAAAGAGCAGATAGGGCGAAGGCCAGGCGCCATGCGAGCTTTCGCCGGTTACCTCGTCCTGTTGCTCGCAACGCCGCTTGCCGCACTTGCGGTCATTTTGCCGGCTAATGTCTATCGTGCCCAAGGCATCGCCGCCCCAGATTGCGACGGTCCGCTGCAGGTTCTGATCTTTGCCCTGCCGGCTGTCCTGATCTACGGTGCAGGCGCGTTCGTCGCCTATCGGGCCCGCCGACGCGTTCACCGCATTCTTTCCCTTCTTTGCTTGATCGTTGCGCTCGCCACGTTTTCGAATATTGCAGCGGCCACACAGGAACTCTACCGAAACGCTGCAGCCGGCGATTGCGCAGGGTAACCGGCCGGCTTTTTTGCCTGGCTCCCCTTGGAAAGCCGCTCCCCTGGTCCAGCTTTCCCTTGCGGCTCTCCATCGTCTGATGGAACATCCGCCAGCCGGGAAACCGCCCCGGTGGATTATGGAAGGGGCTGGCGAGGATCAGGGGGATCTTCGCCCCTAATCAGGAGAACAGGGATGACGAAGTCTTTCAGCTTCGGTCTTTTGACCGCGTCTATTCTGGCGCTGAGTACGAGCGCCGCATTTGCGGATTACGAACTCAATATTCTTCATATCAACGATTTCCACTCGCGCATCGAATCGATCAACAAGTTCGATTCCACCTGCTCTGCCGAGGAAGAGGGCAAGAATGAGTGCTTCGGTGGTGCCGCGCGCCTGAAGACCGCGATCGACCAGCGCCGCCAGGCTTTGACGGGCAAAAACACGCTGCTGCTCAACGCCGGCGACAATTTCCAGGGCTCGCTGTTTTACACGACCTACAAGGGCGCAGCCGAAGCCGAGATGCTGAACATGATGAAGTTCGACGCGATGACCGTCGGCAATCATGAATTCGACGACAGCGAAGATGGGCTCGCGACCTTCCTCGACAAGGTGCAGTTCCCCGTCGTCACCGCAAACGTCAAGGCAAGTGCTGCCTCCAAGATCGGCGACCGTGTCAAGCCTTCGCTGGTTCTTGATGTCGGCGGCCAGAAGATCGGCATCGTCGGCGCTGTCACCAACGACACGCCCGAGCTCTCCTCCCCCGGCCCGAATGTGACCATTGCCGACGACGTCCAGAGCATTACGGCTGAAGTTCAGAAGCTGAAGAGCGAAGGCGTCAACAAGATCATTGCGCTTACCCATGTCGGCTACCCGCGCGATCTCGCCATGATCGCCAAGATCCCTGATGTCGACGTGGTCGTCGGCGGTCATTCGCACAGCCTGCTGTCGAACACGGATCCGAAAGCCGAGGGCCCCTATCCGACGATGGTCGACAATCCCGGCGGCTACAAGGTGCCGGTGGTGCAGGCCGCCTCCTACAGCAAATATCTCGGCGATCTCGTCGTCAATTTCGATGATAACGGCGTCGTCAAGGAAGCCAAGGGCGACCCCATCCTGATCGATTCCTCCTTCACGCCCGACCCGGCCGTCGCGGCACGCATTGTCGAACTGGCAAAGCCGATCGAAGAGCTGCGCAAGAAGGTGATCGGATCCTCGGAAGGCCCGATCGAGGGCGACCGCAAGGTCTGCCGCGTCAAGGAATGCTCGATGGGCAACCTGGTCGCCGATGCCATACTTGACCGCAGCAGGAACCAGGGCGTGACCATTGCCATCCAGAACGGCGGCGGCCTGCGTGCCTCCATCGACGGCGGCGACGTCACCCAGGGCGAAGTCATCACCGTGCTGCCCTTTCAGAATACGCTCGCAACCTTCCAGCTGACCGGTGCCGATATCGTCAAGGCGCTCGAAAACGGCGTCAGTCAGATTGACCAGGGCGCCGGCAGGTTCCCGCAGGTCGCCGGCCTGAAATTCACCTTCGACCAGTCGAAGCCGGTCGGCAGCCGCGTCAGCGACGTGCTGGTCAAGGACGGCGATAATTTCGTGCCGATCGACAATGCCAAGACCTATGGCGTCGCCACCAACAACTTCATGCGCGCCGGCGGCGATGGCTATGTCGCCTTCAAGGACGGCCAGAATGCCTATGACTTCGGTCCGGATCTGGCCGATGTGACGGCCGAATATATCGCCGCACACTCGCCCTATAAGCCCTACACGGACGGCCGCATCACTGAAATTGCGCAGGCTGTTTCGGAGCAGGCTCCGGCAGCTTCGGCTCCCGCTGCTCCCGCACCCGCGGCTCCGGCGCCTGCTGCGCCAGCTCCATCTGCAGAACCCGCACCGGCCCCTGCCACTCCCGCTCCGGCAGCCTCCGCAACCGCGGCGCCCTCGACCCACGTCATCGCTTCCGGCGACACGTTCTGGGATCTCGCCAAGACCTTCTACGGCGATGGAGCCGAATGGCGCAAATTGTCGGAAGCCAATGGCAGCCCGAACCCGCGCCATTTGCGGATTGGCGAGGAAATCCAGGTTCCCGCCAAGTAAGACGATTTGTCCCGATCATGAGAGCCGGTCCGGGGTTCCCCGGGCCGGCTTTTCTTCTTATAGGGTGAACCGTGAGCGGCCGGCTGCGTATGAGCCGGCGAGGCACGAAAGCGCGTTGGGGCCAGAATGACAGATACTTCACTCCGCCCGGCGGATCATCCCGCCGTCAAATTCGGCAAGGTCGGCGTCCTGCTGGTCAATCTCGGCACGCCTGACGGCACCGATTACACGTCCATGCGCCGCTACCTGCGCGAATTCCTGACCGACAAACGCGTCATCGAATGGTCGCCCTGGAAGTGGTATCCGATCCTGTTCGGCATCGTACTCAACACGCGCCCGCAGAAAGTTGGCAAGGCCTATGAGACGATCTGGAACAAGGAGCTGAATGAAAGCTGGCTGCGCACCTATACCCGCAATCAGTCGGATTTCATGGCTGAACGCCTGAAGGACCTGCCAAACGTCAAGGTCGATTGGGCGATGCGCTACGGCACCCCTTCGATCCCCTCGCGCATCGAAGCGCTGAAGGATGAAGGCTGCGACCGCATCCTGCTCTTCCCGCTTTATCCGCAATATGCAGCCGCCACCACCGCAACCGTCAATGACAAGGCCTTCCAGAAGCTGCTCACCATGCGCTGGCAGCCGGCATTGCGCACGGTTCCTGACTACCATGACGACGAGACCTATATCGAAGCCCTGGCAAAATCCGTCGAGCAGCATCTCGCTACCCTCGACTGGAAACCGGAGATGCTTCTCGCCTCCTTCCACGGCATCCCGCTCTCCTATTTCCAGCAAGGCGATCCCTACTACTGCCAGTGTCAGAAGACGGGGCGCCTGCTGCGCGAGCGTCTGGGGCTCACCAAGGAGAACTTCATGGTCACCTTCCAGTCCCGTTTCGGGCCGGAAGAATGGCTGCAGCCCTATACCGACAAGACCGTCGAGAAGCTGGCGCAGGACGGTGTCAAACGCATCGCCGTCATGAACCCCGGCTTCGTTTCCGACTGTCTGGAAACACTGGAAGAGATCGCGGAACAGGCCGCCCATTCTTTCAAGCACAATGGCGGCGAGCAGTTCGCACATATTCCCTGCCTGAACGACGGTGAAGACGGCATGCAGGTGCTGGAAAAAGTNGTGCGCCGCGAGCTGCTCGGCTGGGCTTGATCCCTGCGGCGCCAGATTTTCTGGCGCCTGCAATAGATAAAAGCGCNCTGCGCCCCAGATCTANAGAATGGCCGGCAGGCGATTGCAATCGCGTCGCAGACACGACTGCATCCCGCACATTCACNGCCTNNNGCCTTATTGATCTGGACGCATTTGATGACTTCGGGTTTGAGAAAATTGATTGTCTTCGCCTGCTTGCTCGTTATCGCAGGGGGCGGTTATTTCGTTTGGGAGCGTTATCAGCGGATCTCTGCCAGCACCCCTCCGAAAGGCATCGTCGGGCAGGTCGCGTGTCAACTCCGCCTCCGCGATGTCAAAACCAGCAATCTGAGGCCGGACGATCAACCGTTTCTCACCAATTGCCTCATGGGCGGCTACATCACCAAGAGCGACCTTGACGACGTCGGCCTATCACCCTGATTTGACAGGCGCAGCCGTCATTCCTTCCTTGCAAATATCGTGCTAACTCACCACGTCAGTTAGGTGGGCTTAGGGAGGAATACATGCTGCTGGGCGGCTTCGATATCGTCGTGATCGTATTGGTGATTTTTGTCATCATGGTGCTCTTTGCGGGTATCAAGACGGTTCCGCAGGGCTATCGCTATACGATCGAGCGTTTCGGCCGCTACACACGCACGCTGGAACCGGGCCTCAACCTGATCACCCCTTTCATTGAGCGTGTCGGCGCCAGGATGAACGTGATGGAACAGGTGCTGAGCGTGCCAACCCAAGAGGTGATTACCAAGGATAATGCTTCGGTCTCAGCCGATGCCGTGTCCTTCTACCAGGTGCTGAATGCCGCTCAAGCCGCCTATCAGGTCTCCAATCTGGAAAATGCAATCCTGAACCTCACCATGACCAACATCCGCTCCGTCATGGGCTCGATGGACCTCGACGAACTGCTCTCCAATCGCGATGCAATCAACGACCGGCTGCTGCGTGTTGTTGACGAAGCTGTGCATCCCTGGGGCATCAAGGTTACCCGCGTTGAGATCAAGGACATCCAGCCGCCGCGCGATCTCGTTGACGCGATGGCCCGCCAGATGAAAGCCGAGCGCGAGAAGCGTGCTCAGGTGCTGGAAGCCGAAGGTTCGCGCAACGCGCAGATTCTGCGAGCCGAGGGCGCCAAGCAATCCGCCATCCTCGAGGCCGAAGGCCAGCGCGAAGCCGCCTTCCGCAACGCTGAAGCCCGTGAGCGCCTGGCCGAGGCCGAGGCCAAGGCGACGCGCATGGTCTCCGAAGCCATCGCCGTTGGCGACGTACAGGCGATCAACTATTTCGTTGCACAGAAATATACGGAAGCGCTGGCATCGATCGGCCAGGCGAACAACGCCAAGGTCGTGCTGATGCCGATGGAGGCTTCCTCCATTCTCGGTTCGCTTGCCGGTATCGGTTCGATCGCCCGCGAAGTCTTTGGCGACGGCAACAATCCGCCGCCGCCACGCCCGCGTCCTGGTCCGGTGCGTTCGACGCCTCCGGTCGCCCCACCTCCGCCCAGTCCCTTCAATCCCAGTTCGGAGCGATGAGCGATGTTGGCGAAGATCGTCGGCGAACTTGGACCGTGGAGCTGGTGGGTGGCAGGTCTCGTGCTGCTCGCCGCCGAAATGGTCGTGCCCGGCTTCTTCCTCGTCTGGATCGGGCTTGCGGCACTTGCCGTCGGCGTTCTGTCGCTTCTCTTCTGGGATGCCGCCTTCTGGGTCTGGGAACTTCAGGCGATCCTCTTCGCCATCCTGGCGGTCGCTGCAACATTCATTGGAAGGCGGCTGACTTTGCGTAACGACAGGACGGACGAGCCGTTCCTCAATCAGCGCGGCGCGAGCCTTGTTGGTCGTACCGCGACACTACACGAACCGATCCGCGAAGGCCGCGGCCGCATTCGTCTCGACGACACGATGTGGCAGGTCATGGGGCCGAATCTTCCGGCCGGAACACAGGTCAGGGTCGTTTCCAGCAGCGGCCGCGACCTGACGGTGGAACCGACCTGATCAGGCGACTCCGATCCGCAAGAGATCGTGGAAATGAACGAGCCCGATCGGCCGTTGATCGTCGTCGACGACGATAAGCGCACCGATCTTATATTGTTCGAGCAGCGCCATGGCCGCAGTTGCCAGGATCGTCGGCCTCACAGTCTTCGGCGCCTGCGTCATGATGTCGTCGACTATCAGCTCTGCGAGATTGCGGTTGAGATTGCGGGACATGTCACCATCCGTGACGATACCGCAAAGCCGGCCCTCCGCATCCAGAACGCCGACACAGCCGAAATGCTTGTGCGACAGCACCCTGATTGCGTCAGGCACGGACGTACCCTTGGAGACGAGCGGCAGGCGGTCACCGGTATGCATGACGTCGGCGACATGCATCAGGCTGGCACCCAGCTTGCCGCCNGGATGGAAGACATGGAAGTCCGTAGCAGTGAAGCCGCGCGCGTCCAGAAGNGCNATCGCNAGGGCATCGCCGAGCGCGAGCTGCATCATTGTCGACGTGGTCGGCGCCAGCCCGTTGGGGCAGGCCTCTTCCTCATTGGGAATTAACAGAGCAATATCTGCAGCAGTCGCCAGCGAGGACCGCGGGCTGCAGGTCATGGCGATCAGCGGAATGGAAAAACGGCGCGTGTAGGAAATGATGCTTTTCAGCTCCGCGCTCTCGCCGCCCTTCGAGATTGCGAGCACGACGTCGTCGCCGGCAATCATGCCCAGGTCGCCGTGATTGGCTTCCGCCGCATGCACGAAAAAGGCTGGCGTACCCGTTGAAGCGAAGGTGGCAGCAATCTTCGTGCCGATATGGCCGCTCTTGCCGACGCCGGTCACGATCACGCGGCCGGTATTCTCGCCAATCACCTCGACCGCTCGGGTAAAGGGTCCGGCCAGCCCATCATCGAAAGCACGCTCGAGTGCTTCCAGGGCGCGCCTTTCAATGCTGACGGTGCGCTTACCCGACTCCAGAACGCTGTTTTCGACGAGTTTTACCGCTCTTCTGATCATGGCAATGCGTTAGACCTTTTCACTTTACCTGTCCACCCGACAATCTTTCCCATGTATGAACACGCAGCCTGCGCGGCAACGAATGATTAACCACAAGGCTTTACGCTTGGGTAAGACTTCGAAGCATTTCAGGCGCGGATTGAATGGGCCAGGGAAAACAGACGAGCAGTGTGACGCCGCTCCGCGCCATGAGCCGTGCCGTCTCCATCACGGCTATCGGCTTGCTGCTCGTGCCCTCAGCTTTCGCGCAGCAGATCACGTC
>Ga0055528_1002091_pt1 | contig 11087 bp, 6 predicted proteins | sample AraplaCol_mMS_r2_2_FD_55006 | JGI IMG/M metagenome (GOLD analysis project Ga0055528, IMG submission 55006) | Arabidopsis root microbial communities from North Carolina, USA - plate scrape MF_Col_mMS_r2 | ecosystem: Host-associated > Plants > Roots > Endosphere | place: USA: North Carolina...
CTGTAAGGGGGTGCCCTCTTTGATCTCGTCGCTGGCGTTTTTTACCAGTACGTCCTGGTCATTGAGCCCGCCGAATATCTCTACCATTCCGTTGTATTCATTGCCACGCGTTACAGGCACCCACCTGGATTGATTGTTAACTATCTTGATGACGAATACTTTTTCTGAGTTACTTACGATCACGCTTTTAGGCACTACATATACGTCTTTCTTCCCGGGCAGGGGCAATTGTGCTTCTGCATACATGCCTGGCAGCAGCTTCTTATCCTTGTTATTGATATCCATTTCCAGCATCTCCGTTCTCAGCCTGGTATCCAAACTACCAGCCACGCGTGCTACCCGGGCGCTGAAAGTATCGCCGGGCAATGATCTTACGGTAAAATGTACTTCCCCTGCCTGCTGCAGATCGTCTGTATAAGCTTCGGGTACGGCTACGGCCAAACGTAATTTGGCCTGTTCTTCCAGGCGGAACATCGGCAGTTCCGCACCGCGGGCGCCAGGGCCAACATAAGTACCGGGATGCACATTACGCTGACTGATCACGCCACTGAAAGGAGCGCGGATCACCAGGTAGTCCAGCATGCGTTGCACTTCCTGGTAGGCAGAACGGGCGGCCAGCAGCTCTGCGCTGTCGGCACTCATTTTAGAGAGGGCCATATCCAGGTCATTGGGCGATATAGTGCCGGGTACTTTGCTGGTACGCAGCAGTCTTTCATAATTAGCTTTGCTGGCCCTGAACACTGCTTCGCGGGTATGTAACCGTGACTGGGCGCCCAGCAGCTGACTGTTCATCTCCGGCGCTTCCAGCGTGGCCAGTATTTGTCCCTGGCTTACCTGGCTGCCCANGTCTACCTGTACCTGCTTTACNTAGCTGTTCACTTTAGCGTACAGATCTGCAAACTGGAAAGGCTTGATCTCTCCCGGCAGCTTCAGCGTATTCTNCAGCTGGCTTTTTTGCAGCACGAGCGTTTTTACCTGCACGGCGGTCTGCNCCTCCTTCGTTTCATCTTCAGCGNGAGACCCGTTGCAGGANGCCGCCAGCATCANCAGCGGCGCACTCATTAGCCATAGGTATTTATGAATAGTTTGTTTCATGCTGTTATTGATAATAAAATTGACTGTTCACATCTTCCGGATCCAGTGATACTGATTTNGTGCCGGNTTTCTGTCGCGCCCAGGCAAAGATCANCGGTAATATAAGCAGCGANGCAAATGTAGAAGCGATCAAACCNCCTATTACTGCACGGCCCAGCGGCGCTGTCTGATCACCGGCTTCACCCAGGCCGCTGGCCATNGGNACCATGCCCGCCACCATGGCGATGGTGGTCATGAGGATAGGCCGCAGACGGATGGACACGCTTTCCATCGCCGACTTCAGGGCATCACCATTCTCCAGCCGCAGCTTTTCTGCATTGGTTACCAGCAATACGGCATTGGCTACAGATACACCCACAGACATAATCATGCCCATATACGATTGCAGGTTGAGCGTAGACCCGGTCAGCAGCAGCATGATCAGCGATCCTGCCAGTACGGCGGGAATGGCGCTTACCACCACCAGCGCCACACCAAAGGATTGGAAGTTGGCGGCCAGTAACAGCAGTATCACAATAGCGGCCACCAGCAGACCTGTTTGCAGACTGTTCAACGTTTCATCCAGCAGTTGCGTAAGACCGCGCTTTTCTACTTTGATACCCCTGGGTGGTTTGCCTGCCCGTTTGATGGCGGCATCTACATCATTGCTGGCCTGGCCCAGATCCTGCTTGTGCACATTGGCGCCGATGGAGATGATGCGTACTGCCCCTACGCGATCATACTCTCCGGCAACGGTATCCGGCTCCAGTGTAGCTACATCACCCAGCAACGGACGCGTTCTGTCTTTAGAGATTGGAATAGCGGCCATATCGTTCATGCTGCTCATTTCATTTTCAGGTATGCTGATCTGCACAAAATAAGCAGTGGCATTCTTCTCATCCAGCCAAATGTTCTTTTCTGTGAAGCGGCTGGAGGAAGTAGCGGCCGTCAATGATTTTGAAATGTCTGTAATACTTACACCCAGCTGTCCTGCCCTCTCCCGGTCTATGTTGATACGGATAGCAGGATAGTTCAAAGGCTGCACAATCTGCACATCCCGCAGGTAGGGTACCTTCTTCATTTCTTCCAGTACCTTTTGTGCAAAGGGCTTGCTTTCATCCAGGTTCTTCCCCATGATCGCTACTTCTATAGGGGTAGCGGCGCCCTGGCTCATTACTTTATCTGTAAGGTCAATCGGTTCAAAGGTCATCTTCACATCGGGCATGCGCTGATGAATGCGTTTACGCAGCCGCTCCTTGAAATCATCCATGTTCACTTTGTAATCCTCTTCCAGGTTCACCTGCATCACGGCTTCATTGGGCGCTGCCATAAAGAGGTAGATGGGGCTGGTAGAATAGGAAGAAGGGTGTGTGCCGATGAAAGAAGAGGTAATATCAATGTTCTTCTCTCCGGCCACTTCCTTCAGTACAGCTACGGCATCCAGCAGCATGGTTTCGGTACGTTCAAGGCGGGTGCCTTCCCTGGCTTTCAAGCGCAGCTGGAACTGCCCGTTATTGAGTTTGGGAAGAATATCCCGGCCAATGATGCTGATGCATAATACGACGATGGCAGCCACTCCCACCAGGTAGATGATGGTGGCAGGCTTTCGCCATCGCATCAATTTTTCCAGGCGGCTCATGAAGCGCAGCTTGAATCTTTCAAAGCGGGAGATCTGTTTTACATGGGCCTGTTCATAATGCAGCTCTTCATCTATATACGCATCTGTTTTACTGCCGGTGGCAGCGGAAGCCTTTACGTGATGCTGAGCGAACTTTTCCGGTTTCAGTATCCAATTGGATAGTACGGGCACCAGTGTTTGCGACAGCAGATAAGAAGCGATCATGGAAAAGCCGATGGCCAGTGATAGCGGCAGGAACATGGCACGCGGCACTCCTTTCATGGTAAAAGAAGGCGCGAACACGGCGAGTATACAGAAAAGGATCAGCAGCTTGGGAAAGGCGATCTCCTTACAGGCATCCCATATGGCCTTTGCCTTGGGCTTGCCCATTTCCAGGTGCTGGTGGATGTTTTCAATGGTAACAGTAGATTCATCCACCAATATCCCGATGGCGAGCGCCAGGCCGCTCAGCGTCATAATATTGATGGTTTGGCCTGCCAGCTTGAGCCCCATCACCCCGATGATGATAGATACAGGGATTGTCAGGATTACGATCAGCGCACTGCGCCGGTCGCCCAGGAACAAGAGCACCATGAGCCCGGTGAGCACGGCGCCTATCACCCCTTCACTGATCAAACTTTTCACCGCATTCACGACATACACGCTCTGATCAAATTCGAAGATCACTTTTACGTCCTGCGGCAACAGCTCCTGTATATCCGGCAGGGCGGCTTTCAGGTTCTTTACTACGGTCCAGGTGGAGGCATCTGCGGTTTTGATCACCGGCAGGTATACGGAGCGTTTGCCATTGATAACGGCATAGCTGGTAGTAATATCGGCAGCATCCTCTACACGCGCTACATCACGCAGGTATACAGAAGGACCGTTGCCCATCAGCAGCGGAATATTTTCAAAGTCCTTGTAATTACGCACCACGGTATTGGCGGGCGTGAGATAGGTAACGTCGCCGATGCGCACGTTGCCAGAGGGCGAGATCTGGTTGTTATCTTTTACAGCGGCTACAATCTGATCTGGTGTAAGGTGATGGCTGCGCATCTGGGCAGGATCCACCCGTATCACGATGGCGCGGTTATTACCGCCAAAAGCCGCCGGTGAAGTAAGACCGGCTACGCGGGAGAACGAAGGGCGTACCACCGTCATGGCCAGATCCTGTAGTTCGTTATTGCTGCGGGTAGGACTGCTCAGCGCCAACTGCCCAATAGGCAGCGTGGAGGCATCGAAACGGATAATGAACGGTGGTTGAGTGCCATTCGGCATTTGTGAAAATGCACGATTAGCCATCGCCGTTACCTCCGACGCCGCCTGGGACATGTTGGTACCTTCATAGAAGGTGAGCTTAAGCATGGTTAACCCTTGTATATTCTTGGTTTCAATAGCCTTGATACCTGTTACGTACAGGAACAGGTTCTGGTAGTTGGTAGAGATAAACCCTTCCATCTGCTGAGGCGACATCCCGCCNTAGGGCTGCGANACNTAGATCGCAGGCAGGTTCAGATCNGGGAAGATGTCGATCTTGATATCCCGCATGGAGGTGATGCCGAAGAAAAGCAGGCCGATCACGATCACGAGAACGGAAATGGGTTTTTGTAAGGCTATCCTGATCAAATTCATAGCTGGTTCAAGAAAATGTTCAGATCTCCGGTTACCGCTGCTTTATATAAAAGCGCCTGCCATACGCCGTTGTAGGCCAGGTCACGGTCCGTTTCTGCACGATTGATATTGTATAGCGCCTGTGCCAGGTCTGCAATGTTAGACAAGCCGTTTTCATACAGGGTGCTTTTCTGCAGGAAAGCATCTCCGGCGGCTTTTACACCCAGGGGAGCTTCTACATACTTGCGCACTGCATTACTCAGCTGTTCATTGGCCAGTTGCAGCTGATGCTGCAGCCGGCTGTATACCTGGCTGTATTCATGTTTTAATCCGGCTGCGTTCTGGGTTTCCCTCGCCACCTGTGCGTGTGTGCGCAGCAGGTCTGTTACGGTCCAGGAAAGGTTGAGCCCCACCAGGTAATTGGTACGGGTAGGATGAACGCCATCCCACCAGCCCTGGCTGTAATGGTCTTTGTCTGCGGTAGCCGCCCCGTAATCATAGGCAAAACCCGAGCCCCTGGTTTGCAATACACCCATGAAGCTGAGCCTGGGCATTATGTTCCTGCTGATCAGGCGGCGGTTGCTTTCTGTTAACAGGATGCGGTGCTGGTATAAACGCAGTAAGGGCTGCTCCTTGATTACGGAATCTGTAGTGGCCAGGGGCTGCATCATCTCCGGCGGGATGCGGGCCACAAAAAAGGTATCCAGCGTAAAAGCCTGCGGCGGCACGTCCATCATTTCCGCCAGCTTGTTACTTTGGGCGGCCTCGTAGTTTTGTGCATCTATCAGCGAGAGCCTTGCTTTAGATACTTCTGCGTTGGCAATGCTGCTGTCTACCCCGGCATTCAGCCCGTTCAGCGCCCGGGCTACGATCATGCGCTGCAGCTCTTCTGTGCGGCGAAGATTGGCTTCCATGGAACCGCGCAGGCGTTGCGCCGCCAGGAGGTTCAGATAGGCCCCCGCTATGCGGGTTTGCTGTTCAAAGCGTTCCTGCTCCAGGTCGGCCGTGTTGGTGGCATGCTGTTCCTTCGCCAGGGCTACTTTAGCCTGCTGCCGGCCAAAGGTGACCAGGTCCCAGGAGATATTGGCCAGGTAAAGGCCCCCGAAAGCGGCATTCCAGTTCTGCGTGGGTAATGGCTGGCCGGAGGCGCCGCTGGTCCAGCCTTTATACCCCCAAAAGGGACCATTCTGCCCATTGATGGTGCCGTAGCTGTTCTGGGCATTCAGGTTAAGGTCTGGCAGGTATTCCCGTTTAACGGCGCTGATGTTTTCGGCTGCTGCACGAACGTAGCTCTCTTTGGCCTGGATAGACTGATAGCGCTGCAGGCCCGTTTGCAATGCCTGCGGCAGGGTCAATACGGAGGTTTGGGCCCGGGCCGCGGNGGCTGCCCCTCCGGCCGCTATCATCAATAAGCAAAAAAGTTTCCCGGTGTTCATACAGCGATANAGTCGTTAGTCNGTAGTTGTTTACTCGCATCATTGCGAAAAGGTGAAGCAAGGGTCTTCATCCTCGTCATTGCGAGGAGCAGTAAAGATTAGAGCGCGAGGGCGACGAAGCAATCTCTTAACATAATCTTCGCGGAGATTATATAGGAGATTGTGTCAGGAGATTGCTTCGGCCCGGCCGCCCACAGAGCCCTACGGGCCTCGCAATGACGGTAAATCAAATGTCCTTTCCTCATCACAGCCAACTGTCAACTTATTTTGTCAACGCAAAGTTAGCCGCGGCCCCCCTCCCTAGGTTGGACAAATCACCCATAGACTTGTACTATTTGAACATGGAAGAAAATACCGCTTAGCTGCTGATGGCTGTTCCGCGGAACTCCTGTGGCCCTGCGCCAGTGTGGTTCTTGAAAAAGCGGCTAAAATAGGCCGGGTCTTCAAAACCCAGCTCGTAACTGATCTCTTTAATGCTCTTTTTGCTGAAGGAGAGATTACGCTTGGCTTCCAGCACCAGGCGGTCATGCAGCAGGTCTGTAACGGTTTTACCCGTCTTCTCCCGGGTGATCTCGTTCAGGCGCTTGGGGGTAAGGGCAAAGGCGTTGGCATAAAACGTAACGTGATGCTGGGTCCGGAAATTCTTTTCCAGCAGCTGGCGCAGATGTACGATCCGGGCGTCTCCCTGCAGGGGAGCAATGGCCTGGGCGGCATTGCGCTTCTTTTCCCTTTCTGCCTGCAGTAAAAAGGCGCTCAGGTAATGTTTGATGATGCTTCGGCTGCCGGAACCGCTCTTTTCCCGGTACATCAGCTCTGCCAGCAGTTGCAGGGAGGCGGCGGTGCGCTGGCTGATACGGATGGGGGAATAACCATCGTAGCAGACAAAGAGATTGGTAAAGTCATAGATCGTCTCCCGCTCCCGGCGGTTGCTGAAGTAGAACTGTTCTGTAAAGGTGATGGCGTGGCCTTCTTTACCACAGTCCAGCAGCTGGTGCACCTGGCCTGGCTGTAGCAGGAACAGCATATTATCCTGCAGCTCATACGACACAAAATCTACAATATGCTGGCCGCAGGCCTGGGTAAACCAGATCACCTGGTAATGGTCATGGCGGTGAGGGAGTCTGGCCAGCTCATTTGTGAAGCTGCCCAGCTGAAAGATATTGAACTGCCCGGTAAAAGGCAGGTGCTGATAGGGTATGTCAATACCTTTGTGTAACATGCTCCGAATTTACGCTAATAAGGGCCCCGCTGGTAACCGTTCATAAAAAGTTGCCAACTCTTTTTATTTACCTTTGTGATACTATGCAGCTATACAGCCATTCACTTACAGCCTATAAGCGGTTACCCACACTGGAAGTAAAAGTGGGCGACCTGCTCATCGGGAATTTCAACCCTATCCGTATCCAGACCATGACCACNACCGATACCATGGANACCGCGGGCACNGTTGCCCAGGCTATCCGNTGTATCGAGGCCGGCGCCGAGCTGGTGCGTATCACCGCACCCAGCAGGAATGAGGCGGAAAACCTGCTCCCTATTAAAAATGAGCTCCGTAAAAGAGGATACCATACCCCCCTGGTGGCAGATATCCATTTTACGCCCAACGCGGCAGAAATTGCCGCCCGTATAGTGGAAAAGGTGCGTGTGAACCCGGGTAACTATGTAGATAAAAAGAAATTCGAGACCATCAATTATACCGACGCCGAATACCTGGCGGAAATAGACCGGATCCGCGAACGCTTCACCCCCCTGGTGAATATCTGTAAGGAATACGGTACCGCCATGCGCATCGGCACCAACCACGGCTCCCTGAGCGACCGGATCATGAGTCGCTACGGGGATACACCCATGGGGATGGTGGAAAGCGCTATGGAGTTCCTCCGCATTGCGGAAGACCTGAACTACCGCAATATTGTGCTGAGCATGAAATCCAGCAATCCGCAGGTAATGGTGCAGGCCTACCGCCTGCTGGTGCAAACCATGCAGCAGGAACTGGGGCACTGCTACCCGCTGCACCTGGGTGTAACAGAGGCCGGCGACGGAGAAGACGGCCGTATCAAATCTGCCATAGGCATCGGCACCCTCCTGGAAGACGGCGTAGGCGATACCATCCGCGTATCCCTCACGGAAGACCCGGAATTTGAACTGCCTGTGTGCCGCGACCTGGTAAAGCGCTATAATAACCGCGAAAGTCATGCTCCCATCACCCCGGTTAGCCAGCTGCCTTATTCTCCCTTTGATTATAAACGCCGGGAAAGCATCGCCGTAGATAATATCGGCGCCAAACAGGTGCCTGTAGTAGTGGCCGACTTCCGTGAAGCCTCCAGGTCCGGGCTCACGCCGAAGCAGCTGGAAGCCATCGGCTATAGCTATGATGAGCCATCCGACAAATGGAACATCGCGGACCAGGCAGCAGATTATATCCTCTCTGAGACCATCCTGCCCTTTGCATTACCCGGTACGCTGAAGGTGATCACCAATTACACTACCTGGAAACAGGCCGATGATAAAAGCAAGTACTTCCCTTATCTCCCGGTGGCAGATTACCTGCAGGAAGGAGAAAGATCCGCTACACTGAACCTGGTGGAAGTGCACAGCAAGCAGCTGCCTTCAGACGCGCTGCTGCAAAAGCTGCAAAAAGATCCTACTGCAGTACTCTGCATATCAGCGCCAGACAATCAGCATGCCATGCCTGAAGTGCGCCGTTTTATCATGACACTGATGGAGCAGCGTACAGGCACACCAATTATCCTGCTGTGCAGCAGTAAAACATCTGATATGGATGAAAGCCTGCTACATTATGCCATAGAGACCGGCGCCCTGCTGCTGGACGGAATGGGCGACGGCATTTGCCTTTCTACCGGCGCTGAACAGCCGTATACCGCCGAAAGAATGGCCCGTATCAACACCATCGCCTTCGGCATTCTGCAGGCTACCCGTACCCGTATCTCCAAAACAGAATATATCTCCTGCCCTTCCTGCGGCCGTACCCTGTTTGACCTGCAGGAAACCACTGCCAAGATCAGGGCCGTTACCAATCACCTTAAAGGGGTGAAGATCGCCATCATGGGTTGTATCGTGAACGGCCCCGGTGAAATGGCCGATGCCGATTTTGGATATGTAGGCAGCGGCGTAGGCAAGATCACCCTGTATAAAGGCAAGGAAGTGGTAAAACGCGGCCTTAACAGCGACGTAGCGGTAACAGAGCTCATTAACCTTATCAAGGATAACGGGATGTGGGTAGAGACCAATAACTGATAAAAAAGAAAGTGTCCGTCTTGGGGCGGGACGGACACGTTAGCAACAATAGGTATTTTTTGAGGTTAACAGGATGTTTGAGAAATGTTTTCACTACACTGCATCAATAGTGGTGGTGAAATACCGGGGCTAACTCATTTATTGGACAATACAAAGGTACATCGCGCGGGACCTGCCTTACAAGCGTATTTCTACGTGTTTTTCCGTGGAAAGTACTTTTTATTACGTATCTTACTTTTCTAAAATATCATGTTCTTATGAAAAGGTTACTTACCGGAATACTTATCATGCTTATAAGTGCCTCCGTATCAATGGCACAAACCCCGGCTAAAAAGAAATCTGCTGAAAAAAAGGACAAGACCGAGCAAACTACAGCGNCCANCAAACCNGTGAAGAAAGACGGTACACCTGATAAAAGATATAAGGTGAACAAAACAGACGCTAAAGGGCCGGTAAAAAAAGACGGCACGCCGGATATGCGTTATAAGTCTAATAAAGACGGCGCCAAGAAAAGCTGAAATAAGGAAGGTTTAAAACTGTTATAAGTAAAGAGGGGCTTCTCAGGAAGCTCCTTTTTTATTAATTCTTGATTAACTTCACTTTATGCTTGATTTCAGGTTAAAAGTATTTTACACGGTGGCCAAAAGGCTCAGTTTTACCAAAGCTGCAGAAGAGCTGTTTATATCGCAGCCAGCGGTTACCAAACATATTCATGAGCTGGAACAGCAACTGGGTATTGCCCTGTTTGAACGCATCGGCAACAAGATAACCGTTACCCCCGCGGGTAAGATCGTGATGCGGCACGCAGAAGATATTTTCAGCAGCTACCGCAGCCTGGAATACGAGATCAACCAGCTTAAGCATGAAAGAGGCGGCAGACTGCAGATAGGCGCCAGCACCACCATTGCCCAGTATTTTATCCCACCGCTGCTGGCCAGGTTTAACCAGCGGTATCCAGAGATAAAAACGTCGCTCATCAGCGGTAATACCGAACAGATAGAACAGTCCCTGCTGGAAAAAAGCATTCAGCTGGGCATCATTGAAGGCAGCTCAAGGAACCCGCAGCTGAAATACACGGAGTTTGCAAAAGATGAGATAGCGCTGATCGGCAATGTGCAATATGACTACGGTAACGGGGATACGCTCAGCGCGCAGGACCTGGCCAGTATCCCGCTGCTGGTACGCGAGCAGGGATCCGGTACCCTGGAAGTGATCATAGAAGAGTTGAAACGCCTGAAGCTGAAGCTGACCGATCTGAATATCGCCATGTATATGAGCAGTACGGAAAGCATGAAATCTTACCTGCATTACGCCCCCAGCGCTGCCTTCCTTTCGCTGCAGGCAGTGAGCCGTGAGCTGGAAGCCGGCGAATTCAAAATATTACCTGTAAAGAACTTTAAGCTGGTGCGCAAGTTCCAGTTCACACATCTGCAAGGGCAGCAGGATAAGCTGGCCCAGCTCTTTATGCGCTTTGCAGGAAAGGAAATAAAAAACGAAAGGTGAGGCGCACCAAGTGTACCTCACCTTTTTAAATCAATTAACAACAGCGTTATTATCTGCTTTTCTGTAAAGTATATACGATATACGCGTTCTTACCTTCAAAATTCACCGGCGCTCTCCACACCATATTGTTACCATCTGCAGAGCTCAGCTCCACGCGATAACCTTCAGTTACATTTTTTGCCTTTACACCTTCAGACAGCTTCTTGAACTGGAACATGGTACTACCGGCCTGTTTGTACAGCGACCACATGATAGGCTGTGATACGGTGCTGCAACCATCTGAAGTGGATGACAGCGTGTAGGAGCCCTTACCGTTAGACGGTAATACCCAGTTGCTGCCTTTGAAGCAGTTATAAGAAGCCTCGTCAAATACCGTTACCTTACTATTGGCCGGTATTCCCTCGAACTGGATATCNGTTACTACCCAGTTGCCGGTAACACTACCNTTAGAGATCGTAGAGCTTGCGGCGCCCGAAGAAGAAGCGCATGAAACGGCGAACAGGGATGCAACGATAAGGCATAATGTTGCCAGTGTAAGATTTCTCATCTTCATCTGTGATGGTTTAAATTTTAATAGCTGTTTCTCA
>Ga0055528_1002096_pt1 | contig 11061 bp, 13 predicted proteins | sample AraplaCol_mMS_r2_2_FD_55006 | JGI IMG/M metagenome (GOLD analysis project Ga0055528, IMG submission 55006) | Arabidopsis root microbial communities from North Carolina, USA - plate scrape MF_Col_mMS_r2 | ecosystem: Host-associated > Plants > Roots > Endosphere | place: USA: North Carolina...
TCACCAATTCGAGGGTTCGGCGGACACCCATGGGCACGTGCGACTTTGGGCTGAGTGGGAAATAAGAATATTCGCCTTCACAATCAAGAGAAATTTTGCCCTGCGGCCCAAAAAAATAATTGAACGATGAAGGACAATTTGTTCAACCTCATTCAACAGATTTGGAGGACCGCCCATGGACACCCTGACCCGCATACGTGCCTTCATCGATGTTGTTGAAGCAGAAGGCTTTTCCGCCGCGGCGCGTCGTACCGGGCGCTCCAAGGCGCTGCTCTCGAAATACGTGCGTGAACTGGAGGATGAGCTCGGCGCGCTTCTGCTCAATCGCACCACCCGGCAATTCTCCATGACCGAGGCCGGCCATACCTATTATCGCACCGCTTCCGACATCCTGAAGGAGATCGACAACCTCGCCGATCTCGTGCGCGAGAACAACGCGCAGCTGAAGGGGCGCCTCAAGGTTTCCGTGCCACGCACTTTCGTCGATGCCGATGTCGGACAGTCCCTCATCGATTTCGCCAAGGAGAATCCGAACCTGCAACTGGAGATCGCCGCCGACGACCGTTTCGTCGACCTGATCGAGGAAGGCTTCGACGTCGCCGTCCGCGTCACCAAACTCGAAGATTCCGGTATGATTGCCCGCAAGATCTCCGATTTCCGCGTCCATATCTGCGCCACCCCGGAATTCCTCGAACGCTACCCCAATATCGAGCACCCGAGCGATATCTCCAACGTGCCCTTCATCGTCGATACCAATTCCCGCAACCAGGCAAGCATCCGCTTCTACAATCCCGACAGCACCTCCTTTGCGGTCGCAGTTTCCGGCCCGATGGAAGTCAACAGCCCGCACGCGACATTGCGCGCCGCGCTCTCGGGGATCGGTATTGCGCTGATTCCAGACTTCATCGCTCGCAAACCGATCGAGGACGGCAGGCTGGTGACCTTGTTCAATGACTATATTCCGACTGACCGTGGCATCTATGCCGTCTATCCCCACCGGCGCTATCTGCCGGCAAAGGTCAGGATCTTCGTCGACTACCTCTCCAACTGGTTCAAGAAACATCCCTGACCTCAGTGGATGGACGTGCCCAAGCGTCGCAGGTCCGGTCCCAATTCCGTCCCATTTTCTGGTGAGAAAATCACCCCAACCGAACAGGGCAGCGGGGCAGCATGAAACGATCGACACTATTGACGGCTGGGCTTTTGTCACTGGCCCCCGCCACCGCCTTCGCCCATCCGCATATTTTCGTGGAAGCAAGGCTCGAGGTTGTCGCAGCCCCTGACGGCAGCATTCAGGAGTTACGCAACGTCTGGCGCTTCGACGAGGTCTTCTCCTCCTCCGTCGTCATGGACTTCGACAAGAATACCGATCTGAAGCTGGAGCCGAACGAGCTTGCCGAAGTGGGCAAGACCGTTCGGGATTCGCTTGCGGATTACGACTATTACATGAACCTGACGATCGATGGGAAAAACATAAAAGTCGAAAAGCCCGAAATCATCCATGTCGACTACAAGGAAGGGCAGCTCCTGATGTTCTTCGCCGTCAAGCCGGTGGAGAAGATGCCGCTGAAAGGCAAGCTGAGTTTCGGCGTCTATGATCCGACGCTCTATACCTCGATCGACTTCCCGACCGACAACGAACTCGCCGTGGTCGGTGACGGCTTCAAGACCTGCAAACACGCGGTCGTGCGCCCGGACGCCGACGAGGTAATTTCGGAAAACAAGCAGTCACTGACCGACGCTTTCTTCAACGATCCAACCGGCACCAATATGTCGAAGCTCTTCGCCACACGGCTGGAGGTCACATGCTGATAAAGCGCCTGCCCCTTGCCCTGCTTGCGCTCACCGTCGTGGCCACTGCCGCCCATGCGCAATCGCCGCTTGGCATCGGCACGGCGGAGCCGAGCTTCCAGCCGACGGGCGGGCCGCTGGCACCTCTTTTCCTGTACGTGAACTACGAGCAGCAAGCCTTCTATCGCGCGCTGACCGGCGCGCTGAAAGCCATGCGCGAAGACCCCTGGCAACTATCCTCGCTGATCGGTCTTTCTTTCGCCTATGGCGTGTTTCACGCCGCCGGCCCGGGCCACGGCAAGGCCGTCATCTCGTCCTACATGATCGCCAACGAAGTCGAGCTTCGACGTGGCGTCGTCATTTCCTTCATCTCAGCCTTCGTCCAGGGCGTCATGGCCGTCGTGCTCGTCGGCGCCGCGTGGCTGGTGCTGCGCGGCACCGGCATCACGCTGACCATGGCAACACAGGCCATGGAAATCGCAAGCTTCGTGATGGTCATCCTTTTTGGCTGCTGGCTGCTTTTCCGCAAGCTACGCTCGATGGCTGGCAACTGCCGCGTCGCGGCTCATGGCAACGCCGGCGGGGCCCGTCAGCATGATGCTGGACTGGAAGGACAATGCGAGCGAACGCCAGAGCGCCAGTTTCAGCTTCAACGGCAAGGCGCAGGCCGTGGACCCAGGCCATACCTACGTGCCGGGCATGGTCTGCGAGACCTGCGGCAATTCGCACCTGCCCGATCCCTCGCTGGTCAGCGGCGACAAGTTCAGCGCCCGTGAGGCGTGGTCTGCCGTTATCGCCGTGGGCCTACGCCCCTGCTCCGGCGCATTGCTGGTCATGACCTTCTCGCTGTTGAACGGGCTTTATCTTGGCGGCGTGCTCTCGGTCGTCGCCATGTCGCTTGGCACCGCCATTACCGTTGCGATTCTTGCGACGCTCGCCGTGACGGCCAAGAGCACCGCCGTACGCCTCTCCGGCCGTGGTTCGTCCGCCTCAATCTGGATCGGCAATACGATCGAGATAGCAGGCGCGCTTCTTGTGATCCTGATGGGTATATTGTTGCTCGGAGCCTCCCTGCAGGGATAGCCTCACGGCTTTCTGCTGCGCTGGTAGCGTGCTCGCAGCCAGAATATGCCGAAGAAACACATCAGCAGGCAGACGCCGACGATGACTGCCAATATCGGCGAAAAACTGCCGATCCACAGCACGATGGTCGGCAGGAAATAGATCACCAGCCCGGCAGAAACCAGAATGATAGCGGCTGCAATCGCCTGCGAACGGCTTTCCGGGCTCATGGCCATGGGTCACTCCTCTTGTCCGGGAGTGGATAGGCCAGCCGCCCCGCAAAGGCAACCGGCCCTGATGTCACCGGACCCGCAGATTGCTGCGAGCTCCCAAGATCACTGCGAGAGAGTGACCTTGGCAGAGGAAACCGTCGCTTCGATGTGATCGACCAGCTGATCGGGCAGGCCGAGCCGGCCAGCAAGCAGATCGAGATAGCCGCGTTCGGCCCGTGAATCCGGCTCGATCGTCAGGCGCGAGGCGGTGTAGAGCTCGACTTTCTGCTCCTCCGTCACCGCCGCAGCGACAAGCGCATCGATATCGGTCGGCTCCGAAAGCTCACGTTCGATGAAGCTCGCCGCCTCGCCGCTGACGTCGGCGGCCTTGACCTTGTCCATGATGAGGACGCGTTCCGCATCGTCGATATGACCGTCGGCCTTGGCGGCAGCGATCATGGCGCGGATAAGAACCAGTACGAACTCATTGCTGGTCGCTGGTGAGGCCGTACCGAAGCCGGATTCTGCAGGCGGAGGCAGGAGAACGGGATTGTTTGCCGTCGGCGCATCGGAGGGTGCTGCAGGCGCCTGCCCTGCCTGATAGTTCTTCCAGGCCTGATAGCCGAGGCCCGCAATGGCTGCGAGACCGCCGATGGTAACGGCATTGCCTGCGATACTGCGGCCGGTCTTGGTACCGAGAAGCACAGCGGCAAGCGCACCGGTCTTTAATGGATTATCCTTCGCCACCTGGATCGCGTCGCCGGCACGGTCGCGTACGCTGCCGCCCACACCCGGGATCTGCGATCCCAGAAACTGGTCGAGTAGTTTCTTCGCGTCGAACATGTCCTCTGCTTCTCCCTATTTTAGAGGCTGGAGGAGAACATAGGTTTGCGACTGCCGAAATACAAACGAGGGCGGCATGGCCACCCTCGTTCAAAACCTGCAAGCTTTCAAAACCGGACGGCCTCGAGAACTCAGCCCTTCAGCGCAAAAGCTTCGGAAGCAAGCTTGGTAATGCCTGCCCAGTCGCCAGCAGCAACCAGTTCCTTCGGCGCGACCCATGAACCGCCAACGCAGATGACGTTCGGCAGCGACAGATAGTCATTGGCATTCTTGAGCGAGATACCGCCGGTCGGGCAAAAGAACGTGCCGGCGAGCGGCGACGACAGCGCCTTCAGATAGGCAGCACCGCCGGCCTGCTCGGCCGGGAAGAACTTCAGCACCTGATAGCCTTCTTCGCGCAAAGCCATGACTTCGCTTGCCGTCGCAGCGCCCGGCAGCAACGGCACCGGTGAATCGGCTGCGGCATCCAGAAGCTCCTGGGTCGTGCCTGGGCTGACGATGAACTTGGAGCCAGCCTGCACGGCGGCTTCCCAGTGAGCAGCATTGAGGATCGTGCCGGCGCCGACTTCAGCACCTTCCACTTCAGCGGCGACCGCGCGCACGGCATCGAGAGCAGCCGGGGTGCGCATGGTGATCTCGATGGCCTTGAGACCACCTGCAACGAGTGCGCGGGCAAGCGACACGGCCGACTTGGCATCATCGACAATCAGAACCGGAACGACGGGCTGGAGTTTCAGGATAGAAAGGAGTTTCTCTGTCTTCTCGCCCATGGCCACGGTTCCCTTAAACGATTGAAATCGGCTTTCGAATAACGCCCTCACAAGGGCTTGTCGAGATAAAACCAGCCCGTGCGACAAGACGGGTATTAAATCACTATAAATTGGGGTAGCGTACCCCGACCGTCACAAAAGGTTCATTCGTATGGCGAAAGAGATCGAACGGAAGTTCCTCGTACGCGGCGAAGCATGGCGCTCCGCTGTCGAGTCCAAATCGGTCCTGAAGCAGGGCTACGTCGCCTCGATGGACGACCGCTCCGTACGAATTCGCATCCTTGACGAGAAGACTGCGCGGCTGACGATGAAGATCGGCCGCAGCACCCTCACCCGCGACGAATTCGAGTATGAAATCCCCGTCTCCGACGCCGAGGAACTGCTGGAAAACGCNATCGGCATCGTCATCGAAAAGACGCGTTACCGCGTCCCCTATGAAGGTTTCGTCTGGGAAGTCGATGTCTTTGGCGGCGCCCATCGCGGCCTCGTCATCGCCGAAGTCGAGATGCAGGCCGAAACTGACAATCCTCCCCTGCCCGCCTGGCTCGGCCGCGAAGTGACGGGCGACTTCCGCTATTCCAATCAGGCGCTTGCTACAGAATTCGAGCACGACAGGCATGGGCTATCGCATACGGCCTGAGGCCGATTTTACCGACGAGTTCCGAAGCGCGGCCGAGGAGCAACTCACGCGTGCCATCACCGTTCTGCAAGAACAGCCGGAAGGCGCCCATGAGGCGATTCACGCTTTCCGCAAGAACATCAAGCGNCTGCGTTCGCTCTATCGCCTCGTGTCCTNTGACGTGCCGGANTTCCAGAAGCGAGAGAACGCGCGGTTGAGGGACACNGCNAGGTCGCTCTCCACCATCCGCGATGCCGCAGCGATCGTCGATACCGCGCGTTACCTGCAGGACAATGCCCGCAACCTGGAAGAAGCCGAGGCGCTCGGTCGCATCGTTTCTATCCTGGAGGCCCGGCGCGACTGGATGGCGGAGGCTGAGAGCGGCCTCGAACAACGGCTGCACGACGCTGCCGACGCNTTNCGGGAAGCGATCGCGGCACTCGATGATATCNNCTTCGACAAGAGCCANCGCAAGAATGCCCGNATGCTGGCAAAGAGCTGGCGCCGGACGGCGTCGCGCGCCAGNAAAGCGCTGGATGCCTGNCATGAAGATGCGACAGCCGATGACTTTCACGAACTGCGCAAGCGCACCTACGACTATCGCCTCTACCACGCGCTTCTGCGCGATCTCTGGCCGAGTGCGATGAAGGCCAAACGCGACTTCGCCAAGGACCTCGTCGAACGGCTCGGACACATCAACGATCTCTCCGTACTTTCGGGTCTCGTTGAGGCAGAGCCGCAGCTCTTCACCCGCAACGACGATCTCGCCCATCTGCTGGATGCCATCATCTTCCGTCAGCAGGAGGATCGGCGCGAAACGTTGCTCAGCGCCGAAACGCTCTACGGTGATGATCCCGATGACGAAGCACAACGTCTCGAGATCCTCTGGGTCTCGATCCGCAATTGATGCATTTCACCTGTTGACCTCAACATTGGTTGAGATCCTAGCCTCAGTCGGTCAATCAACCTCCTGAGGACGATATGTCTGCTGACACAGGCCACGAAACCGCAAATCCAGGGCATCTACGAAACCCATCTCACCGTCGCCGATCTGAAGACTTCCATTGCTTTCTATCGCGATATTCTGGGCCTGGAGTTCGCCGCCGAATTTCCCGAGCGCCGCATTGCCTTCTTCTGGGTGAACGGCAAGAGGAACGCCATGCTCGGCCTCTGGGAAACTGGCACCGGCCCCTTGAAGATGCGCTTGCACTTGGCCTTCCGCCTGTCGCAGGAAGAAATGATGCAGGCGCCGGCGCTGCTGATCGGCAAGGGCCTGACGCCACACGGCTTTCACGGGGAGCCAGTCACCGAACCGATCGTCATCGGTTGGGTGCCGGCGTTGTCACTCTATTTCAACGATCCCGACGGACACTCCATCGAATTCCTGAGCGTGCTCGATGACGAACCGGATGCCGCTTTCGGCATGCGCTCCTATACCGAATGGAAAGCGCGCTGACAGACTATGGCGACACGGCAGCGGACTTGCGTAATATCATTGCGCAGGCCCGGCATATTCTGTATTTCCACGCCCATGACCGACAATGCGATCCAGACAAGCCCGTTCCTCGTGGCCGCACTTTACCATTTCGTCTCGCTGGCGCGTTACGAAAGCCTGCAGCAGCCGTTGCAGGCGCTCTGTGAAGAGAATGGCGTCAAGGGCACGCTGCTCCTCGCCCATGAAGGCATCAACGGGACGATTGCAGGCCGGATGCCGGCATCCGGACCGTGCTCGCTTTCCTGCGTGCCCAGCCGGAATTTTCCGCGCTCGAGCACAAGGAAAGCCATGCTTCGAAAATGCCTTTCCTGCGGATGAAGGTGAAGCTGAAAAAGGAAATCGTCACCATGGGCGTCGAGAATATCGACCCCAATAAGGTGGTCGGAACCTATATCAATCCCGTTGATTGGAACGCGCTGATCTCCGATCCCGATACGATCGTCATCGACACCCGCAACGACTACGAGACGGCAATCGGCGTCTTCCGCGGCGCCGTGGACCCCAAGACCAAAACCTTCCGCGAGTTTCCGGATTGGGTGCGCAATAATCCCGGCCTCCATAACAAGCCGAAGATCGCCATGTATTGCACCGGCGGCATCCGCTGCGAGAAGGCAACGGCCTTCATGAAGGAACAGGGCTTCGAAGAGGTCTATCACCTCAAGGGCGGCATCCTGAAATATCTGGAGGAAGTGCCACAGGAAGAAAGCCTCTGGGATGGAGCCTGCTTCGTTTTCGACGAGCGGGTTTCAGTCGAGCATGGCTTGAAGCAAGGCGAACACAAGCTTTGCCATGCCTGCCGCAACCCGATCACGGCAGAAGAAGTCACCTCGCCCTATTACGAGGAAGGCGTTTCCTGCAGCAATTGCTATCACAGCCGCAGCGAAGAAGACCGCCTGCGCTATCGTCAGCGCCAGCACCAGATCGCACTCGCCAAGAAGCGCGGACAGAAGCACATAGGTTCATAACGCGACGTTTAGCCGGCGATCCGACGCAGGACCCGTGCTTCGCGGTGCTCCTGCAATCGGTCATTGATGTGGTCGGCAGTCATCGGTTTGCCGAAGAAATAGCCCTGCAGACTGTCGCAGCCAAAGAGGCGCAGCGCAACCGCCTGCTCTTCCGTCTCGATGCCTTCGGCCGTGACCGGAATATCCAGCGCGCGGGCAAGTGCTACTGTCGCCTGCAGCATCTCCCGCTGCCGGCTGTCGCCGGTAATATCGGTGACGAGTGAGCGGTCGATCTTGATGCGATCGAAGCCGAACTGCCGCAAATAGCCGATCGAAGAAAAGCCGGAGCCGAAGTCGTCGAGCGCCACCTTGACGCCGAGCGACTTCAATCGTTCGATCGATTGGCGCGTGCGCTGCGGATTCTGGATCATGTAGCCTTCGGTGATCTCAAGCGTGACGCGGCTAGCCTCGATGTCCGTCTGCTTCAGCACATAGCGAACATAATCGGTGAAGGCCGGATTGCGGAACTGGCCCGGTGAAACATTGACCGAGATCTTCAGTTCCGGCCATTGCTTTGCCGTTTCGCAGGCCTTGCGCAGTACGAAAAGGCCGAGGGATTCGATGAGCCCGCTGGTCTCGGCGATCGGAATGAAAACCTCGGGCGAAACCGGACCGTGGCCTGGCCGGTTCCAGCGCACCAGCGCTTCCACGCCATTCATCTCATGCGTCGCGGCATCGACGAGCGGCTGATAGGCAAGCGTGAGATCGCCGCTTTCGATCGCCATGCGCAGATCGAGCTCCAGCGCGTTGCGCTGCGCGCGATCGGTATCCATGGCCGGATCGTAAAGTGTCATGCGGGCGCGGCCGGCCTCCTTCGCCTTGTACATGGCGAGGTCGGCGCGGCGTACCAGCTCCTCCCGGGCGATCGAACCGAGCGATGACATGGCAATGCCGATGCTGGCGCCGACCACGACGATACGGCGGCCGACTTCGAGCGGTTCAGCAAGGAAATCGAGGATCTGCTCCGCAAGCTGCAATGCGGCCGCATTCTCCGCATCCGAAAGGAAAGCGATTGCAAACTCATCACCGCCGATGCGGGCGAGCACCGCGTCCTCGGGGATCAGCACGTCCAGTCCTGCCGCGACAGCGCGGATCAACTGGTCGCCGGTGCCGTGCCCGTAGCTGTCGTTGACTTCCTTGAAGCCGTCGAGATCGAGATAGAGGAGCAGCACGTTCCGCTTCGTCTGCCGGGCTTCCGCAACGAAGCGGTCGACGGCAAGCCCCAGGCCGTCGCGGTTGGAAAGACCGCTCAGGCGATCTCGAAGTGCTTCTTCACGCGCGCTGTTTTCCTCGGCCTTCAGCCGCCGGCCGGTCATCCAACCGATTATGAGGAGGACGACGAAGAACAGGCCGACAAGACCAAGCGCCTGGATGACCATGGGCCTCACCTGCGCGTAACCAATATCGCCGGGCGAACGCGACACCCAGACTAGCTTGCCGAGAACCGCCCGAGCAGGGTCTGCAATTTCCACCGAATAGGCCGCGGCAAAATCTGCAGGCACCAGTCGTAACCCGTTCAGCACGTAAGTCGTGCCGAGAGCGGAGATCTTGTCCTCGTCGAGATGCCGGGCGAAAACCAGATAGCGATGCTGACCGTCGGGCATATCAAGCTCACCCGACTTCTGCCGCACAAGCGCGATACCGACAGCGGCAATACCCCTGGCAGTCTTGATGAAACCGGTGGCCTGCGGCTTCTCGCCGGCATCAGGTGCGCGAACCTTGTCCAGAAGCCGCCAAAGCGAGGGGGAGAAGAAATCGTCTACCGGCATCTGCATTGGCAAACCGTCCTGATAGGCCATGACGGTTTTCTTCTGGTCATCAATGACGATAGCCATGTCGAAGAGAGGGCTGTTGAGGGACATCTCGCCGTAATTGCTGACCGTCCACGCCATGCCCTCCGGCGCGTAGACATTGGCAGCCGCATCATCCCAGGCGGCATAATCGTCAAGCGTCGCGGCAAGCTGGTCTTCGAAGGTCTTGAGTGCGCCGACGGTGGTTTCGCGCGAACGCTCGTCGTCGAGCACATTGGCATTTTCGGAGACGCGTTCCAGCGCCGTCAAAACCATGATGGTGACAACAGCAACAATGACCGCGAAGGAAAAAAGCACGCCAGTGACCGTGGTATGGCGGCCTAAACCCGATCCATTGTTTTTTGACATCAAGACTGCCGGCAACTCACACAACTCCCAGTTCCAGAAATCTTCGCAGTCAAGGGTCAAGAAACGCTTAAAATCATGAGAACAATCGAGAATCCGGCTCAGGATTTACTCGAATGCCGCATGTTTTTGCAAATTGACAACCAGTTTCCAATAATGGTAACTGGTTTCCACAACGCAGATGGAGAACGGCATATTGAAGCGGACGATCGAAGCAGACCTGCTGACGGACATCATGCTGATGATCTTCCGCATCAACGGACGACTATTGGACGGTGGCGACCGGCTCGGCGCACCGCTCAACCTCACGAGCGCCCGCTGGCAGGTGCTCGGAGCGATCTCGCTGTCTTCCGGTCATGTCGCGGTTCCCGCCATCGCGGAGATGATGGGCATGACCCGTCAGGGAGCCCAAAAGCAGGTAAACAAGCTGGAGGAAGACGGCTTCGTCGAAAGGCGCCCCAACCCGCGCCATCAGCGCTCGCCCTTCTATGTGCTGACGCCGCAGGGCGCTGAGAGCTACGCGAGGATATCAGCGCTTCATACCGGCTGGGCCAATGCGCTGGCCCGCGGACTAGACGCACCGGAATTACAGGCGGCACTCGATCTTCTGAGCAGGTTCGACCAAAGGCTGGCGCTGGACGCCACGGAAAGCGAGGAACGGAAATGAAAACCTTCGTTCATCCCGGCGCGGGCACAATCGCCATGATCCTGATTGCGGGCTTTCTGACCGCAACGCTGACTTCCGAGCTTCTTCTGGATGCGTCCGCAATTCTTGCCGTCAAGAAAGCAATTCTTGCCGGTCTCTGTCTGTTGATCCCGGCGCTCGCAATCACTGGCGGCAGCGGCTTTTCGCTCGCCCGTGGCCGCCATTCGCCGGCTATCGACAGGAAGCGCTGGCGGATGAAGATCATTGCCGCAAACGGGCTGCTGGTCCTCTTGCCCCTGGCAATCCTGCTCTACCGTCGCGCAGATGAAGGTCTGCTTGACGGTGTTTTCTACGCCATGCAGGCCCTTGAACTGCTGGCCGGCTCCACGCAGCTGGCGCTACTTGCCCTCAATTTCCGCGACGGGCGGAAATTGAGCAGAGGAAAACGTCTCGCTGCGGCAAA
>Ga0055528_1002099_pt1 | contig 11039 bp, 9 predicted proteins | sample AraplaCol_mMS_r2_2_FD_55006 | JGI IMG/M metagenome (GOLD analysis project Ga0055528, IMG submission 55006) | Arabidopsis root microbial communities from North Carolina, USA - plate scrape MF_Col_mMS_r2 | ecosystem: Host-associated > Plants > Roots > Endosphere | place: USA: North Carolina...
AGGTCGTGATCGGAAAAGCCCTCAGGATGTTTCGTCGCGAAATGCGAGAAGAAGCAATCCATCTCGCCGATCGTGCCAGCCTCGGAAAAACGATGCATCATCGCCACGAAATCCGTGTGGCCGGCTTCAGCGATCGTATCGAGCAGGCTGAAATCGATCGGATCGCCGAAACCGAGACGCCGGCGGATCTCCCGCTCGTTGCGAGACCAAAGATGATAGAAAGCCGAACGCTGCCAGTTCGACGCCGCTTCCCCCGAGCTCGTCGGACCATATTCGAACTCTGTCTGGATCTCCTCGACGCTGTCCCAGCGGAAAGCACGGCCCTCATGCACCGGATGCAACGTATCCATCAGCGCCAGACCGCGGTCGAGCGGCAGGCCGGCATTACGACAGGCCGCGCAGAAACCGGTCATGAGCTCGGCTTCGGAAACGCCCTTCAGTCCCTGCTCGGTCACCCAGGCTGCAATCGTGCTGACGTCGCTGTAATCCATGGCGCTCACCTTCACTCGTGCTTGGTCTGAGCTGTAGCCCGAATTCGGCATGGAAGGAAAGTCAATTGGCTCAATTGCCCGCGGGCATATTGTAGGGCGTGATGATTTCGACCGTTGAAAGCGAGGGCGAAACCGCCCGCCCCGATGCTTGTGCCCGGCTCATGATCGCCCTGAAGGCCGAGCGCGCATCGGTTCTGAGATCGTGATGCAGCACGAAGCCGATCCGACGCGCGGCAAGCAGGGCGCGATTATCGGCATCGAGATCATGGGCGACGAAGACGCGGACGGGACGTTGGGCCGCATCGAAGGCCGAAAGCACCGCCCGGTTGCCACCGCCGATCGAATAGACGGCGTTGATGGCGGGATCGGCGGCAAGCGCCGCCGCCGCAAGCGTTCCCGTGGCGGCATCGGTGCCGTGCCCCTCGCTGATTTCAGTAATGCCGATGTCGGGATAATGGGCACGGATGCTGCGACGAAAGCCGATTTCGCGCTCTTCCTCGCCGCGGAACCGCCCGCTCGACAACGTCACCAGCACCTTGCCGCCATTGTCCCCGAGGAATTCGCCGATCAGATAGGCGGCGGTCTCTCCCGCCGCCCGGTTGTCGGCGCCGGCATAAGCGATGCGGGCCGAATTCGGCAGGTCGGTCACCAGCGTCACCACGGGAATGCCCGCCGCATCCGCCCGCGCAACTGAAGCAGCCACCTCGGCAACGTCAGGCGCCTTGAGCACAATGCCGTGCGTACCACGCAGCCGGATGCGATCGAGAAGCTGCACCAGTTCGGCCGGCTTCATCACCTCGGCGAAATGGAACCGGCAGCGGAAGACGCCGGGCAGGAAGGCCGCCATCTCCGCTTCGAAGGCATTGCGCACCGCATCGCTGAAACGCTGTGGCGTCTCCATGACGATATCGATCGCCAGCACACGCCCGCTGCCCATCGCCCCCGCCTGCTGCTTCTCCAGCTCAGCGATCGCCGCCTTCACCCGCATCTCCGTCTGCCGACGCACGCCCGGCCTGCCGTTCAGCACCCGGTCGACGGTCGCGGTGCTCAGGCCTGCCTGGAAGGCGATGTCCTTGACGAGAAAGCGATGGACCATGGCCGGGCCTTGATGGTTTTTTGATGGATTTCTGATCTATATCACCTGGCATCGCGGCGTATAGTGCCTCCATCGGAAAGAGGGAGGAGCCCGCCATGAAAACCGACAATCCGCAGAAACTGCGCGCCGACCGCGTCTGGCTGACCGAAGAGGCCTGCGATCTCGACGATTTTCGCGACCTTGCGGAAAAAACGACGGTGCTTGCCGATTACCCCGCAGCGTCTGCGGTCGAAAAAAACGTGCTGATCTATGACAGCCGCAAGGTGATGGCAGCCGCCGCAACGCCGGAAGGCCGGCGCGCCGTGTTGGCGGAAATCTGCGAGGTCTTCGGCGAAGGTCCTGGGGTCGTCGTGTTCAAGCGCGCTTACGAAGACACCGGCATCATCGACCGCGCCAGCACGATCTTCGATGCGATCATCGAGGAGCAGCACCGCACCGCGACCGGCGGCGGCGATCACTTCGCCAAGCCTGGCGCCAACGATCGCATCTGGAATTCGCTGGAAAAACATTGCCTCGCCGATCCGGCAAATTTCGCCGAATATTACGGCAATCCCATCATCGTGCTGGCAAGCGAAGCCTGGCTCGGCCCGAGCTACCAGATGACGGCGCAGGTCAATCGCGTCAATCCGGGCGGCGCGGCGCAGTCGGCGCATCGCGATTACCATCTCGGCTTTCAGTCGTCTGCGGTGATCGAGCAGTTTCCGGCGCATGTGCATCGGCTCTCGCCGGTACTGACACTGCAGGGCGCGGTCGCCCATTGCGACATGCCGCTCGAAAGCGGCCCGACGCTCTTTCTGCCGCACAGCCAAACCTATGTGCCCGGTTATCTCGCGCTGAAACGGCAGGAGTTCCGCGATTATTTCGAAACCCATCATGTCCAGATGCCGCTCGAAAAAGGCGACGTCGTCTTCTTCAATCCCGCCCTTTTCCATGCCGCCGGCACCAACCGCTCGGCCGACATCAAGCGTGTCGCCAACCTCCTGCAAGTCTCCTCCGCCTTCGGCCGGGCGATGGAAACCGTCAACCGCGAGAAGATGAGCGCCAGGCTGTTTCCCGCCTTGAAGAGCTTGCAGGAAAAGCTCTCGCCTGATGAAATCGCCAACGCCGTCGCCGCCTGCGCCGAAGGTTATTCCTTCCCGACCAATCTCGACCGCGACCCGCCGCTCGGCGGACTGGCGCCGAAGACACAGGCGCAACTGATGCACGAGGCGCTGAAGGAAGGCTGGAGCGACGAGGCCTTTACCGCAGCACTTGCGGCGCAGGCGCAGAAGAAGCTGAGCTGATTGGAAGCGTAAGTCTCTTGTATCCGTACTGACACAAGCCTCCCGCATCCGCGGGAGGCCATTCGCACATCATCACAACGGAGGAACCACATGAGCACAGACCACGGCCGTCTCGACGGCAAGATCGCCATCATTACGGGCGGCACGCAAGGCTTGGGCGCCACCATCGCCCGCCTCTTCGCCGAGCGCGGCGCAAAGGGCATCGTCATCTGCGGCCGCAACGAAGCCAAAGGTAATGCGAAGGCCGCGGAGATTTCGGACGTGACCGGCGCCAGGGTCGTTTATGTGAAGGCCGACCTCGGCAAGGTCGAGGAGGCGCAGAATGTCGTGCGCGCCTGCGATGAGGCCTTCGGCCGTGTCGACGCGCTGGTCAATGCCGCCGCCATTACCGATCGCGGCACCATTCTCGATACCAGCCCGGAGCTCTTCGACGCCATGTTCGCCGTCAATGTGCGCGCGCCGTTTTTCCTGATGCAGGAAGCGATAAAGGTGATGCGCCGCGAAAACATCGAAGGCACCATCGTCAACATCGGCTCGATGTCGGCCAAAGCCGGCCAGCCCTTCATCGCCGCCTATTGCGCCTCCAAGGGCGCGCTGGAAACGCTGACGAAGAACACCGCCTACGCGCTGCTGCGCAACCGCATCCGCGTCAATGGTCTGAACATCGGTTGGATGGCCTCCGAAGGCGAGGACCGGATCCAGCGCGAATATCACGAGGCACCGGCCGACTGGCTGGAGAAGGCGGCGGCAAGCCAGCCCTTCGGCCGTCTCGTCGATCCGCACGAGGTGGCGCGCGCCTGCGCTTACCTGTCGTCTTCCGAATCCGGCCTGATGACCGGCTCGGTCATCTGCTTCGATCAGTCGATCTGGGGCGCCTACGACGGCTCGCCGCATCCGGTCGCAGCCCTCTGAGAAAGGCAGAGCCCGGCAATTCCGTCGCTGGGCTCTGGCACCTCCAGGTTTTTGCCGCTAGGAAAAGAACGGCAGCATTCAGGGAGGAAACTGGCATGGGCGACAATCCGATTTATGAGATCCGCGACGAACGCTTCGGTGCAATGATCATCGGCAGCGCCGCCCTCGAGGAGCTTTATTCCGGCTGCCGCTGGACGGAAGGCCCGGTCTGGTTTTCCGACCTGAACTGCCTTCTCTGGAGCGATATCCCGAATGAACGGATGATGCGATGGACACCGGATGGGACGGTCTCCGTCTTCCGTTCACCGTCCAACTACGTCAACGGCAATACCCGCGACCGGCAGGGCCGGCTGGTCTCCTGCGAACATGGCGGCCGCCGCGTCACCCGCACCGAGACGGACGGCACCATCACCGTTCTCGCCGACAGCTATAGGGGCAAGCGGCTGAATTCGCCGAACGACGTCGTCGTGCACTCCGACGGCGGGGCCTGGTTCACCGATCCGACTTACGGCATCCTGTCGGATTACGAGGGCCACAAGGCCGAGCCCGAGCAGCCGACCCGCAACGTCTACCGGATCGATCCGGCAAGCGGATCGATCGACGCCGTCGTCGAAGATTTCATCCAGCCGAACGGCCTTGCCTTCTCGCCCGACGAGACGAAGCTCTATATTGCCGATTCCGGCTCGGCAAAACATGACGTGCCGCGCCATATCCGCGTTTTCGACGTCATCGACGGCAGGAGGCTTGCGAATAGCCGTTACTTCTGCAGCCTCGACGTCGGCAATCCCGACGGCTTCCGCTTCGATGTCCAAGGCAATCTCTGGACGAGCGCCTCCGACGGCGTCCACTGCTTTTCGCCCGAGGGAACGCTGCTCGGCAAGATCAGGGTGCCGCAGACGGTGTCCAACCTCACCTTCGGCGGCCCCAAGAAAAACCGGCTCTTCATCACCGCGACGCGTTCGGTCTATTCGATTTATATCAAGACGACCGGCGCACAATATCCATAGGTCAGGCCTTCAGCTGTCGGGACGCCCATGCAGCGGCTCGGCCCGATGCCAGTTTTCCAGGATGCGGCCATCTGTGTGTTTCTGCTGCGCCCAGCGGATGCCGTTCGAGATCACCTTATGCACGATCTTGTCGTGATAGATCGGGTAGGTTTCGTGGCCGGGGCTGAAGAAGAAAATGCGCCCGCGCCCGCGCTGGAAGGTGCAGCCGCTGCGGAACACCTCGCCACCGGAATACCAGGAGATGAACACAAGCTCGTCCGGCTGCGGAATATCGAAGGGCTCGCCGTACATTTCCGAGGCATTGACCTCGAAATAGGGCGGCAGTCCCTCGGCGATCGGATGCGAGGGATTGACCACCCAGACGCGTTCGAGGTCGCCATCCGGCGTCTCGCGCCAGGAAAGGTTGGCGTTGGTGCCCATCAGCCGGCGGAAGAGCTTGGAATGATGGCCGGAATGCAGGACCAGCAGGCCCATACCCTTCAGCACACGCTGCTGCACGCGGTCGATCAGCCCGTCGCTGACCTCGTCATGCGCCATATGCCCCCACCAGAGCAGCACGTCGGTATCATCGAGCACGCTGTCCGGCAGGCCTTCATCGGGATCATCCAACGTGCCGCGGCGGATTTCGAAATCCGGATGGGCAATACCGGCGGCGATCGCGCCGTCGATACGGTCGGGGTAGATCTCCTGGACCTCCCTGTGGAGCTGTTCGTGGCGTCCTTCGTTCCAGATGGTGACCTTGATTGTCATGGCATTCCTCGATGTTTGGGCGATGGTTCAGGTGTCAGGCAGTTGCCGGACGGATCACTCGGCCGGCGGAATCGAACAGATGGCAGGCAGCGGGATCGGCCATCAGCGGCACGCGGTCGCCCGGCCGCACCGCGATATCGCCTTCGGCGCGCACCACGATCGGTTGCTGCGGCGAGCCGACGGTCATGTAGGTCTCGACGCCGAGGCGCTCGACGATGACCACCTCGGCGGTGAAATTTCCCCGCCCCTCCGGCGCGATCTTCAAATGCTCCGGCCGGATGCCGAGCTTGGCCTCGCCCTGCGGCACGACCCCGTTCGCATCGGCAAGATCGAGCGAAAGCCCGATCGGGCTGTCGAGATGCAGCCTGCCCGCTGAGGCCTGCGTCGCGGTGACCGGGATGACATTCATCTTCGGCGAGCCGATGAAGGTCGCGACAAATTCATTCTCCGGCTGATGGTAGAGCGCCATCGGCGCCCCCGCCTGTGCCACCAGGCCCTTGTTCAGCACGACGATGCGGTCGGCCATCGTCATCGCCTCCACCTGGTCGTGGGTGACGTAGACGACAGTTGCCTTCAGCTCGCGGTGCAGACGCTGCAGCTCGGCGCGCATCTGCACGCGTAGCGCCGAATCGAGGTTCGACAGCGGCTCGTCGAACAGGATCAGCGCCGGTTTCTTGATGATGGCCCGGCCGATCGCCACGCGCTGGCGCTGGCCGCCGGAAAGGGCGGCCGGGCGGCGGTCGAGATAGTCGGTGAGCTGCAGGATCTCGGCGACACCTTCCACCTGCCGGCGGATTTCCGCCTCCGGCACTTTTTTGAGACTGAGGGAGAAGCCGATGTTTTCGGCAACGCTCATATGCGGATAGAGGGCATAGGACTGGAACACCATGGCGATGCCGCGCTTGTCCGGCGGCACGTCGTTGATGCGCTTGCCGTTGAGGATGAGGTCGCCTTGGTCGATACCTTCGAGGCCGGCGATCATGCGCAGCAGCGTCGACTTGCCGCAGCCGGAGGGGCCGACGAAGACCGCGAATTCGCCGTCTTCCACGGTGATGTCGACGCCTTTGATGACCTCGAGCGCGCCGTAAAATTTGCGAACGTTTCTGAGATTGATCATCTGTTTCTCTTTCTTGATCTCAGCCCTTCACGCCGCCCGAGAATGTCTGGACGAGGAAGCGCCGCGCAAAACCGAAGGCAACGACGGCAGGCAGCAGGTAGATGAAGGCCAAAGCCGTCAGCAGGCCGTAATCGATCTCGTTGATGCGCAGGAAGGCGCGGAAGAGACCGAGCGGCAGCGTCTGCAGCTCCGGCGACGACAGGAAGATCAGCGGCAGAAGGAAGTCACCCCAGGCCGACATGAAGGCGAACAGCCCGGCAGCCGCCAGCCCCGGCAGCGCCAGCGGGATCAGCACCCGGCGGATGCGCTGGATGAGAGTCGCCCCATCCATCAGCGCCGCCTCTTCGTAATCCCTCGGCAGCCCGTCGAAGAAGGTCTTCATGATCCAGAGCGCCAGCGGCAATTGCATGGTCGCCAGCACCAGGATCAGCCCGAGATAACCGTCGATGAAGCCGGTCCAGCGCATGATGTCGCGGGCATAGCTGCCGAAGATCGGCCTGAGCACTGCCGCTTCCGCATTGTTCAGCGTCAGCAGGAACTTGTAGAGCGGCACGACCAGCGCCGTCGGCGGCAGCACCCGGATGAGCAGGATCGCATAGAGGAAGGGCAGCTTCCACCAGGCCCTGGTGCGTGACAGCGCATAACCGCCGAGCCCGGCAAGCACCATGACCAGCAGCGTCGCACCGCCGACCACGAAGAGCGAGTTGAACAGCCACTTCGCCCCGTCCTCCTTTGTGAAGACCTTGATATAGTTGGCGAAGGTCCACTGCTCCGGCCAGTGCAGGAAAAGCTGCGCATTGCCGTCGAGAGAGGCGAGCAGCACCCAGAAGAAGGGAACCGCGCAGAAGATCGAGATCAGCGACAGCGTCGCATAGGCGATGAGGTCGGAGCGCCCCTTGTTTGCGGTCTCGCTCGGAGAAATGACGGTCATGTCATACCTCCACCTTCATGGCCCGGACATAGGCGATGCCGAGGATTAGCGAGATGACGAGCGCGACGACGGCGACCGCCGCACCATATCCCAGCTGGAATGCCGTAAAGGACTGGTTGTAGATATAGATGCTGACGACCTCGGTCGCCCCGCCCGGCCCGCCGCGCGTCAGCGCATAGACGAGGCCGAAGACGGCGATGGTGGAGACGGCCGAGATCAGCATATAGAGCAGGATTGTCGGCATCATCAGCGGCAGGGTAATGCGGCGGAACATCTGCGACGGTGTGGCGCCGTCCATGCGCGCCGCCTCGTAGATCTCCGCCGGAATGGTGCTGAGGCCCGCGGTCAGGAGAATCATCGCCGTGGCGATGCCGCGCCAGGTGTTGACGACGATGATCATCGACAGCGGGAAGACCTGCAGCCAGTCGGCCGGCGTGACGCCGAAGAAGCTGACGATGCGGCTGAGCGTGGCATTATCGCCGCCGGCCAGCATCGAGATCCACATGAAGCCGGCGACGACTTCGGGAGCGGCATTCGGCAGCAGGATGATCGACGAGAACACCCGCCGGAAACGGATCGGCCGGCGCAGCGCCATTGCCGAGATCAGGCCGAGCACGAACTGGCCGATCACCGCTGAACCGATGACGAAGACGAAGGTGACGAACAGCGCGTTCCAGAATTTCGCGTCGTTCAAGAGCCGCGTGTAGTTCCTGAGACCGACGAAGCGGGGCCGAAGTGCGGCCGCCCCGGTCAGCGCCTCGTTGGTGAAGCTCAGATAGACGGAATAGAGGGCCGGATAGATGACGAAGGCCAGAAGCAGCACCAGCGAGGGCAGCAGGATCAGCAGCCACTGCCGCTCGGCGCGCTTTTCATGAGAGTTTCGGGCCATGCAAGCTCACAACCTTGTCGAATGAAGCCGGCTTATCGAATGAAAGAGAAGACGCGGGCGATGCCGCCGCGTCCCCGTTCGCTGGGAAGGAAAGCGGAGGCTTACTTGACCATGTCGTCGCCGAGGGTTTCCTTGACGTAGTCGACAAGGATCTTCTGGGCGCCGGCAGCGTCGGTCTCCTTGCGCAGCAGCGCTTCGGTGGCCCGCGCCACACCTTCCGAGACCGTGCCGAAGCCGGAGGCCTGCTTCAGGAACACGCCGTTCCCGGCCGCCGCATGGATCGGAACCAGTTCCGTCAGCTTCTGGAACTCGGCATTGTCGGCCGCGTCCTTGCTGGCGGGAATGTTGCCGATGCGGGCGGCGTAGGAAACCTGCGTCTCGATCGAGCCGATCTCCATCAGCGCCTTGATCGCCAATTCGGTGTTGGCCGACTTGGAATTAACCGCCCACGGCGCGGCGAGATTGGCAAGCACATACTGACCGCTGCTCTGGCCCGGGACTGTCCAGGTGCCGACCACCTTCGTCACGTCGGGAATCGGATTTTTGCTCTCGCGGCCCCAGTCGAAAATATAGCACCAGGAGCCGCAGGTGGTGGCGGCAAGCTTGCCTTCCGGGAACATCTGGTACTTCGGCACGACCCAGGGCTCGGGTCCGAGCAGCGGCTGCGTCGGCATCAGATCCTTGTCGATCAGTTCCTTGTAGACGTTGAAGACATCCTTGATGCCTTCGCCATTCAGATCGAGCTTGCCGTCGGCATCGACGAGCTGCGGCGTCTTCGAACCGACGAGCAGGTGCTGGAAGCCTTCGTCGAAGGCACCGCTTCCCCAGGAAACGCCGGCCGGGAACAGCAGGCCATAGGCGCCGGTCTTCTGCTTGATTTCGGCGGCACGATCGAGAAGCTCCTGCCAGGTCTTCGGCTGTTCGGTCGAGATGCCGGCCTTTTCGAGAACGTCCTTGCGATAATAGATTTCCTGGATGCCGAGCATGAACGGCATCACATAAGTCTCTCCGTCCGGGCTGACGGCGAGGTCCTTGGCGACATCATAGAGGTTGGCGTAGCCATCCCAGGCCTTGAACTCCTTGGTCACAGGCGCGAGGTAGCCGGCTTCCACCATGTCGGCGACGGCTGCCGTCGTCGGGATGGAGAACAGGTCGGGGGCGTTGCCGGCGCCGAGCTCCGTCAGGAGTTTCGTCAGGTAATCCTTGTCCGGCGCCGGATATTCGATGACCTCGACGGTGACGCCGTATTTCTTTTCGATCCGCTCGACCGTCGACTTCATCGCGTCGATGCCGGCCTGACCGTGATTTGCAATTCGGATTGTTTCAGCCTGCGCCAGCGTCGAAACCGCGCTCAGCAGAACGGCGCACAGGCCGCCAAGAACCATCTTCTTCAACGGAAGTCCTCCCTTTTTTAGAGACACGGCGCCCTCCAGCACCGACCGCGAAAATGTACACGCATTCCCAATGCTGACAAGACGGTTTTTAAAAAGATTCGTTATTGGGTTTTAATATACTGATATTACTTATCTAATTAAATATTGCCATCACTGTAACGTTTGTGTAATCGTGTGCACAAATGCAATCAGGGAGGAAATTTCATGACTGGGAAATTGCGCCTCGGCGTCATCGGTGCCGGCCTGAAGGCGGCGGAATATGCCGCGAGCTGGGTCAAGATGCCGGAGATCGAATTTGCTGCACTCGCCGACACCACGGCGGCTTCGCGCCAGCGCCTGCTCGACGTCTGCCTCGCCGCCGGCGCCCCCGAACCGAAGAGCTTCGAGGACTATCGTGAGATGCTCGGCCAGTGCCGGGACGAACTCGACATCGTCTACATCTCCACCCCGCATGCCTTCCATGCCGAGCAGGCAACTGCCGTTGCCGAGGCCGGCCTCGACCTCTTCCTCGAAAAGCCGATGGTGACGACCGTCACCGAGGCCGAGAGGCTGATCGCCGCGCAGAAGAAGAGCGGCGTCACCATCGTCACTGCCTTCCAGGGCGGCCTCTCGCCGCTGGTGCTCGACACGCGCCGGCGGGCGCTCGCCGGCGAATTCGGCGAACTGATCGCCATATCGGGCATGATCTGGGAAAGCTGGTCGTCGAACTATCATGGTCATTGGAAACAGCAGCCTGAAATTTCAGGCGGCGGCTTCATGTTCGATACCGGCGCCCATATGATGAACACCGTCTGCCTGCTCGCCAATTCCGATTTCGACAGCGTTTCGGCCTACATGAACAACCACGGCAGGCAGGTCGACATCGCCACCGCCGTCTCCGCCCGGCTGAAAAACGGCGCGCTGACGACATTGACAGCCGCCGGCGAAGGCCCTCCGGGCTGCGCTTCCTACATCACCTTCTTCTATTCGAAGGCGATCGTGCGCATCGATGCCTGGGGCGGCTGGCGCGAGATCAGCCTCGGGCGGAGCGCCGAGCCGCGCGAGGAGGCCGAGATTCTCGGCAATCCGATGAAAAATTTCCTCGCCATTCGCGCGGGAAAGATGGAAAACTCCGGCTCCGTTGAAATGGGCCTCAGATTCGCTAGGCTATGGGATGCAATCAAGGAATC
>Ga0055528_1002107_pt1 | contig 11006 bp, 6 predicted proteins | sample AraplaCol_mMS_r2_2_FD_55006 | JGI IMG/M metagenome (GOLD analysis project Ga0055528, IMG submission 55006) | Arabidopsis root microbial communities from North Carolina, USA - plate scrape MF_Col_mMS_r2 | ecosystem: Host-associated > Plants > Roots > Endosphere | place: USA: North Carolina...
GGCCGGTCGCGCGGCCGCCGTCACGCAGGACGACCTCCACGACACCGTCACGCGCCATATCGCACCGCTGATGAAGCAGTATGCGATCCCCGGCATGGCGATCGGCATCGTCGCCGACGGCAAGCCGCAGGTGTTCGACTACGGCGTGATGTCGAAGCAGACCGGCAAGCCGGTGACCGGCGACACGCTGTTCGAGATCGGTTCGGTCAGCAAGACGCTGACCGCGACGCTCGCCGCGGACGCGCAGGAGGGCGGCGAACTGTCGCTCGCGGACCCGGTGGCCAGATATCTGCCCGAGTTGCAGGGCAAGCCGTTCGGCGTCGTCACGCTGCTTCAGCTCGGCACGCACACGCCCGGCGGGACGCCGCTGCAGGTGCCGGACAGCATTCGCGACGATGCGGGCCTGATCCGCTATCTCGACGCGTGGCGGCCCGAGTATGCGCCGGGCACGCACCGCAAGTATTCGAACGTCGCGATCGGCATGCTCGGCTGGCTCACCGCGAAGGCGATGCACGAGGATTTCGCGACGCTGATGGAGCAGCGGCTCTTTCCCGCGCTCGGGATGACGCACACATACATCGACGTGCCCGCCGCGCGCATGGCCGACTATGCGCAGGGCTACACGAAGGACGGCAAGCCGGTGTGGATGACGCAAGGCATGCTGTGGCAGCCGGCGTACGGCGTGCGGACCACGGCGGCCGACCTGCTGCGCTTCGTGCAGGCGAACCTGGGGATGATCCAGACGGCGCCGCGCCTGCAGCGCGCGATCGAACGCACGCACACCGGCTATTTCCGCGCGGGGCCGCTGACGCAGGACTTGATCTGGGAACAGTATCCGTACCCGGTCGCATTGCCGACGCTGCTCGCCGGCAACGCGCCGAAGATGCTGTTCGACGCGGTGCCGGCCAGCGCGATCCAGCCGCCGCTCGCGCCGAACCCCGCGACCTGGATCAACAAGACGGGCTCGACCGGCGGCTTCAGCACGTACGTCGCGTTCGTGCCCGCGAAGCGGATCGGGATCGTGATGCTCGCGAACGGCAACGTGCCGATCGAGGACCGCGTGAAGGTCGCCTACCGGATTCTCGGGTCGCTCGGCGACGGGCGGTAACGTCGCCGCGCCCGTCTGTCGGGCAAGCCGGTGCGCGGCGAGCGCGATACCGGTCGACGGAGGCGGACCGATCGAGCATCGCATGGGACGGAATCACTGGCGGGACCGCGCTCGACGACACGCGGCCGGCAGCACGGGATCACCGCGAACGGCTGCACGCCCATCGAAGCGGTTTTCGTCCGACACGGCCCATCATCCCGCCGCGCGCAAAACTGTTTTAGCGATTCACCTCTTCCGCCGACGGCACCGGCCGTCGATACTGCGACGCACGACATTTCGCGAGACGTGTGCCGCATGGCCCGCCTCGCTTCCCGGAGCAGCGGATGAAAGGCAGCAGGATATTCGTGACGGGCGCGACCGGCTACATCGGCGGATCGGTGGCCGCGCGGCTCGTCGCGGCCGGGCACGTCGTCACCGGCTTGACGCGCGATGGCGACAACGCCGCGAAACTCGCNGCGGCCGGCATCATGCCGGTCGTCGGCACGCTCGACGATACGGCGCTGCTGCATGCGTTCGCGCGCGACGCGGATTGCGTCGTCAATGCGGCGAGCAGCGATCACCGCGAGGCCGTCGAGACGATCATCGCGGCGCTGAGCGGCTCGGGCAAGGCGTTCCTGCACACGAGCGGCACGAGCGTGATCGCGGACGATGCGCAGGGCGCGCACGGCGACGCGATCGTGTTCGACGAAACGACGCCGATCGTCCACCCCGCGAAGGCCGAGCGCCGCGCGATCGACCGGCTCGTGATGTCGGCCGCCACCCTCGGCATCCGCTCGGCCGTGATCTGCAACAGCATGATCTATGGCGACGGCCTCGGGCTGCGTCGCGACAGCGCGCAACTGCCGCTGCTCGCGGCCGTCGCGCGCGACGCCGGCGCGGTGCGCGTGATCGGCAAGGGGCTGAACCGCTGGTCGAACGTGCACGTCGACGATGTCGCCGATCTCTATCTGCGCGCGGTCCATGCCGCGCCGCCGGGCGCGTTCTACTTCGCGGAAAACGGCGAAGCGTCGTTCGCGGAAATCGGTCTCGCGCTCGCCGCGCGGCTCGGTTTGCGCTCGGTCGTCGAATGGGACGTCGCCGATGCCGCCGAGGTGCTCGGTCACTCGCGTGCGCATTTCTCGCTCGCCTCGAACAGCCGCGTGAAGGCGCTGCGGGCGCGACGGGAGCTCGGGTGGGCGCCGCGGCACGGCGCGATGCTCGACTGGATTCGCCACGAGATGCCCGTCGCGGCCTGACGCTGCCGCACCGCGTTGCCTGACGAAACGCGCGTCGAGCCGCGCGTGTTTGCAGGCCAGGCCCGGCCGCCTCGTTTCACGCCCGAATATTCCGACAATATTCGCCGCGCATTATTGAATCGAAATCAACTATGATTCGCGCGCGAACCCGCTTATCAAAGCGGCGCGGCGGCACTATCGTGACGGTCCCTGACACCGCTGACGACTGCCGACCATGAAGACGACCCTCGACGAGATGCTCGCGTTCGTGACCATCGCCGATACCGGTTCATTGACGGGCGCGGCGGAAAAACTGCATCAGCCGACCTCGGTGATGAGCCGGATTCTGCGGCGCCTCGAGGAAAAACTCGACACCACGCTGATCCGCCGCACGACACGCCGCCTCGAAATGACCGAGGAGGGCAAGCTCTTTCTCGACTACGCGCGCGAGATCATCGCGTCGGTCGAATTCGCCGAGGAACAGATCGTCAGCCAGCGCGAGGCGCCGGCCGGGCGGTTGCGGATCAATGCGGCGATGCCGTTCATGCAGCATGTGATCGCGCCGATGATGCCGGGCTTTCGCGACGCGTATCCGGCGATCGAGGCCGAACTTCATACGAGCGACGAGATCATCGACCTGCTCGAACACCGCACCGACGTCGCGATCCGGATCGGCGAGCTGCGCGATTCGACGCTGCATGCGCGCCGGCTCGGCAGCAGCCGGTTGCGCATTCTGGCGAGCCCGGCCTATCTGGAGAAAGCCGGCGTGCCGGCGAGCGTCGCCGATCTCGCGAACCACACGCTGCTCGGCTTCGTGCAGCCGGAAACGCTGAACCACTGGCCGCTGCGCACCGCGGACGATGGCGTGTACCGCATTCATCCGGCGCTGCAGGCGTCGAGCGGCGAGACGCTGCTGACGCTCGCGCTCAATGGCGCGGGCGTCGTATGCCTCGCCGACTACATGACGGGCACGCATCGCCGCGATGGCAGCCTCGTCGAACTGCTCGTCGACGACACCCTCGAGTTCCGCCAGCCGATTCATGCGGTGTTCTATCGCAACACGACGCTGTCGTCGCGCATCGTCAGCTTTCTCGACTATGTGAGCGCGCAGTTGAAGGCAGGCGGCGACATCGATTGAGTCGATGCCGCCCGCACGGGGTCACGCCACGTAAAAAGGGCGACGGGTTCGCATGACATCGAACCCGTCGCCCTTTGCGCATCGATCGAAGCCGAACCGCGCGCTTACTGCCCCAGCGCACTCATCAGCCTGACCCGGCTCAGCGTTTCCTCGGTGCGCGCCTGTGCGAGCGAATCCTCGGCCGCGAGCAGCGCACGCTGCACTTCCAGCGTATCGATGAACGCCGATTCGCCGCTGCGCCATGACCGGTTGATCTGCGTGTACGCACCCCGCGCATTCGATACCGCGCGCTCGAGGCGTTCGGTCCGGCCGTGATTTCGGGCGGTCGCGGCCACCGATGTCTCGACGTCGCCGACGGCCGTCAGCACGGCCGTGCGATAGGCGGCGAGCGCCTGGTCGGCCTGCGCGCGCCGCAACGCGACGACGCTGCGGCGCCGGCCGCCGTCGAACAGCGGCGCGCTCGCGCCGGCGCCGGCCATCCACGCGAGCGAACGCGCGAGCGACGCGCCCGAGAAACCGTCGATCGCCGCGCCGATCACGCCGATCAGTTGCAGGTGCGGCTTCAGGTCGGCCTCGGCGACGCCGATGCGCGCATAGGCCGCGACGACGCGTGCCTCGGCCGCGCGCACGTCGGGCCGCCGGCGCAGCAGGTCGGCCGGCGTGCCGATGCCCGGCGCGGCGGCGGTCCACACCGGCTCGGGCGCGGGCGGGTCGAGCCGCGCATAGATGTCCTGCGGCGTCGACGCGGTGATGATCGACAGCCGGTGGATCGCGGCCTGCCGCTGCAGTTGCAGCGCGGGCAGCTCGGCCAGCGTCGTTTCCGTCTGCGCGGCGGCGCGGTCGACGTCGGCGATCGGCACGACGCCCGCGTCGAACAGGCGCCGTGTCGATTCCTCGGTGCCGCGCTGGCTCAACGCGTTGGCCTCGACCAGCGCGAGCCGCTGTTCGAGGCCGCGCACCGTCACGTAGGTGCGCACGGTTTCGTCGATCGTCGCGATCCGCACGGCCGCCGCATCGTTTTGCGCCGATGCGATATCCGCGTCGGCTGCCGACACACCCTGGCGGATGCGGCCGAAGATGTCGATCTCCCATGCGAGGCTCGCATTCAGGTCGAACGCGTTGCCGGTCGTCGGCGTATCGGTCGGGAACGCCTGCGATGCGGACTGCCGCTGACGGCTGGCGCCGGCATTCAGGTCGACGGACGGGAACCATTGCGACGCCGCGCCGATCCGCACCGCGCGCGCCGCGTCGATGCGTGCGACGGCCGCCTGCAGGTCGAGGTTGTTCGCGAGCGCGGTGTCGACCAGCCGGTCGAGGATCGGATCGTGGAAGCCATGCCACCACGCACCGGTATCGGCGGCCGGGCCGCCGGCCGCGAGATCCGCGTTCGCATAGGTCGCGGCCAGCGGCGGCGGGGTGACGGTGGCGACCGGCGCGCTCGTGCACGCGGTCAGGACGGCCGCCGCGGACAGCGCGGCCACGAGTCGAACGAACTTCATTGCACAGCCTCCGTCGCGACGGCTGCGACAGCGGTCTTGCGCATCGCGAGCCGGCGAACCATCACATAGAACACGGGCGTAAACAGCAGCCCGAAGAACGTCACGCCGATCATCCCGAAGAACACCGCCGCGCCGACGGCCTGGCGCATTTCCGCGCCCGCGCCTTCGGAGATCACGAGCGGCAGCACGCCGAGGATGAACGCGAGCGACGTCATCACGATCGGGCGCAGCCGCTGCACGCATGCCTCGACGACGGCCTCGACGAGCTCGGCGCCGTCGGCCTCCAGCTGCCTGGCGACCTCGACGATCAGGATCGCGTTTTTCGCGGCGAGCCCGACCAGCACGATGAAGCCGATCTGCGTGAGGATGTTCACGTCCTGGCCGAGCGCACGCACGCCGAGCGAGGCGGCCAGCAGGCACATCGGCACGATCAGCAGGATCGAGACGGGCAGGCTCCAGCTGCCGTACTGCGCGGCGAGCACCAGATAGACGAGCAGCACGCACAGCGGGAACACGAGCAGCCCCGTGTTGCCGGCCGTGGTCTGCTGATACGACAGATCAGTCCACTCGAACGAAATGCCGGGCGGCAGCACCTGCTTCGCCAGCGTTTCCATCGTCTTGATCGCGAAGCCCGAGCCGAGGCCCGGCGCGGTATCGCCGTTGATTTCGGTGGCCGGATACAGGTTGTAGCGCGGTGCGCGGTCGACGCCGAGCATGTCGTCGATGCGCGTCACGCTGCCGATCGGCACCATCTCGCCGTCGCGGTTGCGCACCTTCAGCCGCGCGAGATCCGACGCGCCGACGCGGAACGGCAGGTCCGCCTGCGCGGTCACGCGATAGGTGCGCCCGACGATGTTGAAGTCGTTGATGTAGGTCGAACCGAAATACGTCTCGACCGCATCGTTGATCGCCTGGCTCGGCACGCCGAGCATCTCGGCTTTCTCGCGGTCGAGTTCGACGTGCACCTGCGGGCTCGTCGCGGAGTAGGGCGTGTAGACGCCGACCATGCCGGGGGTGCGGTTCGCGGCCGCGACGAGATCCTGCGTGGCCTTCGCGAGCGCGGCGGTACCGAGGCCGTTGCGGTCTTCGAGCCGCATCGCGAAGCCGCCCGTGCTGCCGAGACCCTGCACCGGCGGCGGCATCGCGACGACGATCGACGCTTCGGTGATGGTCGCGAGCCGCTTGCGCATCTCGGCGGCGATCGTGTCGATCGTCAGGCCGCGCGCCTTGCGTTCCGGCCAGGGCTGGAACACCGGGAACAGGCCGGCGCTGTTCGCCGAGTTCGTGCCGGTCGCCGCGTTGACGCCGGAGAACACCGGTACGCGCGCGACCCCGGGCACCGACAGCGCGATGTCCTCGATCTTGCGCGCGACCGCGCTGGTGCGTTCGAGCGTCGCGCCGTCGGGCATCCGCACGAGCACGACGAGGTAGCCGCGATCCTGCGCGGGAATGAAACCCTTCGGGCTCGATACGAGTAGGTAGCCGGTCGCGGCGATCAGTACGACGTACAGTGCGGTCATGGCGGGGATGATCCGGACGACTTTCCGGACCAGCCGGCCATACGCATCGGACAGGCGCTGGAACAGCCGGTTGAACGCGTTCGAGAAGCGTCGCGCGACGCGCAGCGCCGGCGCGAACAGCGTGGCGATGCGTGATGTCGGCGCGGGTGTGTCATGGTCGCCGGCGTGCGCTTTCAGCATCATCGCCGACAGCGCGGGCGCGAGCGTCACCGACGTGAAGAACGAGATCGCGGTCGACACGGCGATCGTCACGCCGAACTGGCGGAAGAACTGGCCCGAGATGCCGGGAATGAACGAGGTCGGCACGAACACCGCGCACAGCACGAGCGTGATCGCGAACAGCGCGCCGCCGACTTCCTTCATCGTCAGCAGCGTCGCGTCGCGTGGCCCGGCGCCGGCCGCCAGGTGCCGCTCGACGTTCTCGACCACGACGATCGCGTTGTCGACGACGATCCCCACCGCGAGCACGAGGCCGAACAGCGTCAGGTTGTTGATCGAATAGCCGAGCACGGCCATCGCCGCGAACGTGCCGACGAGCGACACCGGAATCGACAGGATCGGGATGATCGACGGCCGCCAGCCCTGCAGGAACAGCAGCACGACGAACACGACGAGCACGACGGCTTCGTAGATCGTCTTGACGAGTTCGTGGATGCTGTCGCCGATGAACGCGGTCGGGTTGTAGCCGATGTTGTAGACGATGCCCTTGGGGAAGTCGCGGGACAGTTCGGCCATCTTCTTCTCGACCGCGGCCATCGTCGCGACCGCGTTCGCGCCGGGCTGCTGCAGCACCTGCAGCGCGATCGTCGGATGGCGCAGCATGTAGCTGTCGGTCGCATACGCGAGCGCGCCGACTTCGACGCGAGCCACGTCCTTCAGCCGCACGAGCCTGCCGTCCTTGCCCTGCTTGACGACGATGTCGCTGAAATCCTCGGGGCGCTTGAGCCGCCCCTCGAAGATCAGGTTCGGCTGGAACGCCTGGTTCGTGATCGGCGCCTGCGCGACCACGCCGCCCGCGAGCTGCGTGTTCTGCGAACGTACCGCGGCGATCAGGTCGGCCGGGCTCAGGCCGAACGACGCGACGCGCTCGGGGTCGAGCCAGATGCGCATCGAGTATTCGCGCGCGCTGAGCGCGTTGATGTCGCCTACGCCTTCGATCCGCTTGAGCACGTCCGCGACGTTGCGGATCGCATAGTTCGATACGTACAGCGGATCGTAGCGCTGGTCCGGCGAGTACAGGAAGATCGTGCCGAGCTGCGTCGGCGACGACTTGCGTACCGACACGCCGCTGCGCTGCACGGGCTCGGGCAGGCGCGGCGTCGCGAGCGCGACGCGGTTCTGCACGAGCACCTGCGCCTTGTCGACGTCGGTGCCGGGCTTGAATGTCACGGTGATGTTCAGGCTGCCGTCGGACGTCGCCTGGCTGTACATGTACAGCATGTCTTCCACGCCGTTCACTTCCAGTTCGATCGGCGTCGACACCGTTTGCGAGACCGTTTCCGCGGAGGCGCCCGGATAGGTCGCCTGGATCACGACGGTCGGCGGCGCGATGTCCGGATACTCGGATACCGCGAGCGAGAAATAGGCCAGCGCGCCGACGATCGTCAGCACGATCGACAGGACGATCGCGAGCACCGGCTGCTGGACGGATAGGCGGCCGAGGTTCATTGCGCGCTCCCGGTCGTGCCGCTCGCCGCGCGGGCCACCGTGGCCGCTTCGATCGCGCGCGGCACGGCCTTGACCTTGTCGCCGGCCTGCACGCGCTGGAAGCCGTCGACGATCACGGTATCGCCCGCGTTCAGCCCCGCGTCGATCTCGCGCAGGTTGCCGTACAGGCGGCCGGGCGTCACCGGGCGGATCGCGACGGTGCCGTTCGCGTCGACGAAGTACAGCACGCGGCGCGTCGCATCGGTCGCGACGGCCGCATCCGGCACGAGCAGCGCAGGGTGCGCGACGCGGCTCGACAGATACACGCGGCCGAACTGGCCAGGGCTCAGGCGCCGGTCCGGATTCGCGACGCGCGCGCGCTGGCGCAGCGTGCCGGTCGAGTCGTCGAGGCGGTTGTCGACGAAATCCATCGTCCCCGTCAGCGACGGCTGCGCGTCGCCCGGCAGCGCGATCGCGACCTGCCGCGACGACGCGTTGCCGCCGCTTTTCCGTGCTTCGCGCGTATAGCGCAGGTAGCTTTCCTCGTCGACGTCGAAATAGATGTCGATCGGGTCCTGCGACACGATCGTCGTCAGCACGGTCGCATCGCTGTCGCCGCCTTTCACGAGATTGCCCTCGCTCACGAGTTTGCGGCTGATGCGGCCGGACATCGGCGCGACGATGCGCGTGAACGACAGGTCGAGCCGCGCGCGTTCGAGCGCGCCTTGCGCGCTGGTCACCTCGGCCTGCGCGCTTTGCACCGCCTGCCTGCGCTGGTCGTAGAGGCTCTGCGCGATCGTGTCGGTCTTGATCAGGATGCTCGCGCGCTCGAAATCCTGCCGGCTCAGCTTCAGCTGCGACTGCGCACGTTCGAGCGCGCCCTGCGCGGCGGTGACGGCCGCCTGGTACGGGCGCGGGTCGATGACGAACAGCAGGTCGCCCTTGCGGACCGTCGCGCCGTCCTGGAACGCGACCTTGTCGAGATAGCCGCTCACGCGCGGGCGCACGTCGACGGTGTCGACCGCCTCGAAGCGGCCGGTGTAGACGTCGACGTCGTTGACGTCGCGCGCGACGGGCGCGCTGACGATCACGCTCGGCGTCGCGGCCGGAGCCTTGTCGTCCGACTGGCAGCCGGACAACGCGAACAGCGCGGCCAGCGGAACGGCGGCCAGCGCGGCCGATCGCGCGATGCGCTTCAATCCTGGATATCGGTTCATATGCGTACGAGATGTCGAGTGGGGCGCGTGGCGCCTGACGGTGCGAAGTATCGTGCGCGGCGCGCGCCGGATAAACGGATGAAGCGGCATAAGAACTTGTACTGCGCAGTCACGAATCGCTGCCTGCGGCGGCCACGCGCGAGCCGGTTTCGCGGCGCAGGGTGACGGAGTGCAAGGGCAGCGACGACGCGCGGCCCGAATGCCTGTTCAGGCGATTCGGGCCGGCCATGCGGAGGGGATGGACGAGCGGTTGCGCGTATCGAGCGGCGTGCCCGGTTGCGCGCCGACGTGACTCAATGACCGCGATAGATCGAGTTGCGGCCGTTGATCATCATCGCACGGCCGGATTCGCCGCTCGTGCGTGCTTCGCTGCCGTAACCGGCGTTGTCCGCGGTCGGGGCGGCGTTCGGGGCGGATTGCGCGACGGTGTTTTCACGTACACGCTGTTCGGCTGCGAGGATCGCGGCCGGGTACTGGTTGTGATCCAGCGCCGGGGTATAGCCGACGGCCGCGAGACGGGCCATCTCGGCCTTCACTTCGGCGCGGGTCAGCTGATGGTCGGCCGATTGCGCGAACGACAGCGCCGGTGCGGAAAGGATCAGTGCGGCAAGGGTGGAAGAAACGAGCGTTTTCATCGTGGGTACCTGTCTGGTTGAGTGAGCCGCAACCACCGTCGACCACGTCGATGTCGTTGCGAGTGCAGTCAATATAGGTACGCCGGCACCCGGGAAAAACGGCCGCCGCGCCAAATCATTTTTGATCCTGCGTCACGAATCGAACGTGGATTCGGTCGGCAGCCTTGCCGGCCGGGCGTCTCGGCCGAACAGGGCGCCGGAGCCGGTGATCGAAACAGGCCGCACATCCCGGTATCAGACCTCGTGGGACTCAAGTGTGTCGAATTCCGTCTTGGACAGACTTAACCCGTCTCCCTAGACTGAACTCGCTTTCCTTTACTCCCTGGAGAAAATCATGAGTCTCGAAGACAAGCTGCCCGGCAACAAGATCCTCGGTTTCGGTACGGCGCCCCTCGGCAACATGTTCCGCAACATCCCCGACGCGGAAGCCGCGGCCACCGTTGAAGCGGCATGGCAACACGGCATCCGTTATTTCGACTCGGCCCCGTTCTACGGCGCCGGCCTCGCGGAAATCCGCCTCGGCGACGCGCTGGCGCACCATCCGCGTGACGAATACGTGCTGAGCACGAAGGTCGGCCGCGTGATCCTCGACGAAATCGAAGACGTGTCGGCGCGCGATCTCGGCGAAAAGGGCGGCCTGTTCGAACACGGCCGGCCGAACCGCATCGTCAACGATTACTCGGCCGACGCGACGCTGCGCTCGATCGAGGACAGCCTGACGCGCCTGCGCACCGACCGCCTCGATATCGTGTGGGTGCACGACATCGCGCAGGATTTCTACGGCGACGAATGGCTCGCGCAATTCGAAGTGGCGCGCAAGGGTGCCTTCCGCGTACTGAGCAAGCTGCGCGAGGAAGGTGTGATCAACGCATGGGGCCTCGGCGTGAACCGCGTCGAGCCGATCGAACTGGTGCTCGACCTCGCCGAACCGCAACCGGACGGCATGCTGCTGGCTGGCCGCTACACGCTGCTCGATCACGAACGCGCGCTGCAGCGCGTGATGCCGGCGGCGGCTGCGCAAAACGTCG